>JAABUO010002844.1_pt1 | contig 20939 bp, 25 predicted proteins | sample 5559291 | NCBI WGS metagenome assembly JAABUO01 (sample SAMN10711878, study PRJNA513372) | rock metagenome | isolation source: Antarctica rocks | place: Antarctica: Victoria Land, Finger Mt sud
GTATATGCTGCTACGCTCCCTTTGCCACCCCGAGCGGCGGAAATGCGGGTACTTGACATGTGGCTCAGAACCTTAACTTGTAGGCAATACTGTTAGGCGCCTGGAAGAGGGCCCGCCCCGCGCCGATGACCATCAGGCGCCAGATGATGTCCGGGATCGAACTCCGCGCGTCGAGCAGGCTGAGGAAGACCAGGCCCAGGCAGGCGAGGGCCAAGCCACCCGCCGCGAGCCAGCGCGTGCCGATGCGATCGGCGAGGGCGCCGCTGGCCGGCGCGATCGCGGCGATGGTCAGCGGTAACGCCGCCAGCAGGAGGCCGGCCTGTGCGCTCGAGAAGCGGCGCACCTCTTCCAGATAGAAGGGCAGCAGGATGCTGACGGAGAAGAGCGCCAGGAAACTCAGGGCGGTACTCGCGAGCGCCGACGCGAAGATGCGATCGCGTAGCAAGGGCACGGGCACGATGGGGTGGGCGGCGCGCCGCTCGACCACGGGGAGCAGGACGACGGCGAGCGCGCCGACGCCCAGACCACCGACGAGGAGCGGCGAGCGCCACCCCACCTCTGGCCCAAAGGAGAGCGCCGCGATGAGGGTCGCCAGCCCAAGCGCCAACACGAGCGCGCCCAGCGGGTCGAAGCGCCCGGGACCCCGGCGCCGTTCCGCCCCGAGCACCCGGCGCGCGACCAAGAAGCTACCGATGCCGAGCGGCACATTCACGAAGAAGATCCAGCGCCAGGAGAGGTCGGCGGCGATGAGGCCGCCGAGCACGGGGCCGGCGCTCACCCCAAGCGAGACGGTCACGGCATTGAGCCCCAGCGCCCGCCCGCGCTCGCGCGGCGGGAAGGCGCCGGTGAACAGCGCGGGGCTGATGGCCATGAGCAGCGCGCCGCCCAGCCCCTGGAGCGCGCGCGCCGCGATTAGGGCGCCGAGGGACGGGGCCGCGCCGCACAGCGCCGACCCGCCGGTGAAGACGATGAGGCCGGTCAGCCACACCGGCCGCCGCCCGATCATATCCGCGACGCGTCCCACAGTTAACAGCGCGCCGGCCGTCACGACGAGGTACGCGATCACGACCCACTCGACCGCGCCGCCCAGGGGCGCACCGAACGCGCGCGCGATGGATGGCAAGCGATGTTGACGATCGACGAGTCGAGGGTGGACATGAAGACCCCCACAGCGATGACCGCGCGTAGGGCCCACGCCCGCGCCCGCGGGTGGCGGACACGCGGCGCCCGTCCCTGTTCGCGCCCGCCGCGCGCCGCGCCGGTCATGCCGCCCCACCGCCCCTGTCCTGGGCGAGGTCGAGGCCCGTGCCCACCTCCCCGGCCCCTCGGGCGGGCGGGCGCGCGACGCTGCCGTCGGCGTCGGACAGCCCTGTGTCCAGGGCCGTGATGTAGCGCTCGACCGACCGCGCCACGGCGCCCCGCGCATCCGGCGCGACCGTGCTGCCGACCCATGCGCCATAGATGCGGTCGAACCGATAGCGCCCCACGGTCTCCCCGATCCGGCGCACCTCCACCGCGGGCAGCGGGATCAGGTTGGGATAGCTATACATGAAGCTGACCCAGCGCCGATCCGCCACCACGTCGATGATGTCGCCCGTCAGCAGCGCGCCCCGCCCGTCCGCGCCGTCGCGCCAGTGCAGGATCGTGCCGCCGGGGAAGTGCCCGCCCGCCCGCACGAGCGTCACGCCGTCCATGAGCGGATGCGCGTCGCCATCCCAGAACGTAACGCGGTCGCTCCCCCGCATCACCCACCGCCGATCCGCCGCGTGCAGGACGATGTGCGCGTCGAAGCGCTCCGCCCACTCGATCATCGTCGTGTAGTAATGGGGGTGGGAGATGGCGATCACTTGGATACCCCCGGCGCGGCGCACCGCGTCGATCGTCGCCTCGTCCAGGAAGCTGACGCAGTCCCAGAGCACATTCCCCGCGCCCGTCCGCAGCACCAAGGCGCGCTGGCCGATGGCGAACGTGGGAGTCGTGTGTATCTCGATCAAGCCGGCCTCCTGCTCCGCGATGTCGTTGCGGAAGCCGCCGCTGGCCATCTGGTCGAGGGTCGTCCACTGCTGTCCCTCACGTCCAACGTGCTGCCGTTGGTCCTGGCAGATTGGGCACACGGCGGGTGGATGATCGGTCGGGGCGACTTGTGTGCCGCATGTGACACAGATCCAAGCGGTCATCGGTTGCATCTCCTTTACTTATCATCTATTTTCGATACTCATCGAGGCCGACGGTCTAGAGCCCAAGGATAGCGCGATAGAAACCAAAGGGCGTCTCGACGTCCTGTCCTCGCCTGTTGGCGTGGTCCGCGCCGCGGAGGAGCGACACGCCTTGGACGTGTCGCTCCTCTGCGTTGTCTTTAGGTCTTCAGGGAGACCGCAGTAAAGCGCCGACGAATGAAGTGGGGTTCCTCGATCTCATCAAGGAGAGCGACCGCATAATCTTCGACGGAGATATAGCTGTCGCCCTGCGCGTTGCGCAGCAATTGATCGGTCCCCAGCTGATACTGCCCCGTCCGTTTGCCGGGAGCGATGAGCGCGGAGGGGCTGAAAAAGGTCCAATCGATCATGGAGGCGCGGTACATGGTCAGGGCGTCGCGCTGCGCCCAGGCCGTCGGGCGAAATTGTGCGGGAAACGCGGGCGTATCAGCGAGTTGGACGCCAGGGGCCACGTCCAGACTGCCGGCGCCGCCCACCACGATCAGTCGCTTGCCCCCGGCGCGTTGCACGCCGTCGATCAAGGCCTGCGTGGACCGGACAAAGAAGGTGTGGACATCAGCGCTATGATCGCCTGTGGCATTCACCACGGCAGCGGTGTCCGTGATAGCGCCCGCGATACTGGCCGGATCAAACAAATCCACACGCGCCACCGTCAGGCGGGGATGTGTGATCGGAAAATGTGTGGGCTGGCGGACCAGCGCCGTCACCGTGTACCCACGGACCAACGCTTCAAGCGTAATCTGCTGACCAATCGTGCCACTGGCGCCTACGACTGCAATGTTCATGTGATGTTCCTTTTCATGTGTGAGTGTATTGACGCGGCGCGTCCGGTGGGGGGGGTGACGCCCGCGGCGCCCATCGTGCTTGCGCCCCCGGGCGTGTGGGCGTTGCGGCGTGCGGCGGCGCGCTGCCCCACGAAGATGCTCCCGAGCACCAGCGCCGCGCCCATGGCCTGCGGCGGCGTCAGCGTCTGGCGCAGCACCAGGAAACCGGCCCCTGTGGCGACGATGGGGCTCAGGAGCGCCAGCAACGCGACCGCCGGGGCGGGCATCCGCTCGATGCCACGGAACCACAGGGGGTAGGCCGCGCCTGTCCCGACGAGCCCGAGGTACGCGAAGCCGAGGAGCGCGCGCGGGCCAAGCGGCGGCGGCGGCCCCTCGACGAGGAGCGCGAGCGGAGCGAGGAGGAGCCCCCCGGCGACGAGCTGCCAAGCGGTGAAGGCGAGCAGGGGTGTCGCCGCGGGCCGGCCCCACCGCTTGGTCAGGACGGTACCGCTCGCCAACGAGAGCGCGCCGCCGAGGCCGGCCAGGACGCCGAGGGCGTCGAGCCGGGCGTCGGCGCGCAGGACGAGCAGGGCGATCCCGGCGAGGCCCGCGAGGCCCGCGAGGCCCGCGACAAGCGCCCGTGGGGTCGGGCGGTCGCCCAGGACGGGCCAGGCCAGGATCGCGACCAGCAGCGGCGATGCCGCGCCGACGGTGGCCGCGACGCCGCCGGGCAGGCGCTCGGCCGCGACGAAGAGGAGGGCGAAGAGGGCCCCGATGTTGAGCGCGCCGAGCACGCCGGCGCGCCACCACCAGCGGCCGCCCGGTAGCCGCCGCGTCCCGGCCAGGAGGAGCAGGCCGATCGGCAGCGCCCGCAGTGCAGCGGCCAGGAGCGGGCGCCCCGGCGGCAAGAGCTGGGTCGCCACGAGGTAGGTCGTGCCCCAGGTCAGCGGCGCGAGCGCCGTCGTGCAGGTTATCGAGAGTTTGCTCATACATCTTGCCCCGTGTCTCCTTCTGACCAGTCACATGTATCTTAATATTAAGATACATGGCGTGGCCTGCCCTGTCAAGTGTCTCCGCGTTGAGATACACTGTGGGCATGGAGCACGACCATGGCGACGGCGCCCGCGATCACGTCGATGACATCCTCGCCCAATGGGCGCGCGAACGCCCGGACCTCGATGCCGCGCCCATGGGCGTCGTCGGCCGCCTCTCGCGGCTCACCCGCTATATGGAGCGCGCGATGGAGGGGGTGTACGCCGCATACGGCCTGAGCGGGTGGGGCTTCGACGTGCTGGCGAGCCTGCGGCGCGCGGGGCCGCCCTATCGCCTCACGCCGACCGCGCTATACAACGCGACGATGGTGACGTCGGGCGCGATGACCAACCGCCTCGACCGGCTGGAGCGGGCCGGCCTCATCGAACGCCTGCCGGACCCCCACGATGGGCGCGGCAACTTGGTGGCCCTGACGCCGCGGGGGCGGGAGGCGGTCGACGCTGCCGTGGCCGCCCACATCGCGGACGAGAACGAGCTGCTCGCCCCTTTGCGCCCGGAGGAGCGCGACATGCTCGCCCGGTTACTCCGCGCCCTGCTCGTGTCGTTCGAGGGCGACACCGGCGACCAGCCATAGCAATGACGTATGTTGCCTGGGACATAGACGAAAAGGCGTGATAGGTTAACGTCTGGGTGCGCGGGCGCGACGAGGGCGCCGCGCTACGTCTCGTCTCTCGCCGGCGCTTGCGCGCGCCGATCGGCGGTGTCCGTGTGGGTTGCGTCGGCGGCGGGCGCGTGGGTCGATCGGTATGCCGCCGTCGCCGCCAGGAGCGCGGTGAGGGCGAAGCCGGCCGTGACGATGGTGAAGGCGCGCATGGCGACGCGCGGGCCGGGGTGGGGAACCAGGCCGAGGTAGGCCGTGCCGAAGACCGCGATGCCGGCCACGGCGGCGAGCTGCGCGGTAGTGGTGATGAGCCCGCTCATATCGGGGGCGTACCGGCTGGTCACGCTGGCGGTGAGATGGGAGATCAGCGCGCCGAAACCCACGCCGAGCCCGAAGCCGCCGACGCCGAGCAGCGTGATGAGCAACGCTCCCTCGGCGTGGCGCGTGAGCAGGGCGGCGCAGAGGCCCAGGTATGCGGCGGCCAGGATGACATAGCCGCCGGGTGGGACCAAGGGGGTGAGGCGCGCCGGGACGCGCGGGAGCAGGGGGCCGGCGACCCCGAAGGCGGCGACCCACGAGACCAGGGCCAGCCCCGAGTAGAGCGGGCTTTTCCCGAGTCCTTGCTGTAGATAGAGGGCCAGGGTGAACAAAAGGGCGTAGTAGGTACTCGTCGCGGCGGCTAGGGCGCCCAGGCCCCAGGCGACGGCGGGCCGGATCAGGACGCGTAGGGTGATCAGGGGGGAGCCGCCGCGGACGGCGATGCGGCGTTCCACAATGATGAAGGCCGCGAGAGCGGGCAGGCTGGCGGCGAGCGAGGCCCACGTCCAGGCCGGCCAGCCCTGATCGTGGCCGAGGATAAGTGGCAGGACCGCCAGTAGCACGGTGATCGACAGCGTCGCCACGCCCCACAGGTCCAGGCGCTGGGGCCGGCCTCCTGAGTCGGCGGGCAGGACCCACACGCCGGCGGCCACGAGCGCAAGACCGATTGGCGCGTTGATCAAGAAGATCGGGCGCCAACCGGCGCCGCACAGGTTGGCGGAGACGAGCACGCCGCCCAGGACTTGACCGACGACGGCGCCGCCGGAGAGCGCCACCGGGTAGAGGCCGAGGGCGCGGGCGCGCGGAGCCGGAGAAGGTCAATTGGATACCGCTGAGGACCTGGGGGACCATCAAGGCCGCGCCGACGCCCTGGACGAGGCGGGCGAGGATCAGCGTGAGCGCCGTGGGGGCGACGCCGCAAGCGAGCGAGGCGAGCGTGAACAGGCCCAGCCCGCCGAGGAAGACGCGCCGGTAGCCGGCAGGTCGCCCAGGCGGGCGCCGGTGATCAGCAGCATGGCATAGGTCAGGATGTAGCCGGAGACCACGAGTTGTAGCGCGCTACCGGAGGCGCGGAGACCGCTGTGGATCGACGGCGTGGCGACATTGACGATGGTGGTGTCGAGTTGTGTCATGAACAAGCTCGTCAGCAGCACCGCCAACGACCACCTCGCGTGGCGCCCTCGTGTCTGTGTCATGATCTATTCTCCTTCCGCTGATCGTGGCGTGTCCTGCGTGCGTTGTCGCTGTCCGTCGATGTATCCTCCACAACCATCATCGTGGATGGCGCGGCCGGAATCTATCGGGATCTTGCGGTCAAACTGCACACGTCCGGGCGATCATCGCCACCGCATGCGCATTATGGTTGCCGGCGTTGCACGAGGCCATACGCGGCGGCGAGGATAGCGGCGAGCGCGAGGATGGCGGCGGACGAGGCGGTCCCCAGCGCCAGCCCGTGGGCGTCGGCCACGACGCCCCCGATGGAGGGGCCGACCATCTGCCCAAGGGCGAACGCCATCGTGAGGAAGCTCAGGCTGACCGTGTAGCGCGCGGCGGGGACGGCCCGCCGCAGCAGCGCGGTGACCATCGTCGGCGTCCCGATGAAGCAGGCCCCCATGAGCAGCGCGCCGATGCAATCCGTCGCCAACCCGTCGACCCCGAGCGCCCCCACCGCTCCCACCGTGAGCGCCGCGGCGAGGGTGAAGCCGGTGGGACGGCGGTCGATGGCCCGTCCCCACAGCAGGGCGCTGACGGCTCCAACGACCCCGATGGCCGACCACACGAGGCCCGCAAGGAGGGCGGGCAGGCCCTGATGCGTCACCAGCGCGATGAAGTACGTGAAATAGATGACGTAGCCGCAGCCGAACGCGACGTAGGCGAGCGTCAGGGCGAGCGTCCCGCGCGGGCGCAGCAGGTCCGCCAGCGTGGCGAGGACGCCTCCTTGTCCCCCCTGCCCGCCGTCCTCGTCCCCGTCCCCGTGCCGTTGCGCCGCGACGCGCCGTCCGATCTCGCCCCGCGCGCCCGGGTCCGCGCGCCGCACGGCCTCCGGCTCCCGACGCGCCGCCGTGGCCGCCGCCGTGGCCGCTGCCATGGCCGGCGCGGGGGTCGCGCGCAGGCCGCAGCGCAGGCCCCAGGCCGCGACCAGCCCGACCGCGCCCATGGCCACCCAGACCGCGCGCCACGCCGGCGACGCGCCGGTTCCGACCACAAGCGGCGCGACCAGGCCGGAGACGACCACACCGGCGGCCCCGCCCATCCACATCATCCCCGACGCGCGCCCCCGCTCCGCCGGCGCGACCCGTTCGAGCGTCAGGGCGATCGTGAGCACGGTGGCGGGGGCCGAGAAGACGCCGACCAGCAGCCGCCAGGCGGCGAGCTGCGCCACGTCGCGGCTCGTGGCCGAGGCGATCATCGCCGCGCTCATCGCGAGGAGGGCGAGCGTGTTGAGCCGGGTTCGATCGCGGTATCGGGCCATGACGAGGGGGATCGCCAGCGTCCCAAGGAGGTAGCCCGCGAGGTTAACGGAACCGATGAGGCCGAAGGTCCCGTAGGAACCGTGCAGGTCGGCCCGCAACGCCGGGAGCAGCAGGCCATAGGAGAGGCGCGAGAAGCCGAGCACGACGGCGAAGGCGCCGGCCGCCCAGGACGTCAGCGCGCCATAGGCCCGCACGGGGCCGGACGTGCCCGTGTACCCCACGGACGAGTGGGCGTGGGGCCGCCCGCTGCGAGGTTTCTGATGGTCGGATGCGCGCATGTCGTCGGTCCTTATCGCTCTCTGTACAACATCTATCTCCACTCTAGCGGCCACGGGTGTATCATTCAAGAAAATACAACGGGCATTTTGATTCAGTAGTGCTGATACATGGAGGGGCCATGGAGTTGCGGCATCTGGCGACGTTTCAGGCGGTGGTGCGAGCGGGCAGTTTCCTTGGGGCGGCGGACGCGCTGGGCTACGCTCAGCCGACGATTACCCTGCACATCCAGCAACTCGAGGCCGAGCTGGGCGCACGGCTTTTCGTGCGGCAGGGCAAGCGGATGCGGCTCACCGAGGCCGGGCGCATCCTGCATGAGCACGCGGCGCAGGTCCTTACCCGCACGGCCACGCTGCGGCAGACCATGGCGGACGTGGCGGCTGGCGAGGCCGGGCACGCGCGCCTGGGGTCCATCGAGACCCCCGCGCACGTCCACTTGCCCCGCGCGTTGGCCGCCTTCCGCCGCGCGCATCCCAAGGTCCGCCTCACGGTCGAGATTGGGAGCACGGGGTCTATCAGCGGCCGGGTGGCGGCGGGCGACCTGGACGTGGGCCTGTGCGCGCCGCCGCCAGCGCACCTCGGCCTCGCCTTCGAGCCGCTGTACACGGACCCCCTGATTCTGCTCGTGCCCGCGGATCACGCCCTCGCGACCGCCGGCGAGATCGACGCGGCGAGCCTGGCGGAGCACGGCCTTATGCTCAGCCAGCGAACCTGCGCCTACCGCCAGGCGGTCGAGAAGGCGCTCCTTCAGCGCGGCGCGAACCCATACGCGGGCATCGAGATCGGAAGCATGGAGACGCTCAAGCGGTGCGTGCAGGCCGGCCTGGGAGCCGCCATCGTCCCGGCGACAGTGGCCACGCCGCCCCCGCCGGGGACCGTCGTGCGCGACGTGCGTGGCCTCGACATGACCCAATGCATCGGCCTGGTGCGCCCGGCGGACGAGGCGGGCGCGGGACGCGTCGTGGACGCGCTCCTGGCGACCCTGCGCAGTCAATTAGGGGAGTGCTAGCGGCGCACGCTCTCATGGCCGGCCAGATGGGCGCGCAACGACCCCAGCCATGTTGCGAACGAATTCGCGTAGAACGCCGTCCAGTGGGCGTATTCGTCGGCAGGGCAGTCGAACGTCGCCCACCATTCGACGAATGCCCTGTTCCCGTCGACGATCGGCGTGACGCGCAGCGTCGCCTCGTAGTTGCGCAGGGAGTTCGGCCTCGGGTCACAGAACGCGTACGTCTGGAAGCGATCGCGGTCCGAGTGGGCGAGCAACCGCTGGCGGATGGTCGTGTCGCCGAGGCGGACGTTGCGGATGGCGCCGTCCGCATCGCCCGCTTTGCCCTCCTCGATGTGGCTCTCGCCGACGCCATCCACCCACACGGCGTAATTGTTGAAGTCGCGTATGACGGCCCAGACCTGATCGGCCGTCTGCTCAAATACGGTGCTGTAATAGGCTCGTGCCATTGGTTTTCTCCTGTGCTGTCGTGGTTGCTATGTACTCCGTTCAGGAAACGTGCCCACGGCGTCCTGTCAGCGCATCTCCCGGCGCCGTGGCACTCTTCTCAGGGGACGATGGGTCGGGTCCCCGGCTCCCCTGGGTCAATCGGAAACGCCGTGTGTCCGGTCTGCCGGTCGGTATTGGGGACCACCTGCGCGCCGCCGGGGCCGCCGGTTCCCGCCACGATCAGCGCATCCCTCATCCCCGGGGGCGACCCGCGGTCTCGGCGGGCGGTTCAGGCGCAGGCCGGTGGATGGCGAACATGTAGCAGCCGGCGTAGACGTTGCGGGCGTGGATGACCTCGATCGTCGGATCGGCAAAGATCTGATCAATGGCCTGCTCGGCCTGAGGACCGTCCACCATGGCGATGGCCGGATACGCCATGCGCCCGTCACAGTGGTACGGACGAAAGATCATTGTGGCCCAGTCGCGATAGGCCGCCGGATAGCGCGACGACTCGGTATAGCCGGCGCAGCGCTCGGCGTGGACAAACACGGGTCCGACCTCGGCGTATGGGCCGGAGCGGTTGAACGGCCGATAGGCGATCAGCGCCAGGCGATCGCCCGGCGCCGCCGGGCGCAGGCAACACCGCACGGGCGCGCCGCCCTGCTCGTCTACGCTCACCTCCAACGGGTTGCCGAAATCGTCTTGCCCCATCGCCCGGATACGGTCGAGGATCTGGGGCGGGATCGCGCTGATATGGAACGCCACGGGCGTGCTCGTCATAGCGCCTTCCGTCGTGATGGTCATAGCGTCCTCCTTCGATCTGGCTGCTCGCGCGGTAGCCCGCGCTGTCGTGTGTGCGTTGGTCACGTCCATCGGTCGCTCCTCCCTCACCATCATTGCGTGCCCCGCACGCGGACTCTAGCGGGATCGGGCGGGAAGGAGGAATGGGATTGCACGCGGGGCGGCTTTCGATTCGCCTAGATTAGGTTGACGCCTCCGCATCGAACGACGCCTGACGCTCGATGCGGGGCGTGCGGGGCGTGCGGCCTGGTCCGTTAGGCGATGGGAATCAGGCCGAGTTGCTTAAGCACGGTCACGCCGTCATCAAGGCCGCGTTCCTCCGTGATCAGGCCGTTTTCCACGCGAAGCACGGTGGTTCCGGTGAAGCGCATCCGCTGGCCCGAACCCTCCGGCAGGGCACCGAGGGGCAGGTCACTGAAGGCGTCCCCGGTGTGCGTGCCCCCGCCTTCCCACTGCCCGACCACATAGTCGCCCTCGGCGATGAGATCGGCGGTACCCCAGAACTTCAGGTCAGGGAAGGCCGCGCGAAACGCGGTGGCGAACGCCTTCACGTCCGCGCGGCCACGGCGGGGCGCATGCAGCGAGTACGCGAAGCGGATGTCCGGGGCGGCAAGTTCGTCGATGACGTCAGGGTTCCACGGGTTCCCCCAGAACTCGGTAAACCAGCGTCCGACGATGGCCTTGTTCTCTTCTTCTGACATGACTGTGTCCTTTCGTGGTGTGACAAATCTATGCACTGTGAGCGGTGAGATTCCTAAGGGCGCCTCCCTCCAGTCCTGGTCGATCGTGCGCCCGTGGGCGTTTTCTACCCACACCCTGTAGACGTGGAGGCGAGCGAAAACGTGAGATGGACTTCTTGGATGATGTCCCGCGGGCGTCCCTCAATTATCCGGCCGCAGGCAGGTCGCTGTTGTACATGTCGTGAATGATCCGCCATTTATCGTCCGCGATGCGCTTCATGATGATTATGGCCTCTGACCTGTTCATCTTGCTTTCCTTTTTTGTACATGAAGCACGGTTGCTCGACACCTCCTCGGCGTTGGCCGCAGATGCAGGTATCGAGGCAGTCCCCGGGGGCGCCGGCGGTAGAGACCGCCGGCGCCCTGTCGGGCCGGCCTGAAAACGGACGCTTAGGCCGTTCCGCTCGCGGCGACGGCGACCTCCTGCGGCGCCACGGCGTCGGGCGCCGTGCCCGCCGTGATGGCCTGGGCTTCGCGCTCCAGCAAGGAGCGCTTCCGCTCCACGCCCCAGCGGTAGCCGCCGAGGCCGCCGTCGTCCCGCATGACGCGGTGACAGGGGATGACTAGGGCCACGGGGTTGCCGGCGCACGCTTGCGCCACCGCTCGCGCGGCTGCCGGCTGGCCGATGGCCCGCGCCACCTGGCTATACGAGCGCGTGCTCCCGTAGGGGATCGCGCGCAGCGCCTCGTAAACGCGCGACTGGAAGGCCGTGGCCTGCACATCCAGGGGCAGGTCGAGCCCCGGCTGCCGGCCGTCGACGTAGCGCGCCACGGCGTCGACCCAGGGCCGTAGGGCGGCGTCATCCCGCCAGATGGTCGCGGCCGGGAATTCGTGCTGGAGCGTCTGTTCCAGCGCGGCGGTAGACGCGCCGAAGCGGACGGCGCAGAGGCCACGCTCCGTCCCCGCCACCAGCAGCCAGCCGAGGGGACTATCGATGGTCGTGTAGGTGATGTCCATGCCGATGCCTCCTTTGCGATACGTGGTCGGGGTCATGCCCAGACGCGCCGGCGCCTGTGTGTAGAGTTGGCTGCTCGACCGATAGCCCGCACCGTACAGCGCACCGCTCACGGCGTCGCCCCCTTTGATCTCCGCCTTGAAGCGATCCATGCGACGAGCCTCGGCGTACTGCCGCGGCGTGATCCCCATGGCGGCCTTGAACAGGCGCTGCAGGTGGGACGGGCTGAGTCCGGCGTGCGCGCCCAGGGCGGCGAGGGTCACCCGGTCGTAGGGATGCTCCTCAATGTAGCGGCAGACCCCTCGCACGACCTCCGCCTCCGGCGCCGCGGCGTCCTCAGGCCGGCAGCGCCGGCAGGGGCGAAAGCTCGCACGCTCCGCCTCCGCCGAAGTGGCGAAGAAGCGGACGTTCGCGCGGTGGGGCCGCCGCGCCGGGCAAGACGGGCGGCAGTAGATGCCCGTCGAGCGGACGGCGAAGACGAAGCGCCCATCGCCGCGCCGATCGCGGCCAAGCACCGCCTGCCAGCGGGCGTCGTCATCCAACGGCGCCGGACTCTCATCGTGTCGTGTCATGCGGTCGTTGTCTCTATCCATCGATCGTTCCTCCCTCATCATCATCGCAGGCGACGGACACGGAATCTATCGGGATCTTGCGGTCAAACTGGCCTGTCTCTATGTCTTCAGGGAATCGGCTGTGACGCGTGTCATGCGCGACCCCTTCCACCGGGGCGAGCAATGCGCAGGCGCCCCTGGGAGACGGCCACACCCAGGATGACGACGACGGCGCCAACGGGCTCGTACCAGGTCACGGGCTCCCGGAGCACGATGACGCCTTCAATAGTGGCGAAGAGGGGGATGACGTAGGTGACCGTCGCGGCGACGGTGGCCCCGGCATCGCGGATCAGCCCGTAGTTGAGGATGTAGGCGATCCCCGTCCCAAGCACGCCCAGGGCCACCACGCTGGCGATGACGTGCATGGGTGGCAGAGTTGCGGGGAGGCCGGCGAGCAGCGGTGTCACGAGGGCGAGTTCGACCGTGCCGCAGAGCAATTGCCCCGCCGCCAGGACGACGGTGGACTCGGGCCGGCCGGCGAGATACTTCCTGGTATAGGGGAAGCCCACGCCGTAACTGACAGCGGCCCCGAGACAGGCCAGGTTGCCGACGAGGGCCTGGCCGCCGAAGCCCTGCCACACGCCGAGCACGACCAGGACCCCGAGGAAGCCGATGGCGAGGGACGCCGCGCGGGCGGCGCTGGGGCGCTCCTCGCGCAGCATCAGCAGGGCGAGGGGGAAGGCGAACAGCGGCGTCGTCGCGTTCCAGATGCCGGCCAGCACCGAGGTCGTGTGCAGCTCGCCGTAGGCGAACAGGGTGAAGGGCAAGGCATTGAGCAGGAGCGCGGCCACGGCGAGGTGACCCCACACGCGGGGGGCATGCGGCAGTCCCTCGCGCCGCGCCGCGAGGATGAGCAGCAGTGTGGCGGCGCCGAAGACCATCCGCCCAAGGGTGACCTGCACGGGAGCGAGCGCCGCGTCGCCGACCTTGATGAAGAGGAAGCTGGAGCCCCAGATCGCCGCGAGCATCACAAAGCGCACCGGCCAGGGGAGGGCAGCCCTATCCCTCCTGTGGGCCACCATCCTGTTAGGCTCTCCCCCCATCGGCCGCCCCTGCGCCGGTCCCATCGTTTCGCTGTGCGTTTGCGCCATCGCCCTCTCCTAATGGTTTCAATCATCTTGAGACGCTCACTGGCCCGTGTCAGGCTCGTCGTCGTGGCCGCGGTCATAGTGGTCACGGTCATGCTGCTGCCTCCAGGGTGAGTAGGGCCTTCTTCGCGTCGACGCCGCCGACGTACTGGCCGATTGAGCCGTCGCTGCGCACCACGCGGTGGCAGGGCACGACGACGGGGAGGGGGTTGGTGGCGCATGCGGTCCCGGCCGCGCGCACGGCCCTGGGGTTGCCGACCGCGGCCGCGATGGCCGCGTAGCTGGCGGTCTGTCCGTAGCCGATCGCGGGCAGACGCGTCAGGACCAGGCGGCGGAACCCGCGCGCGAGGCTGAAGTCCAGCGGCAGGTCGAACGCCTGGCGGAGGCCGGCGAAGTATTCGTCGATTTCCCGCGCCGCCGCATCGAGACGCGCCGGCGCGTGCAGCACGCGGGGACTGATGTCCCTGGCCAGGCGCTCAAGAACCTGCGCGTGGTCTTCGCGCTCGTAGGCGACGCGCACCAATCCCCGCGCGGTCGCCGCGAGCAGCAGCGTGCCGACGGGGGTGTCGATGGTGCGGTAGGCGACGTCGAGGAGTCCCGCCTGCGCGGCGCTGCGGACCAGACGGCCGTGCAGCCGGCGGGTCGCCTCCTGGTCGATCACCGGCAGGGCGGCGAATAGGTCGCCCGCCTCCGGCTCGTGCGGCTCGTGCGGCTCATGTGGCTCGCGTGGCTCGTGTGTGGTCATCATCGGGGGCCTCCTTCCCCATAGGTCTTGCGTAATGTGGCGATGCCGTCGGCGGCCGCTCTCCGGGCGGCGTCCGGACTGCCCCCGGTGATGGCGGCGACATCCGCGTACGGCAGCCCGGCGAGGTAGTGGTACGCCACCGCCGCGCGTTGCTTGAGCGGTAGGGCGTGCACGGCGGCCCACAGGTCCCCGTCCCACCGGTCCGCCTCGCTGGGAGTTGGGCGTTCCGGGAGGACGTCGACCGTGATCGGACGGCGCGCCTGGGCGCGCGTCTGGTCGATGGCCTTGCGATGGGCGATCGTGACCAGCCACGCCTCCACTTTACTATCCGGTCTGAGGGTCGGATAGGCCCGCAACGCGGCCAAGAACGTCTCCGACCAGGCGTCATCGGCGTCCAGCGGCCCGAGGACGGCCCGGCACACCCGCAGCACGGTCGGCCCATGCGTGGTCACGATCTCTTCGAAGGGTGGCAGCGTTATACTCGTCATACTACGTAAACGCTCCGGCGGCCCCAAACGTGAGATCGTCCCTCAGCAGAAGTGGGCGGCCTTCTGTGCGGCCCTTGACCTTGACACGGTGTCATGGTTTAGAGTTCTTGATAGACACCAGTGCACAGAGTGCTTGATAGACACCAGTGCACGAGGAGAGGGCGACTATGCGGATTGGCGAACTAACGAGACGGACGGGGGCGAGTGCGCGGTCGCTCCGCTACTACGAGCACCGGGGGCTGATCGTCAGCGCTCGCCTCGACAACGACTACCGCGACTTTGACGACGCGCAGGCGGAGCGGGTGCGCGCCATCCAGTTCTACCTGGGGCTCGGGCTGTCCATCAACCAGATCGGCGGCATCGTGAACTGTCAGGGGACGGACGCCCCGCCGCCAGCGGACCCTGAGACCACTAACCGCTGTGCGGCCCTCCTGACACTCTATGAGGCGAAACTCACCGAGATCGATGAGCAAATTGAGGCGCTCTCCGCCGCCAAAGCACGCCTGCGGGAGCGCATCGCCCTGTTCCGCGCGCATCATGGGCGCCCGGCCATGCCGGGTGGGGGACCGCGCCGGCGGTCGATAGGGCGGCGCCATGAAGGCGGAGTGCGGCCACAGGCATGAGCATAGAGGAGGCCACAGGCATGAGCATCGGCGTACAGGGCGGTGAGGACATGGCGCCGTATCGCGAGCGGGTCGCCATCGTGACGGGCGGCGGCTCGGGCATCGGGCGGGCGACGGCAGTCCGTTTCGCGGCACTGGGCGCGCGTGTCCTGGTCGTGGGACGTCGCGTTGAGCCCCTGGAGGAGACCGCCCGGCTCGGTGATGGCATCGTCGCACTGGCGGCCGATGTCGGGCAGGACGCGGGCGCCCCGGCGGTGATCGGCCGCGCCCTGGAGCTGTGGGGGCGCGTCGACATCCTGGTGAACAACGCCGGGGCGTTCGCCGCCGCGCCGTTGCAGGACACGACGGCCGACCTGGTCGCGACCCTCTTCACCACGAACGTGATGGGGCCGACCTGGCTGGCCCAGGCGGCGCTGCCACACCTGGCGGCCACGCGCGGTGCCATCGTCAACGTGTCGAGCACCTACGGGCACAAGGCCACGGCCGGCGCCGCGCACTACGCCGCGAGCAAGGCGGCGCTGGAGCAGTTGACGCGCTGCTGGGCGCTGGAACTGGCCCCGCGCGGCGTGCGCGTCAACGCGGTCGCCCCCGGCCCCACCGACACGCCGATTCTGGCGCGGGCGGGCCTGCCGGCGGAGGCCATCGCGGCGATCAAGCGCACCGAAACCGCGCGCATTCCGCTGGGGCGGCGGGGCACGCCGGAGGATGTCGCCGTCTGGATCGTGGCCCTGGCCGACCCGACGGCCTGGGTCACGGGGCAGATAGTGGCGATCGATGGCGGCTTGAGCACGACTTAATGTTTTCTCCGTGCCGTCATCGTCCTGGTGATGCGTCAAGCCGTGGAGCTAGATAAGCGCACAACACACCCTTGATCTCAGGAACGATCCGCGCTTCCATCATCCCCTGCGATTCCAACGCCAGCGGCAACGTTGCCTTGATGATCTGCACCGTCAGTCGCGCATACAACCGGACATGATCCGCGTCGAGCGCGGGATTCCGCGCGGCGAAGATGGCGCCGGTGCGCCCGACCACTTCGTCGTGCAGGGCCGTGGTCGCCGGGAGGCGCGTCATGGACTGCGCCCCCTCGAAGAGCGCACGAAAGCCGGGGTGCTCCGTCTCGAACGCGACGGTCGGGTCGACGAGGCGATCGACCAACGACGCCAGGGGCCAGTGAGCCGCCTCCGGTGTCAGCGTGGTGTCGTAGAGCTGCCGCAATTGCCCGAGGTACCGCGCCGCCAGCGCCTCGGTGATCGCCTCCTTGTTGGGGAAGAATTGATACACCGAGCCGATCGACGCGCCGACACGCGCGGCCATCGCGGTAACCGTCGCCGCCTCGTAGCCACTCTCGGCGAATAGGGCAGCGGCAGCGTCGAGGATGGCGGCGACACGGCGCTCCGCGCGTGCTTGGCGCGGCACACGCCGCGCCGGGACATTCGGTTCCATACCCCCCCCTTGACAATCCGAAGATACCCTCATATTATAACAATGTGAGGGTATCCTCATTTATTTAGGCCAACCACCGGTCAAAGACAAGGAGCACAGGATGAACCAGGGACGACGAGCCGTGGTAACCGGAGCGACATCCGGTATCGGGGAGACGATTGCCCGCGCCTTGGCGGAGGACGGGATCACCGTGGTCATGGTCGGTCGCAGCGACGAACGGCTGAACCAGGCGCGGCAGCGGATTCTCGCCGCCGTCCCCGACGCGGATCTGCGACTTGAACGGGCGGATCTGTCCCTGCTTAGAGATGTGCGCGAACGGGCGGAGCGCCTCGCCCGCGAACCCGTGCCAGACGTGGCGATCAGTAACGCGGCGGTCATCGCCGGGATGCGAGACGTCACGTCCGAAGGCATCCAGCGAACCCTGGCCACGAACCATCTCGCACCGTATCTATTGCTGCGCTCGTTGATCGAACCCATCGGCGCGCGGCCGGCGCGTTTCGTCATCGTAGGCGCGGCCCCCGCGGCGCTCGCCAGAGTACCGGTCGACCTAGATGATCTGGGTTGCGAGACCGGACGCGGGTTGGGGCTCCTGCCGAGCTTTCGGCCGTTTGTCGCGTATGGGCGCACGAAGAACATGAACGCTATGTTCGTCTACGGCCTCGCCCGTCGACTCGAGGGCACGCGGATCACGGTGAACGGCGTGCATCCAGGCATCATCAAGGGCACGGGACTCGGCCGCGGGTCGCGTGGTGTGTTGAAGCTCTTCGGTTCCTTGCTACAGCTGAACCCGTTCATGGCCGGTCCCGACGCCGGAGCCGATACACCCGTGTGGCTGGCCACCTCACCGGAGGTCGATGGCGTGACCGGACGCTTCTTTGTGGGACGCACGCAGGTTCTGACCGCGCCACACACCACCGACATCGCGCGCTGCGACCGCCTGTGGGATGACAGCGCACGCCTCGTAGGCCTCACCCCGGCGCTGTGAACGGCGCCAGTTTCGTCGTCTCCGGCGCTGTGTCGTCGTCGGCGCCCGGCTACTGCGCCGTCGCGCCCCCATCGACCCCCAGCGCCTGGCCCGTGATGAACGACGCGCCGTCCGAGGTGAGGTAGAGCACGGCTGTCGCCACCTCGTCGGGCCGGCCGATGCGCCTGATCGGATGGACCGGCCCCATCACCTGCCGATAGTTCTCGATGCTGCCGAAGGCCTGCTCGCCCATCGGCGTCTCGATGGAGCCGGGGCTGACCGCGTTGACCCGGATGCCCTGCGTGGCATACTCGAGCGCGGCCGCTTTCGTGAGGCCCACGACGCCGTGCTTGGCGGCGGCGTAGGCGGCCATGTTGGGCAGGCCGACGTGCCCCAGGCTCGATGCGGTGTTGACGATCGCCCCCCCGCCCGTGGCGATCATGGCGGGGATCTCGTACTTCAGGCAGAGCCACACGCTCGTGAGGTTGCTGGCGACGGTGTCGGCGAAGCCGTCCGCGGACAGGTCCGTGAGCGGGCCGAACCGCGCCGGGGCGCCGGCATTGTTGAAGGCGGCGTCGAGCCGGCCGTAGGTCGCGACCGCCGCGGCGACGAGCGCCTTGACCGCGGCCTCACTGGTCACGTCGGTCGCCACGAAGGTCGCCTCGCCGCTGGCGTCGCGGATCTGGCGCACCGTCGCCTCACCCGCGTCGGCGCGCCGTCCCGCGATCACGACCTTGGCCCCCGCCTGGGCGAAGGCCAGGGCCGTGGCCCGGCCGATCCCCGAGCCGCCGCCTGTGACGAGGGCGACCTTACCTATAAATCCGTTCGCCTGTGCCATGTCTTTCTCCTTTTCCTTGTCTACCCAAAGTCCATTCACTTGTTGTGCCCGCGTTGCCAGGTCACACGAGGTAAACGCTCCGACGACCGCAAACGTGAGGTCACGAGATCAAGACAATCGGCGTCCATCGATCGTTCCTCCCTCATCATCACAGGCGACGGACACGGAATCTATCGGGATCTTGCGGTCAAACCGTACGTGCCCCCCTTGATTCTGTTGTTAGGGGAGGACGTACAATGGCGCCGGTCAGGCGCGTTCGGTCCCGGCGTGGTCTGTTGGGATACAATGAGGTGGAGGCCAACAAATGGTCTGCGCTGGCGGCGCGTGTGGCGCGGACGGGATGGGTTCGGGGTAAGGAGCATATCATGACGACGATGTAAATCGCGCTGGACGACGAGCTACTTGTCGCACGCGGCAGGGACGGCGCCTGGAAGACAGACACGCAGCTTGTGGGCCTATCCCCACGCTGCCTCGCGGTTGATCCACTCCATCCTGAACGCGTGTACTGCGGCTCCAGCGGCCACACGCTGTGGCGCAGCGCGGACGCGGGATCATCCTGGAGCGTGGCCGGTGAGGGCATCGCGCACCCGGACGTCACGGCCGTGGCGGTGAGCCCGCACGAGCGCGCGGGAGAGTTCGGCGCGCTCTACGCGGGTACCGAGCCGAGCGCGCTCTTCCGCTCGGAGGATGGCGGTGGGACCTGGCGGGACCTCCGCGCGATGCGCTCTCTGCCCTCCGCCCCCACCTGGAGCTTTCCGCCCCGCCCCCACACCAACCACGTCCGCTGGATCACGCCCGATGTGGCGAATGCCGGCACGCTGTACGTCTGCATCGAGGCCGGAGCGCTCGTGCGCAGCCTCGACGGAGGCGACACCTGGATGGATCGGGTACCGGACGGGCCGCTGGACACCCACACCCTGATGATGCATCCGCGGACACCCGACAAGTTGTACTCGGCCGCGGGGGACGGATTCGGGACGCCGGGCCGGGGATACAACGAGAGCCGCGACGGCGGGAGGACCTGGGAGCGGCCGGATGAGGGCCTCGCCCACCACTACCTCTGGAGCGTGGCGGTGGACCCCGGCGACGCCGACACCATCGTGGTCTCCGCCGTCCACTCGCCGCGCGCCGCGCACGATCCGAGGCACGCGGAATCGACCGTGTACCGGCGAACCGGGCGTACCCCCTGGCGGCAGGCGCGGGAGGGGCTGCCGGATACGATGGGGACAACGATCGCGGTGCTGGCCGCCAACCAGTCCGAGCCCGGGGTGTTCTACGCGGCCTCCAACCGGGGTCTCTATCGCTCGACCGATGCGGGGATCACCTGGGAACGGCTCGCCGTGGAGTGGCCCGAGCGCTACCACGATCAGAGGGTGGGCGCGCTGGTGGTCACGGACGACGGGGGAGTGTCACGGGACGAGCCCGAGGGATGATGCTCACGATTGGCGACTTTTCCAGGCTCGGCCGCGCGGTGGCGCGCTACGACCACGCCGCAGGGTTGCTGGTCCCCATGCGCGCGGCCCTGCTGCTCACGTACCTGGCCGTTCGCCCTCGTCGCTCCGAGAAGGACGGCAGCCGCCCGCACAGCGGCGTCGGCGCCCGCGGGGGAGTTGCGGCGCCCGCACAGCGGCGTCGGCGCCCGCGGGGGAGTTGCGGCGCGTGCTCGACCAGACAGCGGCGACATCGCCGCGCATCCCCGGCATGCTGCTGCGCGTCGAGGCCCCGCGCCTTGGCCTCTCCTGGAGCGGCGCCGCCGGCCTCGCCGACCGCGCCGACCGCGCCACGCGTCGCCGGCTCGCTCCCGGAGCCGCCGTGCGCGTCGCCAGCGTCACCAAGACGTTCACCGCCGCTGTCGTGCTGCGCCTGGTCGAGCGGGGTCGGCTCGCCCTCGACGCGCCCATCGCGCGTTACCTCCCCGCCACGTACACGATGCTGCTCGCGCACGGCGGCTACCGACCCGACCGCATCACGGCGCGCCAGCTGTTGCAACAAACATCCGGCCTCTTCGACTACGCCGAGACGGACGCCTACGACGCCGCAGTGCGGGCCGGGCCCGCGCACCGTTGGTCGCGTCTGGAGCAGGTGCGCTTCGCCCTGACGCACGGGCGGCCGTATGGCCCGCCCGGCGCGGCCTACCACTACTCCGACACCGGCTACATTCTGCTCGGCGCGATCATCGAGCGGGTCAGCGGCCGGCCGCTCGCTGCTCCGCTTCGACCGGCTCGGTCTCGCCCACACGTACCTGGAAACGCTCGAACCGGCGCCGCCCGGCGAGCCGCCGCGCGCTCACCAATATTACGCGGGCCTGGACCTCGCGCGCGTCGACGCCTCGTTCGACCTCTACGGCGGGGGCGGCCTGGTCTCGACTATGGCCGACCTAGCAGTTTGTCGGAGAGAAGCGGGCTCTCCATCCCGCGCGCGGTGGTACAGTAGGAAGCATGAGTAGAACATTCAAAACCGTGGACTATGAGGCGGCGCTCGACCTGACCGTGCGCTTGGGCGA
>JAABUO010002845.1_pt1 | contig 20938 bp, 20 predicted proteins | sample 5559291 | NCBI WGS metagenome assembly JAABUO01 (sample SAMN10711878, study PRJNA513372) | rock metagenome | isolation source: Antarctica rocks | place: Antarctica: Victoria Land, Finger Mt sud
GCCGTTTCGGGTAAAATTAGGTCAACAAGCGACACTTGACGACGGATTTTAGATAGGACGGTGGCAGACATGGCGGAAGAGCAGAAATCAACCTGGAAGACCAAATTGGGTCTGGCCGAGATGCTCAAGGGCGGCGTCATCATGGACGTCGTGAACCCGGAGCAGGCGATCATTGCGGAGGAAGCGGGGGCGGCGGCGGTGATGGCCCTGGAGCGTGTGCCCGCCGACATCCGGCGCGACGGCGGCGTGGCGCGGATGTCCGACCCGAAGATGATCAAGGGCATCATGGACGCCGTGACTATCCCCGTGATGGCGAAGGCGCGAATCGGGCACTTCGTCGAGGCGCAGATACTGGAAGCGCTGGGCGTGGACTTCGTGGACGAGTCCGAGGTGCTGACGCCCGCCGATGACGCCTTCCACATCAACAAGCACGCCTTCAACGTCCCCTTCGTCTGCGGCTGCCGCGATCTGGGCGAGGCCCTGCGGCGCATCGGCGAGGGCGCGGCGATGATCCGCACCAAGGGCGAGGCCGGATCGGGCAACGTGGTCGAGGCCGTGCGGCACATGCGGACCGTCCTGGGCGGCATCCGCCGCCTCCAGGCCATGCCGTTTGAGGAGCTGATGACCGAGGCCAAGAATCTGGGCGCCCCGTATGAGCTGGTGGTCGAAATTCACCGGACCGGCAAGCTGCCCGTGCCGAACTTCAGCGCGGGCGGCATCGCCACCCCCGCCGACGCCGCCCTGATGCGCCAATTGGGCGCGGAAGCGGTCTTCGTCGGGTCGGGCATCTTCAAGTCCGGCGACCCCAAGCGGCGCGCGCGGGCGATGGTGGACGCCTGCACCCACTTCGACAACCCGCAGATGCTGGCCGAAATCTCCAACGACATCGGCGAGCCGATGGTGGGCATCAACCTCAGCACCTTGCCCAAAGAAGAAATGCTCGCCAATCGCGGCTGGTAATCCGAAAGAAAGAGAGCGGCTGCCCTGTTGGGGCAGCCGCTCTTTTGTTGTGTCAGGCGACCTCGAAGTCGCTCACCAGGGCCGGCGTCGCCCCGTCGGCTTCATTGTTGAGCAGCCGGTACTGCCTTATAGAGAAATTAGTTACAAGTTGCACAATCCATAGCCATTCAGCAGGCGAAGTGATACTGCGATTGTGCAATGTTTAGGCAATTTCTCTATTAGTGCTTCCACAGCTTGCGCTTCTGTTGGGAACTGTCCGATGGTTTTCATCTTACGGTTTTTATAAACCCTTGCCAGCCAATGCTGCTGCGCCTTTATCCAATAGACGCCTTTATGTTTTGATGAGCCACGGTAAAGAGGTACACAGTCAAAAATCTCTTTTTTACGTTCAAGATAGAGATCAGCGTCTTGATAAAGCCATGTCTTGATGGCATTGATTTTATCAGTGCCGCACCATTGAATAATACAAACACCTGGTCTGAAGAGCACATTAGGTTGATTGACATAACAGTTCACTGCAACAACCGCAGCAAGTGTAGATAAAAAACTCTCTGTTCCGCAGATGGACATGCGATATTCTGCGACGCCAATCTTTGTGATACAACCATCCCCGTCAAAGTATCCCCTTATGAAGTCACGAACAAATTCGACAGGAATGGATTGAAATACGGCCGATGACAACTCCGCCGTCTTCCTTTGGGGTATGCCCTTAGCAGTGATGGAGTTACACAGGTTTCTACTGGACATTACTAAGCGAACAGAATTGTAGGTCCTACCTGTCCTGGCGTCTGGAACCTGAGTCTCTCTGACAGAAAGATTGAAGTTGTCAGCAAGTCTCTGAAGATGCCTTTTATCTCGGCTGGACAGAATGAATGAGGCTTGCTTTCCGCTTTTATAGAGGTAGCCGTCAGCGCAGAAAAACCCTAACCAGTAGGATTTCTCTGCGCTGTCTAAGACATCAAAGTAGGTGTTATTGTCCATACTTCAATTCTACCCGCTGGTGAGCTACTATGTAGCGAAATCGCTCATCAGAGTTGGCGACGCGGTCGAGAACCCAATAACGTCCAACATGCCCGCGTCATCGGGGTCCGCGATGGTGAATCCGTTCGAGACCATCCCGACGACGATCAGCTTAGCCGGGATGCCCATGCGCTCCCGGTACTGGCGCAGGGCCTGGACCGGGTGGATGCCGCCGGCCCACGTCTCCGAGTCGGTGTAAACGACGAAGACGTCCGCCGCGACCTTGTTCTTCAGCGCCCACACCATCGGCAGGGCGCAGTCCGTCCCGCTAAAGGGCAGGCCGCTGACGGTCTTCAGCACGTCGTCCAGCCGCTGACGCGGCGAGATCGAGAGCGGCAGGAACGTGGTCGAGAACGCCATAAACTGGTGCTGGGCTTCGGTCGCCGCCGTGATGAGCGCCATCGCCGCGCTGGCGACACGCGGGGATAGGCCGGGCACGCCCGCAATCAACCCGCCGCCCATCGAGCCGGACACGTCCAGGGCCAGCAGCCAGCGCTTGCCGGTCGGCGTGACGTTGCCGAACGACGCATAGAAGGCCGCGTCCAGCGCGTCGGTGACGGCGGGGACCGGGTTCCAGGTGTTCCCGCCGCGCTCACCGTGCCCCTGGGCGTAGGTCTTCAGGGCGGACAGGACAGAGATCGGGTGGACGCGAGCCTTCCGCAGACGCGCCTCGTCCGTGATCTGCGCCACCACATTGCGGGTCTCCGGCCCCTGGGCGGTGAGCAGGCCCACCCGCGTCAGGGTCGCCAGGTTGCGGATGAGGGCCGTCATCGGCATGTCCTCCAGCAGCGCCTCCCAGACGAACGGGTCAGTCAGCCACTGCGTCGGGACCGCTTCGCGCGGCAGGCGGTATTCGCGGATCAGTGCCGCGACCTCGGCGCTGCTGGCCGCGACCTTCGCCCGCTCCGCCGCCCAGACCAGGCGCAGGACGCCGTCGGGGTGCGGCTGCTCGCCGACGCCCTCCCAGCCCTGCGTGATCCAGTGGTACAGGCCGAAGTGCTGCTCCGAGACCGGCTTCGGGTGGGCCAGCCGCAGCAGATCGCGGTGGCTCCAGCCGTCGCGCTGCGCGTACTTGACGGCCTGGTACGCCAGCTTCTCGGCGGGCATCCCGGAGTACCAGTTCCCGACCGCCTGGCGCAGCCCGCGCCCCCAGCCGCGCATCCCGTCCACATACTGCGCGAAGTGGAACAGGTGCGTCCCGATCCGCGCCACAACCGGCAGGGCCGCCAGCGCCTCGCGGCGCGTGTCGTCATCCCCGTAGGCCGCGCACATGGCGAGCGCGAACAGGGCCGGGTCATTCTTCGGCGCACGCCCGGCCTCGGACACGGCCACGATCTCGCGCACGACGCGCGGGCCATCGGCGGCGATGCACCGCTTGACCGCCTCGGCGTTTTCCAGCGTCAGCGTCCGCTCGCCCGCGTAGTATGAGCCGCCCTCGGCCCCGAGCACGAGGAACCGCGCCAGCCGCGTCCAGTCGTCCACGGCGAAGCTGAACCCGCCCGCGCTGTTGGCGACCTGGGCCGAGCCGGGGATCGGCTGGCTCTGCGGCGTCTCCTTCTTGCTGAACACCGTCTTCAAATACGTCATCGTCTTCGTCTCCTTTCGGCCCCGGCGGGGCAAGTGCCGGACAGGCAAAGAGTGCGCTTGGGGTGGTTTTCTTGTTGTAGAAGATTGGTAACCCAAGCGCTTCGGCCCGTCCGTATCACAGTCGTAATATAAGTTGAAGAGCGGCAGGACTTGCACCTGCGGCCTCCCGGTCCAGATAACCGTCATCCTTCGGCCCGCGAAACGGGCAAGGGACGGAAACGGAAACGCCTTGCGGCAGCCGGGCGCTCTGCTGTTGAGCTACGCTCTCCATCTTCGGTTCAGGCAAATGTTGCGCCTGGGGTTAAGACAGGTTTCAAGCCTGCCGCTCTCGCGAGCATTCATTTTACAGATGGTAACCCAGGCACTGCGGCCCGAACCAATTCTCTTTTTAGTTGTTATGGAGGCGACAGGATTCGAACCAGTGACGTGATAACCGTCATCTATCGGCCCGAAAACGGGCAAAGGCGCGGAGACGAACTGCTCTGCCGATGAGCTACGCCCCCATCTGCGGCTCAGGCAAGTGGATGTGCTGGGATCGTTTCACAAAAGATAACCCAGGCACGCCGGCCCGAACCTGTGTCCTATACAGTCGTCCTATTCAGTTGTGGTGGAAACCAGGGCGAGTCGAACGCCCGCCTCATCTTTAGCAAAGATAACCGTTGTCCAACAGCCCGCAGCGCAGGCAAAGGGCGGAAACGGAAGGGTTGCGCTCTCCCTGAGCTACGGTTACCATGTTCGGTTCGGGCAAATGTGCGGTGGGGTGGAACCAGCCACACTCATATTCAGAGAGGAGGCTGGCGGAGTTTTCCCGACCCCCGATTCCGTGGTGGAGGATAACCCATGCGCTCCGGCCTGAACCGTATTTAGTTGTCCGCCCCACCAGGCAGTGAGACGGTGTCGGACGTCCAGGCAAATGGTGTCCTGGGACCCTACGGCGGCGTTTCCACCGCCGCTCGCCTGATGCGGGTCTGGAGTCGAACCGATAATCCAGAGACTACGGCCCGAACGTCCGATGCCGCTGTTTTCCTCGTTTAGAACCGGAAGGCCGCGAGGCACCCCAGCAGACAAGACAGCAGCAGCAAGAGAAAGAGCGCGTCATAAACGCGGGCCGGGACACTCTTGCCGCGCCGTCCGCCTTGCTTCCCGGACTGCGCCGTTTCGGGTGCGGGCGGCGGGGCGAACTCCAGAATGATCAGGTTGCCGCGTCGCTCGACCACGCGCCCGACCACCCGTTGACCTGGCGGCTTTGGATTGCGCTCCGGCGGGTAGGCCGCGCGCTCCGCAAGATAATGGACCAGACACAGCGGCGGTGCGCTGTCATCTTCTATGTGTGTGGTCTTATCGTACTCCGTGATGTCGTGTGTCACTGCGTGATCCTCCAGGGGGAGTGCAAAAAGAGAAAGACGCCCACCGCTCGGCTGGGGGCCTTTGCGGTGGGCGTCTTCTGCTCACGGATACACGGTTTGTACACGGGTGAGGATTACGAGACGAGACCTCCGTCAAAGGAAGCAGCCGGTCGCGGGAGTCGGGCGTTGGCGAACAGCAGCCCACGACCTGAATAGTCGGGCTGGAAGCGCTCAACGGTGGATGTATGGACTTGAATCAATGTCATAATGTCCGGCTGCTCCTTTCACTAAAATTGGGAACGTGCGCTATGATACCCACCCGTTCGCCCGCTTGTCAAGGGGTGGAACAAAAAAGCAAAAAAAGACCGGCACTGGAAGTGCCGGCCTACTCTGGGTGAAAGTGCCTCCGGCACTGAGGAACAGCCCCATAGGGGCAGGGCTTGTCCCTGCCCTCTTTCTTTGTCCCTGCCCTCTTTCTTCAGTCGCGGAGCGACTTGCTTAGGGTAGGCCGGCACTTTCAGTGCCGGTTCCTTGCTACCGTGCTACAGCTTGTTGCTGCTGGTGAACGACTGGGCATAGACGCCGCTGCGGAGGGCGTCACTGGCGGCTTTGGCGAGCGCTTCCGGCGTTTGGCCGGGGTGCAGGGCCGCGTCGGCGGCCGTCATCGTGATCAGCGGCTTGTCGGAGATCAGCACCTGGGGGCCGCTGGCCGCGATCTGGTACATCTGCAAGCCGCCGTCAAGCAGGGTGTTGAACTTCGCGGCGATGGCGGCAGTCCGGTTCAGGTCCGGGTCGGCGAGTGTCGGCAGCGTCCGGTTGGCGAAGACGATGTCCTCCCCGCCGCCGGGGGCCGGATGAACGACGGCGTGCGGCGCATCGGTCGCCTCGCGAACGGCGCGGGGCGTGACGGCGACGTTCATCTCGGCAAGCTCCGCGTTGATCAGGCCGACGCGCTCCGTCGTGTATGGGTGGTCCATCAGGATGCCCATCTCGATCTTGGGACTGCGCGCCTCGATGTCGGCCAGACGCTGCATGAAGGTCAGCATCGCGACGGGATTGTAGCCCGCCTTTTGCAGCAGGATCGTCCCGCCATGATCCGCATCGCGCTCGGCGGCCTGGCTGTAGCGCGTGTTGAGGATGCCCATCTGCGTATACTGCGCGCCCGCCGCCAGGTTCGCCATGTCGCGCGGGTTGACATGGGCGACGATGGCGGCCAGCAGGCCCGCCACCATTTCGGTGTTCATCTTGGTCTGCTCATGCGTCAGCGACTGGATGTGGTGGTGGGCGGCGTGCGTGATCTCGTGGGCCAAAACGCCCGCCAATTCGTCATCGCTGCGGACGAACTTCAGCAGGCCCGAGTTGACATAAACATAGCCGCCCGGCAGCGAGAAGGCGTTGACGTCTTTTTCGTCAATCACGAAGAAGTGCCAGGGAAAGGGAAAGGTCTTGTCGTTCCCATAAAGCGCCGGATAGGTCGTCACATTAGCAATGGCCGCGATCTTCTGGCCGATGGCGTCCACACGGTCCGTGACGGCCTTGTCCTTGACCAGCTTGACCGACTTGTTGACTTCCGCCGAGGCGTCCGCCCCCTGCTTGGACTCGTCGGCAGCCTGCTTTTTATCCGCCGCCGTAAGCGGGGGAGGCGTCTTCAAAGTCAAATCGCTCGCTAAAGAGGGCGTCCCCCACCCCAGGCAAGCCAGGGCGGCAATTAGCAATGGTTTCTTATTGGACATGTTCAAGCCGTGTCTTTCCAAATCGCAGGCGGGTATGTTATAATGGCGCTATGGCCCGTATGTTCGTCCTGACGCTGCTCGTTCTCTTCTGCGTTCTGCGCGCCGCCGTGGCGCAGGATCCGCCTCCTGCGCTCCAGACCCTGCTGACCCAGGCGCAAAAGGCCCAAGACGCGGGGCGGATGGAAGACGCGCTTGGCGCGCTGGTCACGGCCCGCCGGTCTTACCCCGACTCGCGCGAGGTCACGCGCCGTTTGGAAGCGCTGGTCAGTGTGGGGCTGCCGCCGCATCTTCAAAACCGCTGGCTGTCCGACTTACCACTCGACCTTACCTCTTTGCCTTACGACTTGGGCACTTTGATTGTTCCCAAAGCCTACCTGCCGACGCACGCCGAGGAAGCCCAGCACCACTGGTCCTTTTCTCAGGTGGTCTATGTCTATTTACCTGACGCGGATGAGTCCCGTTTGTTCTGCGCGGTGCATTATCCCAATACGGCGAACGCAGCGCTGGCGGCGCGGATCGCGCGCCTGCTTGCCCTGGCCCATCAGACGCTGACCCAGAAGACGGGTCGGGAGGCCGCCAACGGGACGGCGCCGTTCGACGTCTGGCTTTGCACCGGCGGGCAGAGCGGCGGCGAACAGTGGCGGGACAACCTTTATCTGTACGATCTGGAGACGCCGCGTTCGTCTATCGAGTGGCTGCGCGAGACGGTCCACGAGTATTCGCATCTCGGCCTGCCCGCTGTCGGCGGCTACGACGCCCCGGAGTACTGGGCCAACGGCTACCTCGGCGAACGCCTCCTGGTGCGCTGGTTCCAGCAGCCCCCGGACGGCCCGGCCCGCGTCGAGGCGCTGTGGGGCGACTTCAGCGGCGCCCCCAACTTCGACCGGCTGCTGCTCGCGCCGCCGCTGGCGCTTTACAAAAAGGTCGGCCCCAGCCGCGCCTGGCTGGCGCGCAAAGATGAGATGGGGATGCGCTACCTGATCGGGCAGGCGCTGACCTTCGACGACAAGTACGGCGCGGCGCGTCTGGGGGATGCCTTCCGCCGCCTGCCCCACTTCCGGGAGGCAACCGCCAAAGATTTCGCCGCCGCGCTCGCCGAATCCCTTTCCGCCTCCGCCCGTTCCGCCTCCGCCCGTTCCCCCCGCGCTCAGGCCGCCCCATGACGACGCTGACGCGAAATGCCCACGCCAAGATCAACTTGACGCTCGATATCGGCGCGCGCCGTCCCGACGGCTACCACGACATCTCTTCCATCATGCAGACGATCGAACTGCACGACATGCTGGCCGTGACCCGGACGCCGGCCTTTCCCGGCGTCCGGCTGGAAGTCACGGGCGCGGAGGGCGCGGGCGTCCCCGCCGACGAGTCCAACCTGGTGCATCGGGCCGCCGTGCGGCTGCAAAAGGCCGCCGCGGCGCGCGGCCTGATTCCCGGAAACGAGAGCGGCCTGCACATCTGGCTGCACAAGCGCGTCCCCTCGCAGGCCGGGCTAGGCGGTGGCAGCAGCGATGCGGCGGCCACTCTACGGATCGTGAACGAGCTGCTTGGCCTTTCGCTTCCCCATCCGCGCCTAGCCGAGATCGGCGCGGCTCTGGGGGCCGATGTGCCCTTCTTTCTGACGGGCGGCACGGCACTGGTGGAAGGCTTGGGCGAGCGTGTGACGGCCCTGCCGCCGATGTACCCACCCTGGCTGTTGGCCGTCCTCAAGCCCCCCGTCGGCGTCTCGACGGCGGCGGCTTATGCCGCCCTGGATGCCCTGCCTGATCGGCGTCCGGGGACGGCGACAGACGCCATGCGGAACGGTGAAATGCGCCTGGGCAATGACTTCGAGGCGGTGATCCTTCCCGCCTATTCCCAAATCGCGGCAGCTTATGCCGCACTCCGTCAGACAGGGCAAACCGATGAAAGTTTCACGCCGCTGCTCTGCGGCAGCGGCGCCTGCCTCTTCCGGCGGGTTTTGACGGTGGAAGAAGGCGAGCGCTTGGCGGGGGAGATCGAGGCGGCGGGGCTGGGCAAAGCTTGGGTGACGGCGACGGGAGGAGCGACCGGATGACGGTAGATGTCGTGGTGCTGGCGGGCGGCAGGAACGGCGCGGACATGGCGGCGGCGACGGGGATGGAGAACCGCGCCCTGACACCGCTGGGCGCGCGGACGATGCTGGACTACGTCACGTCCGCCCTGCGCGGAGCGCCCTCGGTGGGCAGCCTCTATGTCGTCGGCGAGGTCCCGGCGGGGGAGAGCTACCACTGCGTCAAGGGCGGCGAAACGCTGCTGGACAACCTGATGGCCGGCCTGCGGGCGGCAGAGGCGGAGGGAGATCGAGATTGGGTGCTGATCAGCACGTCGGACATCCCGTTTCTCACGCCCGAATCCGTCGAGGACTTTGTCGCGCGCGCGACCCAATCCGGCGCGGACCTGTGCTGCTCCTATGTGCCGGTGGAACTCTGCTACGCGCGCTTCCCCAACATGAAGCGCACGGCGATCAAGCTGCGCGAGGGGCGGCTGACGCTGGGGAACCTGATGCTGGTCAACCCGCGCTTCCTGCGGACGCACCAGGACATGATCTCACAGGCATATGCGGCCCGCAAAAGCCCCGTCCAGATTGCGCGGATGCTCGGCTTGGGGCTGCTGGCGCGGCTGCTCCTGGCCCAATTCATTGCGCCATCCCTTTTGTCGGTCGGGGGACTGGAGCAGGCCGTCGGCCGGCTGCTCGGCGGCGCGCGCGCGGCGGGCATCCGGTCGGAATACCCGGAGATCGGCACGGACGTGGACCGGGCCGAGGACGTTGCCGCTGCCCGCCGGATGCTCTCCGGCAGTTAACTGTCCGGGGAATCATCGGGAAGATCGAGCCGGAGAACAGCTTCCTCGGACGGCGGCGGCTTGGCAGGCGGGGCGGCGCCGCCGCGCGGGCGCGGCTTGCGGACGCGCTTTTGGGACGCGCTGCGGTGGTCTTCGGCGGCGACGTAGCGGCGCACCTGGTTGCCGCCCGCGTCTTTGGCCGCGTACATGGCGGCGTCGGCGAAGTCAATCAGGTCCGCGAGACTGGCGGCGTCTTCGGGGCAGGCGGCGATGCCGATGGAGAGGCTGATAGGCAGGTCCATCTCCTCGCGCAAGTCGTTTGCCAGCCGCCGGATGCGTTCGGCGACGGCCAGGGCGGCCTCCACCGACGTGGCCGGCATCAGCCAGGCGAACTCGTCCCCGCCATACCGCGCGACGACATCGGTGTCCCGCGCCTGCCCCGCCAGCAGCCGGCTCACCTGGCGCAAGGCAAGGTCGCCCATGCCGTGACCCTGCGTATCATTAACGCCCTTGAAGCCGTCAATGTCAATCATGGCGACGGCCAGCGTGTCGGTGCGGCGGTTGGCGTGCTCGATCCGATCGCGTAGCGCCGACTCGAAGTGGGCGCGGTTGTACAGGCCCGTCAGCGGATCGCGCTTGGTCGCCTCCAGCACGTCTTCGAGCTGCCGGTTGAGCCGCAGCAGCGTCTCGCGGACCGAGCTGTAGCCGGGGTCGCCGGTTCGGTAGCCGTGCTGGGCCAGGTGCTCCGGCGCGGCGACGATGAAGCGGCATTCGGGATCGCCGTTGGCGCGGCAGCGGACCTCGACGCAGTCCGCCTCGCCACTCGGGTAACCTTCCGGGCGGGGCAGCGCCTCAACGATGCCGCGCAGCAGGCCGCGCAGGTAGTCGCAGACATACCCGGCGCCTCCCGCCCGGCCGTGCATCATGTCGCCCTCGACGCTGTCTTCGACATGGATCGTGATCTCGCCGACTCGCTTTGGCGTCGTTTCCAGGCGCAGCTTTCCATACCCGCCCTGAGTCAGCAGGCCCAGCGCCCGTTCCAATTGGCCTCCCCTCCCTTCGGTCCCCTCGGATCGGGCGACGTAGGCCATGAGCCGCTCCGCGGCGGCGACGCCAGCCCGGGAGAGGATGTCCGCCGTGAAGTCGTGGCCGAGCTCGCGGATCATCTGTTCCCGCAGGGCGTAAAACCCGCCCCCAGCGGATTGGAGGAAGACACGCTCCCCCCAGGATGTCAAATGACCGGCCTTGTCCGTCTCAACCGGCAAGTTCACCGGTGAATCATTGTTGCTCATCCCTGTTGTTCTTGCGCTTCCTAGAGCGTCGGCGCCCGCTGCCGAAGCCGGCTGGCTTCCACGGCGGCGTCACTCGATCTCTTTGAGACTAATCTTTGTAACTAAAGAGCACAAACCATGCCAAAGCTGTCTGTAATCCTACTTGTTTTCATCCGCGCGCCGCGGCGAAGCGCAAATCCTTCATGATCCGCAGTTGGTACAGGGTGAAGCCGACCAGCAGCGCCCCCATGACCCAGGCCGCCGCCGTCGCGTAGCCGAACTTCAGGAACAGGAAGGCGTTGTACCAGATCTCCAGCCCCAGCGTCTGCGTTGAATACAGCGGCCCGCCGCCGGTCATCACGAGGATGTTGTCCGTCGCCTGAAACGTCCCGATGACGGCTCCCACCAAGTTAATGATAATGAGCGGCTTGAGCGTCGGGACGGTCACGCGCCAGATCTTGGTCCAGATGCCCGCGCCGTCTAAATCCGCCGCCTCATACATCTCATTGGGAATCGAGCGCAGGGCGGCCTGGTAGATGAGGCTGCCCGGCCCCGCCGAGGCCCAGACGGAGGGCAGGATCACGGAAAGCAGCGCCAGCCTCGGATCGTCCAGCCACTTAATCGGGTCGGTCGGCAAGTGAAACAGGTGGAGCGGGCCGAGGTGGAGGGAATTCAATCCATGCGCTGCCCCCATAATCAACGAGTTGAACAGACCATTGGGCGTACTATCCTCGAACCACTTCCACATGAACGTGATCGCCAGCGGCGCGGTGATGGCGGGCAGGTAGTAGAGGGTGCGGAATAGAATCTTGCCGCGCGGCACTTCCGTCAGGCCGAAGGCCACGGCCAGCGGCAGGAAGAAGCCAAGCGCGAGGCTGATGCCGGTGTAAAGGAACGAGTTGCGGACGCCATACCAGAACGTCTCCGACAGGAACAGGTCAATGAAGTTGTCCAGGCCGATGAACGCGCTGCCGCCTAGGATATGATAGTTCTGGAACGCCATGACTAGTCCCCGAACCAACGGGTAGTAGCGCCAGACCAGGATGGACAGGAGGGCGGGCAGCATGAACAGCCAGATGACGAGGTGAACACTCAGGGGCAGCCCGGTTGGACGCGATGAGAACACGCGCGCCTGCCGCTCCCGTCCACGCGAAGCCCGCCAGCGCCGTCCCTGCCAGGCCAGATAAGCCAGCAGCAGAACTGCCAACAGCCCGAAGACCGTCCAGGCCCACGCGCGCCGCGCGCGCATGACGGCGGGCGGGACGTAGCCGGTCAGCTTGGCATCCACCGAGCGCGCCGCCTGGTCCAGCAGAGCCTTCGGGTCGGCGTTTGGGTTCTGCTCGATCTCGCCCAGCGGGATGCCCAGCAGGTTGTAGATCTGGCTCATGTTCTCGCCGTAAGGCTCCGGGTGTCCGTGCGTGAACAGCGTCTCGTTGGTCTTGAGCCAGATTTTGGACTGCGGCGAGGTGTAGTCCTCGTACCCGTACTTTTCTAATGCGACTGGGTTGACGGTGTTGCCCAGGCCCGCCTCCACATAGGAGCGGGTGCGGATGCGGTCCGCCTCGTCGCTCGCCATGAACTTGACGAACTGCCAGGCGGCCTCGCGGACATGCGGGTCCTTGATCTGCGACGAGATGCCCCACATGTAGGCGTTGGCCTCGTTGGCCGTGATCCCCGTCGGCCCTTTGGGCATGGGGGCGATGCCGACGACGCTGGGGTTGATCTGGGTGGCGTCGGCCTGGTTGGCGATCACGTTGCTCTGGTACTGGAACCACATGGCGACCTTGCCGGTGGCGCGGTCCTGCCCCATCGTGCTGCTGTGGGTCGCGACGCCGATGTACGTCTTGCCGTCCTTGCCCTTCCAGGGTGCGGTCAAGAGCTTTCGATAGAACTCCAGGGCAGTCACGCCCTGGGGCGTGTTGAAGGCGGCGGCCCACCGGCCTTCCGGGTCGCGCTTGATGACCTCGCCGCCCGCCTGCCACAAGAAGTTGATCCACCAGTACGCCGAGGCGTCCGAGTCCGTGCCGAACTCGAAGCCCCAGACGCCTTTCGGCTGGTCCGTCAGCGCCTGGGCGTCGGCGTAAAACTCGTCCCAGTTCCCTGGCGGTCGGTCCGGGTCCAGCCCCGCCGCCTGGAACATGTCTTTGCGGTAGTAGAGGGCCTGGACGGCGGCCAGAAACGGGACGCTGTAAATGTGCCCGTGTCCGGCATCCTTGAGGATGGGGAGCAGCGTCGGCTGGATGCGTGCCAGCACTTGGGGATCACGCTTGAGGTAGTCATCCAGCGGCAGCAAAAATCCCTGCTGGATATAGCTGGCGGAGGAGCGGAAGTTGACGTAGACGACATCGGGGGCCGTGCCCCCGGCGAACGCCAGCAGCAGGTTCGATTCGGCGGCCTGCCCCCCGATCTGCAACCCCTGGGCGCTTTCGAGCCGGATGTCCGGGTGGGCGCGCTCGAAGGCATCCACGATGGCCCGGTCCGCATGGGATTTGGGGTCGGTGGCATTTTTGTCCGGCAATTTGAAGCCGCCCGCGCCGCCGACGCGCAGGACGACCGGCCCGGATTGGGCATGGAGTGCGGAATGGGATGCGGCCAGATAAAAAAGAAGCGTAATACAGAAAAAAAATGGTTTCATGGAGACGTGCTGCTATCGCGAATGGTTCATCATACAAAAATGTGAGCCATTTGTCAAGGAAAGGCCACTTTTTTATTCAAATTACGCCTTTATCCGGCAAACTTTGCTTCGAAAGCGGCTTCGGGGCGCCGCCAGGTATAATAGACCTATCATGCTTGCCACCCGAATCATTCCCTGCCTGGACGTTCAGAACGGCCGCGTCGTCAAAGGCACGAACTTCGTCAACCTGCGCGATGCCGGCGACCCGGTGGAGCGCGCCGCGCTGTACGACGCGCAGGGGGCGGACGAATTGGTCTTTCTCGACATCACGGCCTCGCATGAGAAGCGGGACCTGATGTTCGATTACGCCCGTCGGGTCGCCGAGGAGGTCTTCATCCCCTTCTGCGTCGGCGGCGGCATCAAGACGGTGGAAGACTTCCGGCGCATCCTCAAGACCGGCGCGGACAAGGCCAGCATCAACACCGCCGCCGTTACCCATCCCGATCTCATCACCGAATGCGCCAGAGACTTCGGCGCGCAGTGCGTCGTGGTCGCCGTGGACCCCAAAAAGACGGGCCGGACGCCGTCCGGCTGGGAGGTGCATATCCACGGCGGACGGACGCCGACGGGCTTGGACGCGCTCGATTGGGTGCGGGAGATGGAGGACCGGGGCGCGGGCGAGATCATGCTGACCTCGATGGACGCCGACGGCACGCTGGCCGGCTACGACATCCCCCTGACGCGGGCCGTGACGGAGATCGTCGGCATCCCCGTCATCGCCAGCGGCGGCGCGGGGACATTGGCGCACATCTACGACGCCGTGACGGCGGGCGGCGCGCAGGCCGCGCTGGTGTCCAGCATTGTTCACTACGGGACGCACACGGTCGGGGAGATCAAGGAGTATCTGGCCGCGCGGGATATTCCGGTGCGGCGGGTATAGCCACGGATAAAGCCACGGATAAAGTCAGACAGAGGGCAGCCACGGAGGGCTGCCCCTACACGTCACAGATTTGTGCGGTTCTGGTAGGGGCAGGCCCCTGTGCCTGCCCTCCATAGCCCCTGTGCCTGCCCTCCATAGCCCCTGTGCCTGCCCTCCATAGCCCCTGTGCCTGCCCTCCATAGCCCCTGTGCCTGCCCTCCATATGCAATCGCCCTGTTGCCCGGTTGACGCCACCCCACATAAACGAGTATAATAGGAACATACCGGGGTGTAGCTCAGTTTGGTAGAGTGCTCGGTTTGGGACCGAGTGGTCGCAGGTTCGAATCCTGTCACCCCGATCATTGAAGATGGAACAACGAGTGGGACGCATAGTTTATATGCGTCCCTTCTTTCTTGGGAGGAGACGCGGCGGTGAAAGCGAAGTGCATGGTTTGCCACGAGGCGTATGACGTGGAGCGGGACAGGGGACAGGTCATCGAGATTGACGGCGTGGGGAATTATGTCTGCCACCGGGACTGGCCCGGCTTCACGGCAGGGGTGGACCTGCAAAAGAAGGTGCAGGAGGCGATGGAGGGCGCGCACATGGAGCGCAACGAGGCCAAGCGGGCCGAGGCGCGTGCCCAGCTCTCCGAGTTCAACCAGACGCCGCGCGACATCGTCGCGCGGCTGGATGAGTACGTTATCGGGCAGGAGCGGGCCAAGCGGGACGTGGCGGTCGGGCTGTACGACCACCACCGCATCCATCAGGGCGACCTGGCGCACTCGGAAGCCGGAACAAAGGCGGAGGTCGAGCTGGAAAAGGCCAACATCATGCTGGTCGGCCCGTCCGGCAGCGGCAAGACGCTGCTGGCGCGGACGCTTGCCCGATCACTGGGCGTCCCCTTCGCCTCCGCCGACGCCACCAGCCTGTCGCCGACGGGCTACACGGGGAACGACGTGGAAAGCATCCTCACAGCGGCGTACATTGATGCGGGCGAGGATTTAGAATGGGCGGGCCGGTCGGTCATCTTCATTGACGAGATTGACAAGATCGCTCGCAAGTCCCAGGCCAACCCCAGCATCACGCGCGACGTGAGCGGCGAGTCCGTCCAGCACGCCCTCTTGAAGCTCGTCGAGGGTACAATGGCACAGCTCCCGCTCGGGGCATCGGGGCGGAAACATCCCGACGCTCCACCCGAGTACATTGATACCAGCAAGATTCTGTTCATCGGCGGCGGGGCGTTCGAGGGGTTCCCCGAGATCGTCGCCAAGAAGATGAAGCGGCAGACGGAGCGGACAATGGGCCTGCGCGCCAATCCGTCGGCCATTTCGGGCGACCCGCAGCGGGATTATGAGATACTGGCCGAGGCCCCCGCCGAAGTCCTGATCGAGAGCCTGATCGAGTACGGCTTCGTGCCCGAATTCGCGGGCCGCTTCCCCATCATCGTCCCGCTCGCGCCGCTGACGAAGGAGCAGATGCGGCTGGCCCTGACGACCCCGAAAAACTCGGTGGTCAAACAGCAGGTGGAGCTGTTCCGCCGGGACGGGATCACGCTGGACATCACCGACGCTGCCCTAGACGCCATCGTGGAGAAGGCGGTCAACATGAAGACGGGCGTCCGCGCCTTGCGCTCCCTCGTCAAAAGCATGAGCAGCCAGGCGCGGTATGACCTCGCCGGGGACCCATCGGTCGTGAGCGTGGAGATCGGGCCGGAAACGCTGGAGGACCCCCAGCGGTACAAGGTGACGCGGCGCACCACGTTCAGTTCAGGCCGAGCGGAAGCCGTCTAGCGGAACGTGATCCCGCCCGTCGGACGCTTGATCCAACTGCCCTCGCGCACCTCGCGCGCGGTCAGGAGATAGGCCAGGAGCAGGGCGGCGGCGAGGGACGGCTGGGCCGAGGCGCGCGGGACCGGCTCCATGTAATAAACGTCCGGCGGGTCGCCGTCGCCGCGCAGAATCAGCGTCCGCTCTTTGGTTTCGCGGCGCAGGACGACGCCGCCGCGCCAGCCGTGGCCGAGGATGTCGAAGCCGCCCGTCCGCTCCTCGGCGGTGTTGATCCGAAAAAAGTCTCCCGTCACGCCCGAGCCGCCGGGGTAGTAGGAAGCGGCGACTTCCGTTCCCTGCGGCGTCGGGCGCAGCAGGAGCCGCGACCGGTCACGCCGCATGATCCGCCAGGGCTGCGTCTCGCCTGCCGGCAAAATCCCTTCTCCCAGATGCAGGGAGGCGGCCGGGCTGTCGTCGGGCCATGAGGCGACATAGTACCACTGATACTTGTGGGACGGGACGACGACGCCCGGAAGTGTCGCACCCGCCGACTTGATCTGGCGGGCGCGGATCGTGAGCAGATTGTCTATCGGCGCGAAGAGGTCCATGCCCTAATGAACCGGCTTGACGACCGAGGCAGTCTTGACGTACTTCTGCGGGTCCTTGTCGAAGGCGGGCTTGCAGGACGAGCAGCAGAAGTAGTAGGTCTTGCCTTTGTAGACGCTGGAGCCGACGGCGTCTTTGGTCGAGGCGATTTTCTCGCCGGTCACCGGGCAAACCAGCGCGACGGGTTTGGCGGCAGGCTTGGCCTTAGAGGCGGGGGCGGCGAACAGAGCCGTCGGCAGCATCAGGGCGGCGGTGGCCGCCAGCAGGGTACGGGTCATTTCAATTCTCCTTGACTTTGGCAAATGATTTCTCCTATAATAAGGCGGATTTTCGCGAGAAAAGTTCCCGAACACAAGAACTGAGGAGATTTCAACGTGGAACGAACATTTTTAATGGTCAAGCCGGACGGCGTCCAGCGCCGGCTCGTCGGCGAGATCATCCGCCGGTTTGAGAACAAGGGCTTCACGCTGGCGGGCCTGAAGATGCTGACGCCCACCCGCGAGATGGCTGAAGCGCACTACGCCGTGCATCGCGGCAAGCCGTTTTTCGAGGGCGTGGTCGGCTTCATCAGCTCCGGCCCCGTCGTCGCCATGATCTGGGAAGGCGAGGACGTCGTCGCCCTGGCCCGCAAGATCATGGGCGCCACCAAGCCCGCCGACTCGGCTCCCGGCACGATCCGGGGCGACTACGCCAACACCATCGAGCAGAACCTGATCCACGGCTCGGACTCGGTGGAGAACGCCGAACAGGAAATCGGCATCTGGTTCGGCTAAATGCCAATGGGGTCAAGTTCCGAGCGTGACGCTGATTGCCTGCTCCACCTTCGCGAGCGTTGCGTTCGAGACTTGGCCTAGGCGGCGGATAAAGCGGCTCTTATCGGTAACGCGAACCTGGTGGCAGAGCGCGATGGAGTCGCTGGTGAGTCCGCCTTCCGGGGCGGAAACGTAAACGCAGAACGCATACTGCCCCCACTTCAGATTCGTCGTCAGCGGAACGGCCACGACGGTTCGCAGAAAATTGGTCAAGGGGTCCGTCTGGAGGATCAGTACCGGGCGCGTCCCGGCCTGCTCCGAGCCGCGAATGGGATCAAGCGAAGCCATCCAGACTTCTCCGCGAATCATGCGTGATCTGCCTCCTCCAGCCCCTGATGATAGTCCGCTATTCCCGCTTCCGCCAGTTCAACATCTTCTGCCGCCAACTCCTGATAAAGCGCGATTAAAGCCGGGTCTTGAAGCGACTGACGAAGCCGCTCCGTCTGCACATACTTTCGTAAAATCTCGGCGGCCATGTCCATCTTCGCGCGCCCTTGCCTGGCGGAGACATCCTCCAGGGCGGCATCCACGTCATCTTCCAGCACAACCGGCAGTGTTTTCATGGCGATTTCCTAACGGCGCTCGGCCCCCGCGCGCTCGGCCAGCAGTGAGGCCACAGCGGCCATTTGGGCATCTACTTCGGCATCGGTCAGGGTCCGGTCGGCGGCGCGGAAGGTGAGGCGCAGGGCGACGCTCTTCTTGCCGGCGGGGATGCGCTCACCCGTGTAGACGCTTTGCAAGCCAATGGACTCGGTGAGAGCCGAGTCGGCGGCCTCGCGGGCCGTCGTTTCCAGCAGGGCATAGGGCGTGGCGGCATCCACGAGGGCGGCGATGTCGCGGGAAACGGCGGGGAAGCGCGGCAGGGGCGTGTAGCGGCGCTTCCCGTCCGCATAGGCCAGCAGCGCGTCGGCGTCCAGCTCGAAGACGGCCACGCGGCCCACGGTCGCGGGAACGTCCAGGTGCGTCTTGACGGCGTCGGGGTCTACTTCGGCGACGTAGCCGATGGCTTTTCCGGGCAGCGAAACCGAGGCGCACCGGCCGGGGTGCATCGGCGGGCGCGTCTCGGCGGCGAAGGTGACGCTAGGCAGGGAGAGCGCGGCGGCCAGGCTCTCGACCAGCCCTTTGGCGGTGAAGAAGTCCACGGATGGTCCGGTCAGGACGGCAGCAACGCGGCGCGTTTCGACGTACTCCCCCTCGGCCTCGCCTTTGGCGAAGACCTTGCCGACCTCAAACACTTTTACTTCCGGCTGCCGCTGCCGGAGGTTCCGGGCCAAAACGTCCAGCAGGTTCGGCACCAGCGACTGGCGCAGGCCGGACAGTTCGGCGGACAGGGCCTGGCGGATCGTGACGCGGCGGCTTTCTTCGCGCGGGTCGTCGAAGGGCGACGGCGCGGCCAGCGAGTGGGTCAAGGCTTCGGACAGGCCGAAGCCGATCAAGACGGTCCGCAGACGGGCCGCCAGACGGCCCGGCGGCGCGTCTCCCCCACCCGTCCCACGCGCGGGCGGGAGAGTTTCCGGCAGGGTCTCGTAACCGATCATGCGTCCGACTTCTTCGATCAGGTCAATCTCTTTGACCAGATCAGGCCGAAAGGTGGGAACCGTCACCGACAGCGGCTCCTGGGTCGCGCCGACGGCCAGACCGAGCCGCCGCAGGCTGCTCGTGATGGCCGCTTCGTCGAGCTGCGTCCCCAGAACGGCATTCGTGCGCGACGGGCGAAGGGTCAGGGCGTGCTCGCGGGCGGGCTGCGGGTACAGATCAATCCGGCCCAGCACGACCTCGCCGTCCGCCAGTTCCGCCAGCAGATCGCAGGCCCGCTCCAGGGCCAGCGGCGCGAGATGGGGGTCCACGAACCGCTCAAACCGGTAGGAGGCTTCCGTAGACAGACCCAGCGCTTTGGACGTCCGCCGGATGCTGCCCGCGTCGAAGTGGGCGGACTCCAAAAAGATGTGCTTGGTGGTCCCGGAGACCTCCGTGTCCGCCCCGCCCATGATGCCCGCCAGGCCGATGGGCTGGTCGCGGTCACAGATCGCCAGCATGTCCGGCGTCAGCGCCCGCTCCGTCCCGTCCAGCGTCTTTAACACTTCGCCCTCACGCGCGGCACGGACGACGATCTTGCCTTCGGGCAATGTCGCGTAATCGTAGGCGTGCAGGGGCTGGCCGAGTTCGAGCATCACATAGTTCGTGACGTCCACGACGATGTTGATGGGCCGCATCCCGGCTGCCTCCAGCCGCTTCCGCATCCAGTCGGGGGAGGGCCGGAAGACGATGTTGCGGATCAGCTTGCCGGTGAAGCGGGGGCACAGGGACGGGTCTTCGACGCGGACGCCGACCCATCGCTGGATGTCGGCGTTCTCGTCCGGCAGCGGGGCGGGATGCCACGCGAGGGGCCGGTCCAGCGCGGCGGCGGCCTCGCGGGCGGTCCCGACGACCGAAAGCCAGTCGCCCCGGTTGGGCGTGATCTTGGTGTGGAAGACCGGCCCGTCCTCGGACGGCGTCGTCTCCTCCACCTCCAGCCCAGCCATCGTCAGCTTCGCCGCCAGCGCGTCATCGTCCAGCGGCGTGTCCACAAATCCTCGGAGCCATTCTATCGGGAGCTTCATTCCGTGTCTTCATTCTTGGGTGCAGACAATCGCTTCTCCATCTTCAGCAGCGTGTTTTCTAGACGCAACGCCATTTTCTCGCGCTCATGCGTCTCATTCTCGCGGATATGCTGCATTTCCCGCGCCAAAAGCTGCACGGCGGTGGAGAGTTGCCGCACTTCGCGCTGGAGGTCTTTGATGTCAGTGCGGTTCTGCTGAAGCGTTTCCCCGAAATTGAAGAGCGTCTTTGTCAAGTCAGCGAGTTTTTGCCACACGATTAGGCCGCCTTCAGCATCTGCATGATGTCTGTGATTATCGCATCCGTTTCCGCGCGAAGGGCTTCTATTTCTTGTTGCTGTTCCGCCATACGTCCCGTCATGCGCTTCATCTCGCTGAGATACTGGTCAATCGCAGCTTCGTACTCTGCGTCCGTGTTGGGCGTAGCGGCCAGCGTTGTCGTTTTGTCCACAGCAGTCACCTCCGACATCATTGTACCACGATAGCCGAACTCACAGTGTCCAGAGCCATTCTTCTTCGCGGACCGCCTTCGCAATACGAGGCAATTCATCGTGCAGGTATTCATTCCATTTTTCTGAAATCAGCGATTCAATCTCTTCCTGAGTCTTTTCATAATCGCTTGCTCTTAGAACGGATACAACAGAGGCATGGCAATGGTTCTTTGCCAGCCTTGAAGGGCATCCTGGAAACCCTTTCTTTTGAACCATTAACAAAAGCTTTTGGCGATCTGCCTGATTACCTGGTCCTATAGTAAAAGATATTTTTAACTCGTCTGTGTGGTTTGACTACCGTACACTTTTCTTTGGTTTTCATTTTCTGGCTTGCACTTGCAGCCTGACGGGGATCGGCCAGCCTTCATTGAGGCAATGCTCCAACCAGTGCAGGCCAAGTTGGAACAGGCTCAGAT
>JAABUO010002848.1_pt1 | contig 20924 bp, 30 predicted proteins | sample 5559291 | NCBI WGS metagenome assembly JAABUO01 (sample SAMN10711878, study PRJNA513372) | rock metagenome | isolation source: Antarctica rocks | place: Antarctica: Victoria Land, Finger Mt sud
CCTGTATCGGGAGCATGCCTCGACGATAGTGCCCGTTTTCAGAACTGTGTGTTGACCTATGACAAACGAGGGGGCGTTTGAGTGAGATCCGCCCCTATGCTGCGCCCTGTGCTGAGCTTACAAGAGCGTATCATCCAATATTGTGTGCACCTTGAATTTTATCAACATGATGGCAGCTGACGGCGTCATGCACTGCATCTGCACTAGTACCTCACTATCTGCTGCCAATTGTCCTCACATTACACCACATGTGCTCGCTCATTATCAGCAGCACACAGAGTCTGACACTGACGATACAAACTTTGAAAGAGCTATGCCAATCCAACACAAACTACACAAAAGATGGGGAGGCTGCAGCTTGGCTGGAATGAAGTGAATGTCTCCAAAGGACTTTCCGCATAGTCCAGTCGTCAGGTCAAACATCATCAACTCATTGCCACGTCAACATCAAGCTAAGAGAGTGGTCATCCAAATACCGCGCCAGTACCCAATTGTGCACACCAGAATCCAACTGTGCACACCACATGTTATGGTGACAAGATGCAGGTTGAGACTACATCACGGTCCATGCTATATGGTTGTGCATGCTGTGCAAAATGTATTCCATACTCACTTCACTGTTCACATCTTCTCCTTGACAGCCTTGCAGTGAATCTGATCCTCCAGGAACTGCCAGGCACAAGCCAATGATGCAGGAGTACATGTGGTCCTGACGGGCATGAATATGTGAGTTTCTGTGCTTTGCTGCTTGGTTCCAGTTATGCGTCTGTCGCACCTGCATGCCCAGCATAAAAGTCAGCGCAAAAGATCACGTATTCTGAGACTGCTTAAGCGTTCAGTGTCACAATTTCGAGACTACACTAATGATCACCTCAGTCTGGAATGATGTTGGTTGACTCCATGCAAAAGCTTCACCTTCACACCTGGCTATATAGTCCTACTGATGGTCAGGTATCCAATCCAAATCTCACTTGGGTGATTTCCAGGCTTTGCACCTTGTACCAAGACTCACATGTGCCAAGACTTGGGGATGAGGTTGTCCTTGGCTATATAGCAGTACAGCAGCAGCACATGACCACTTGTCACGACTTCTGCAACAACTGTCACTCAAGGTGGCTTGCTGATGGAAGAAGTCAATCAGCTGCAGATGCGCAGCTTCCAGGGAATGCAGCCTTCACCACTGGTGCTGTCCAAGATGATGTTTTGCCCATTGGTCATGCTGCAAGTCTGCGACCAACCAGGTCTATGTCAGCACCTGCATGCAGTCAAGTCACTCAGTGACTGACGCGCTGAAGAGGATGGGCTCAGTCGGGGTCTTGGGGTGCGTAACATATTGCATAATCTTATCAGAAGGGTTCCCTCCACCGGGAATTTATCCCACAGTGAGATGTACGTGGTGGACTTGACGCATGCTGTTGCCAGAGCATTGAATCTGCAGCTGAGCCACGACGGTGAGTATGATCAGATGCACACAATATTACTTGCGCCGGCAACTGGGTGCCCCCGTGCACGTGGAGGCCCTAATTGTGATCTTGGCAGGCTGGCACACAGTTCTAGTCAGAGACTGCATGTAGAACTGTACATTCATTTATAATTATCAGTTACAGCGTTTGTTTTCTGTGGTGCGCGTACAGCAGTCCTTACATTGCAAAAGCAAGGTTGAATGGCAGCATTTGGCCTCATATGTATGTGCCATACACCACTTGAGCACAAGTCAAACACAAGTAGCATGAGTAGCAGCATGCAAGCCTGTCAAGGAAGTCAGGTGCTCGGCACATGTTTTGTGTTGATGTAGCAGCAAACATGCATACTGATCTCATACTCAAGCATAGCACAGCGACTCTCTGTGGCTGAGAGGTCGGCGAGTGGTCAATGACGCTGCATTCACCTGGAACCTGTCCAGTGCAAGTGCCACGACAAGGCAAGTATATACATAGATGTGCTGCAACAAGGCGGAATGGTTTGCTGAGGCTGAGCAACCTCTTTCACTTTGCTTGCATCCGCTCAGTCGTTTCATGCGTCATAGTTGCGCAGTTAACTGTATGTGTACCGTATGTTCATCACTCCAATGTCACCATGGTGATGATGGTTTCTCTTACTTCTCAAACAATATATTATACAGTTAGTCCTCGCCTGCATACAATGCTTGATGTACTTCACAAAGGACAGAAGATAAGCAAATCAGATAATAAAGCGGCAATGCCAACTTCGCCTGTTTGTAAATACTGTACATGTATGCATACCTACTTACAACACGCTCTGGGTGCACAGTCAGGAGAGACAGCGTATCACCATGCGTCATTGTCTAACATCAGCGGTGAGGAAGTCACATTAGGTATGTCACACGAGAACGCAGGCATACGGCCAAGCTAGACACTGGCAAATACATGAAGGCAGACACTGTCTGCCCTGCAGAACAAAAAGAACTCTGGTGGCAATCTTATGTCACAGTTATTCAAGCTCTGATCAGGTGCACAGCAGGGTTGGTCCAGACCTGTGTGAACACTGAACAAAATAATTTAACAGCGTTACTTGCCGTCATACAGCTGTCCCTGTATGAGGTCATGCTGCCTCACGCAGAAGCCTGCAGAATCTACCAGAGCGAGGTTGCTGTCTCAGAACAAATGTGAACCAAGCCTAGCTCCATCCTCGTGCAAGACTGACCTCAGCAGTCTTGACATAGGGCAGCACACGCTCTCCCTATGTGGGCATGATCCAAAAGGTTTTAGCCTTCCCTGCCGCTTCCAGCATTCCCTCTGCCCGTTGTTGCCCCACCTAACCCTTTTCAGCAGGTGAAGCAGATTGGACATCCAAAGCAGTGTGATAGCATGCGTGCACCTTATAGTTGCACAGCGTACCAAGCACTGTTGATGCTGCCGATGAAAACAACATATGGCATGAAGAATCCTCGATTAGCCACCCTTCGGCTCTTCAGCAGATGGTGCATCAGCAGCATCCTCCTCTGTCTTCACCTCAATCACCACATGCTGGTCTTCAGCAGCTGTTGATGCCACCTCTGACTCAATGCTGTCATGGTGCAAGTCATTCATGTTGTTGTCATGACTTGCCGGATGCAGCAGCCACCAGCACGGAATACCACAGTAGTTACAGTTGCATGCAGGCTCCCTCTGGGCTTCATCTCTGGATCTGATCTTGTAGAAGCCTCTTGCCGGCATATGAGCACCGGGCAAGCCTTGGTCCTCCCTAGCGTCGGGGCCCAGCTGGGACAGGTGCCGCATCTCATCCAAATGCATGCCCATATGCTTTTGTAGAGTTGTCTGCAGCAGACAGTTGTATCAAATTTGGAGCTCTGAGCTTGCGCTTGATGCATTGACAGACTATTGACAAACGCTCCAATGCCTGTTTCTTCAGGCGACACTCTGGACTTTCTGGACAACCCTAGGCACAAGTTGTTCTGGATCATACGTGTCCCCAGTTGTTTATACCTAAACACATCCTTGCTCAAACAAGAAGGACGCCATAGATGCACATGCAAAATCAACACAGGGCAGGCAGTGGCGCCGATTTACCACTCCATCTTGTGACAGGTGTTGCATGCTTGTGTGCAGCCAAAAAACCCAGTAATGCTTGCCTGGAGTGCTTCATGTCCTTCCACAAGCCTCACAATGCCCTCCATCCCGTCTATGAACCCCTTGGGAGTGAACTGAGCCAGAATCACACTCAGGATAGCCTGATGATAGCTGGTCAGTAGGTGCTGATCCACACTTTGACCTACACTTTGCACAATATCCACCTTGACAATCAAGTCCTGGGCTACCAGCGCCACAGCTGATAGCATGCAGGGAACAAGTGAGCTGTAAGGATTTGTGCAAGCTTTCACAGGAAGGAGTTTGTACGTACCCCCAATGCTTTGTTGGACTGAGGCTTCCATTGATGAGGGCGACACCATCAAACGGCCTTCGTTGTTTAAAATAATCCGTTTACCAGGCCGCTTGTACAGGAACACAAATTTGCCACCCCGAGTAACAACATCCTGTATCAGAAGAAAAGTCAGCAAGGCCTTCCAAGCTCTGTAGCAATGCCAGTTTTGTTTTCTGTTGTCATCACAGGCAAAGCTGCCTTCAGACTAATGTTGAGCTGGTAAAAACATGCACTGCACCTTCACCTCTTGCTACATGCTACAACTACATCATCAGCCACACAATTGATGATACCTGGTCATTGATGATGCTCCAGGTGTCTGGCACCACACGGTTGTAGTCTGCAGCAAAGGCATGGTTGCCGGTCCTGGGGGCGCCAAAGCTGTAGCACATCACCTCCACATCCTGCTTGCCGCTGGCTTGCAGCTGCTTGCGGATGTCATAGGCTGCCAGCGTGGCAAGGGCACCGCCCAGGGAATGCCCTGTGTGCAAGCAACAAGCAAACGTGTCACATAGGAGCTCAAGCGATGTGCAGTTACATGTCCCTGTATGGATGCTTAAGCCGTTCATCGTGTGTTGCTTCATGACACCGACTTTGAGTGCCTTTGACAGTCAATACTGGTCTCTAAGAATTACACTTGAATACACTTGAAAGTAAGTTTTCAAGATAGCCTGCCTGTGATCAAAATCTGAAGCTTGCCCAAAGCAGGCTTGCGGCTATTGACGACTTCCATGGTTCGATTGACAACTTTGTCATTGAAGGCACCAGCCAGCCAACTTCGCAAGAAGCCCACATGTACAAGGGGCCGAGAGAACAGCCAGTTGTGACCCCTGACAGGGGGGTGGGCTACCCTCCATGCCTGCACCATAGGCATACTTTCATGGGCAAACATTATAGGCATCTTCTAAACCATATTCATGAGTGGAACCCATGGGCATATTCTCATGAGTACTATGCAGCATAGCAGCAACAGGAGCCGCCACTAAGGCATCACACATGACCATTGTCACACAGGTGATGATTTGAGCGACTTGCACAAACCACACAACTTGCAGAGCTGCATGCAGATGACAGCATCAGCACAGCATGCACGCCTGCCAAGATTTGGCTGAGATACACAGCCTGCCGAGAGTCGGGTGAGGTACACTACCTGAAGATCTGATAGAGCATTTGTCATGGAGGCTGTGCCTCTGAAGGCCAGTACAATGGTGCTGTTGTTCCACCCCATCAAGCACCGGGTGTCCCGCTTCACCTCACAAAACAGCTCGCTGTCAGTCAGGTCATACATGCCCATTGCAAAAGCCAGGTCCAGGACAGTCTTCTGGGCTGTTGCTGGGGCTTTGCCTGCACCCAACTGCTCTGGCGTTGCCCGCTTTGATCGCTTGCGCTCAGTCTTTGCCTGCAGCAAAGCAGTCAAAGACTGTGATTTGAGGGCTAGGAAAGAATCAGAGAGAAGTCATCACAAGTCTATGTTGACAGTCAAGCTAGGTTCTGTGATCAAGCTAGTTTGTGCTGAAAGTTCAAATCAGCATGATCACTGGCTGTTTCAACGCGGAAAACAGTATACAAAATCTTGTGGCCAAGCAGCCATTGCCTGGTGACAATTTGTACACTTTGAAGACAAAAGAGACTCTCTGTTGCCATCCTCTTGTTCAAACCGTCGTTTTTGTGTCTCAACCAAACTAGTCAAGCCTTGCTACAAGGGCTTGCTATGAGTATGACGAACTGGAAGGATACATCTTATATCAATACGCAAATGGGTCGATTTGCTTGGTTGTGCAAAGTTGTGGCAACAGTGTGTGAGACAGGACCAAGCGACGCACAAGCTGGAATGCCACTGCTGCAATTTTGGCGGAAACCAGAGGCTGCACAAGTTGCATGTTTTGGATTGCTGTGGGTATGTATACGTATCTGTCGTCTCACCCTTTGGTAATCATACACCAGGCAGCTCCAGTACCACATCGACATCATAGTCTCAAAGCAGAACATGGGCTGCTGGTTCAGGCTGCTACCCTTTGGTACAGTCAGAGCACGAGCAGCCAACTTGACCGGCTTATCACCCTTGGTCCATGCAAACTCTGACTCCCATATCTGCAAGGCATGGTCATCTAGCTTGCATTTGCCTGATTCCAGTCTGATCAGCAAACAATGACTGCAACCGGAAGACAGGCACTCATGCTTTTGGGTATAATCACAGGCATCCAGAACTGTCAAGGCAGTTCAGAGAGACGCCCATTCCTCAGCAGGATTCTGAAGTGAGAAATGCCTGGGCACAGTAGAGACGTGTTTCTTGATCCAAAGATGTCTTAGGGAAGCAAGTGTCATGACCGCCGCGCCTGCCACTGGAACCCCAAGGGCATCATGAGTTGTGTTTGTCAGTTGGCTTGGTTTAACAATTTGGGCTTTTTACACACATGCAACACATCTGAGCTGGGCTCCTTGAAGATCAGTTGATAATTTGCTGAAAACCTTCCATTAGGTTTGCCGGTGACAGGCCAAAAGTCCTCAAGAAGGCTTGACAGGAGTTCCAGCCTTACAGCAGGCAAAAGCATGTTGTGCAAGAGCAGGCACAAGAAACTGCAGGTGGCTTGGGGACTTTTGTACCCGCTTGGCTGCAGCGTCATCTTGGGGGGTATGGGGCATGCAGATGAAGCTCCACACAAACGCATTGGCCGTCATCACAATCTGCGCCATCACATGAGTCACTGTATGAGCATGACTGGTGACTGAGGTGCCATTATTTACAACAGGTCAGGAGCAAGCATAAATGCATAAGATAACGCCATGCAGGGTAAATTGGGTAGCGAGAAACGGATGCCAGACATAGCAGCAGGTAGAGACAAGCATGACCTGTCTTGTGAGGGCACGGCGGGCAGCAGGTAGCTGAATCAAGAACTGTCTGGAAAATCAGGAAATAAGCATTTTCGGGTTCTTTTCAGCTTTTCATCACAGGTTTCCCCGTGTATGAGCATTTACACATGTTTGTTTAGTGTTACCTGCATGGGCATGATGCCCAAGCCCACAAACTCATAGCTAGCGCAACTGCCCAGGCGCACCAGCCAAAGCAAGACCAGACACAGCCCAAAGAACAGCATGACCTCAATCCTCAACCGAAGCTGCAGCACAGAAGCCAAGGCATGTTCAAACGCTCAACATGTGTTGTGTCCTTGACTGCGCAGTCAGGTTGTACAGCCGTTATGAATGATACCATTCATGCAAGAATGATGAGTGGAAGATGCTCGAGGCTGCTGCAGCAGTTGAATTCTGCATGCTGAGAACATGCTGCAGCCGCACAACAAGAACGGCAAACAATTCGCAAATGTAGTGAAAAACATGCATCACCTGGCAATATTGCATCATGAAGGGCACATTGTGTTAGGCACTGATGTCAACGTATTGTGACTGACTGGCGTTCTGGTCTTTTGAGCTCACCTGCAATCTGGTGAACACAGTTCCAACCTGAATCAATCGGTAGGACAGTTTCCTGTGCCTGCTCAGCTTCTGAAGCAGAAGAGTGCATGTGGCAGCAAAGTAGACAATTGCTATCCCCACTGTCACGTCAATAGTAGCCCGTGTCAACAAGTCTGGCTCACAGTTGTCAAAGTAGATCCCTCTGCCGAAAGCGTCCTCCTGAAAGCCAGCGCTTTTGGAAAGGGCTCCTGAAGGTCCTGCACCCCACCATGTCAAGGAAGTCACGCACTGTACAGGGACATGTACGGTGACAACAGTATTAAAAACTAAAACGCGGGTTTGACGTGTGGTGCTTCTTGTTTGATTCTGGCAATCAATGGCGGTGTAAGAAGCTTTTGTTGTGTTGAGTCAGGGCAAAAGACATGCTGGTCATAGTTGCAAAGGTTGCTGTGAACCTGTTTCAATCTGATGCAGAGTTCACTGACATGTGTCATGGTTGTTACACTGACCAACTCAACAGGACCTCATTCAACGAGTTCCACAGGACTGTACTTACCTGACCCTTGGGGAAGACATGCATTGTTTGAATGAATGAATGGATGACTTGAGTGAGTGAGTGAGTGAGTGAGTGAGTGAGTGAGTGAGTGAGTGAGTGAGTGAGTGGGTGGGTGGGTGGGTGGGTGGGTGGGTGGGTGGGTGAGGTGAGTGAATGAGTGAGTGAGTGAACGACACAACAAACGAACAAATGAATGGCTGTCAGAACATAATGCAGGCAAGCATTGCATGCAATGGTGCTGCTGCTGATGTGGTGTGACATGCTCCACTACAAAGCAGCCTTGTGCAGCAAAGCAGCAGACACAACTGCATATGAGATTTCTGAAACCTGTTCCAAACGAAAAGGCACAATGGAAGACCTACCATAACCAACTGTATGGAGCCAGGAGATGCTCATCACAACCTGCATTGCGATCCAGGGCAACAAGCAGGGCCAGTACTTGCGCCAGGGCCCCTCCATCATTGATCTGGGCTTGGGCTTCAACTCCAGCACACGTCCGCCATAGGCATGAGCCAGGAACAGCATGAACAACTGCAATCAGCCATGAGGCCGCAAGTCAATCGAGTTCTCCCAATGGAATTTGTGTGGCTGAGCTGCTCTGGTGCTAGCCTGTCAAGATGATGCGCTTGACAATGCAGCATCATATCTGAAACAGCACTTGCACTGTTTTGACAGCACATTCTTGTGATACACCGTAAGGGATGCAGAAGGAAAGCACAAGTAGCAGGAGGTCCACCATCAAGAGAAATTCACATATGCTCAGCAGGCAACACCATTCACATTATGCACTCCATTGTACAATGCCACCAAAATGCTGATTGAATAAACATTCATGCAGATCACATGATGAATGCTGCTTACTGTGTTCCAGTAAGTCCAGCGGACCCAGCCACACCAGTTGATGAGTATGGAGTAGAAGTGAGAAGGATTGCGCAGGAGGTAGACGTTTGGGATTATGTAACACACCAAGTTGATGCCCTGCACAGCTGCCTCAACCATGAACAGTATCGTAAGGCGCTTGCGTACAAGAGCCCTGCGTGAACACAGCGCTGCTTGCGACAGGACTGAGTTTTCACGGCTTGTGCATCATTGATTGTGCAGTCAAGCAATGACTGCACATAGTAAGCAAGTGGCATACGCTCAGTGACACATTTGCAAATATGAGGTGACATCTGAAAAGACACAAACATATGCTGTAGGCCGGAACACTGCTGAAACCCAGCAGGACATCTACTTTTGACAGCAGCGAAGGCAGTTGGGAAGTGACACCGACACAATGCACTGCACTAGAGTGTCATGGCATGTGGCAAATGTAATGGTGCCTGACAGAGAACTGACCAGACTTTGCGCTGCCTGCATGCTTTGAGGAATCTGAAGACGTGGACCACAAAGACGGCAATGATAAGACTCAGACACACAGCACCAACAGCTATGTTGCAGATGAATGTGGTACTGTGGTGAAAGCGCCGAGTGCTGCTATCCTGCAGCAACACAGGTCATGTGGACCTCTTGCTGTATTGCACTAATTTACATGTGCAACAGCAAGCCTCCACACTGATAAGCTGGGATCTTGCTACAGCAAAGAAGCCACTGCGGATGCCATCATCACATTTCAGGTTGGCAAATCATCGATGCAGGTTTAATGCAAAAAATCTGTGTAAGGTTACCTTGGTCATGATGTTGATGAACTGAACTAGGAGAACAATAAAGCCAGCAAGGGTTGCAGCATACACTGACAACATAGCAACCTGCACCACATTTTCAGGAGCAAGTCTCGGTAACAAAGAGAATTGTGGCTTCCAAAGACGGGAGCGTTGCCATTTATGCTGATTTTGGCCGTGCATCAGCTCACCCTGGTGTCGCGGCTATTCATGAAGTCCAAGCGCAAACTGACTTCGGTGCTTGGGTTCACGCTTGACGCAAACCTGGCTTGCACTCTGTCTGCTTCTAGGCGAACACGCTCGCTGATGAGATCCTTATCGCGTTCAGGCAGCAGTTTATCCGGTTCACCGAGGCCTGCTGCGCGCTGTGCATTGCTTGCTCGAGGGTAAGGATCAGCGTTTCTACGACGGTCAACGTCACAGTGGACTGCCTCATGCTGAACATCTCCATCAAGATCCAGTTGCTGATTGCTAGGCAGCACACTTCGGACAACGTTCGCATACTCAGATGTAAGGACAAATTTGGGGTTCCAGGTTTCGTAGTCACGACGTACGGTCGCAGAGCTGGAACGGGAGGCATTCTGATCACGCACATCTCGCACATCCCTCAAAATCGACGGCTCTGGCCCTGGGAGCATGTCTGGAACTGTGTGCGCGTTCTAGCATACCGAAAGCATTACTTCTGGAGTGACGTTGTGACGGGTTCCGTGTGCATCATCTGATCCCGTAGCGTGATCTCCGTATGCTGCAGCAGCTATCCTGTGCACTGTGAGCTACACATGCTGTTGCCTTCCGTCAGCTATAGTAGTCAATATGAAGGTCATGAAATGACGATCCACCAAAGATGCAGGCAACCAAACGAAAGGTTGAGCTCCCCAACTCTGGAAGTAGACCGTAGGGCCGCAATTTTTTCACTTACTTGCTGGCAAGAGGTCCATAGACTAGCACAGTCCGACTTGGCCAGCACTGAACTCGCCGCTCAGGTTCGTAAATCTTCCATTGCAGTTAGCCTGCTCTGGCTACTGTCTGTCTGACCTGTATCAGCAGTCTGTCAAAGCTGTGATGGGGTGCGCTTGCCAGCATGTTGCTTGTTGACAGTCGTTTCTAGACTTACATTGACAGCCTTTTCATAGGTACTACCCAGTGCACCATCTCAGCTGATGAGCAATTCAGGTATGCAAGGGTTTTGTTTTACTCGAAACGCTAACTACAGCTTCCTTTTGGGTTTTGCCTTCTATTCACCTTCTTAGTTGTGATCTCATCAGCCAAGGCCTGCTCAAGCAACTAGACTGACAATGCTGCATGTGCTCCTGGCAAGAGTCATGACAGGCGACATTTCAGCATTCATTTGTGAACTTCTTTCATATCATGATGGGCTCCGGTGCACATCTCTATCACATTGGCATCTGCCCCAGAAGCTTGCAGCTCAGTCGTCTCATGCGCCGTCCATTCAACCTCCATACACACAGCTCAGCAGAAGCAGCGTTCTTGTCAGGCTTGGCTGGCATTGATGGAGTCAGTTCTCCTGCTAGCCAGCAGCAGGCTGTTTCTAGGGAGTTTCAGCAGCTCGGCTTGTCTGAGAAGGCAACCAGCTCAATCCTCAAGAAACACCCAGCTTACCTGAAGTGGGATGTAGTACAGGATCTGCAGTCAGCCATTCAGCAGTGGCATGACCAGCTTGAGCAGGATGTCGAAAAAGCTCTGCGGCGTAATGCACATCTGCTGTCCTATACTGCCGTCAGACGTCAAGAGCACTACGCCTGGCTACTATCTATTGGGGTTCAGGATCCTTAGAAGCTCATTGTGAAGGAGCCTAGGATCTTGGCTTACAGTCTGAAAGCAATGCAAGACAGAGTCAATGCACTCGTCGCCACCTGCCGCTCTTCACAGCAGGTAGCTGCTCTGTTCGAGCAACACCCTCGCATACTGCTCAAGAAAGAAGAGACACTGCAGGAACAGCTTCTGTTTGTTGCTCACATTCTTGAGGTGCCTGTGACATCATCTGGGGTGCTTGAGTTTCTGACGAAAGTCAATGGCAACTCCAACTTCTTTGCCAGCAATGTCAACACCCAGAGAGAAAGCTTGGCCTTTCTGAAGAAGATGGGCGTTTCCAAACAGGGAATGGCAAAAGCTCTGAAAAACAATATATGCCGCAGCACCCCTGGTGAAATGAAGCTTAGATGCCAACGCTTGACTGCTAGACTTGGTCTTAGCAATGAGTCTTTGACACGTATACTAGGCAATGTGCCAACGGTGCTGTTGCTTCAACCTGCACGCATTGACACCGACTTGAGGCGGCTTGAGGATTTAGGTTTTAGTGCTAGTCGAGTCCGAAGCATGGCCACCCGGCGGCCCACCTTGCTCACTGCCAACTGGGACACTGCATTGCAAAAGGAGAAATGGCACGTGCTGGCAAATATTGTGCGTATGCCATTGGAAAGGTTGGAGCGTAGTCCTGCCATCCTGATTGCAGGCATGCAGGCAACACTGCCTCGCTGGCAATTTCTCTGCCTTCTGGCAAATGCAGGCCAGCTGAAGAGCTCCAGACCAATAGATATTTTGTGCAAAAGTATTGCTTACCCAGACAAGAAAATTGCTGAAGCCCTGAACTGTACAGGCATGCATTTGGCATATGATGAATCTTTCAAGAAGGCTTGTTTGGCTCTGCTAATCAGTGCATTCTTGGGGACGTGTATCTGAGATCCAATCTATCAAGGACATGTGATCCTGGAGGTCTTCCCATTGAATGATATCTGTGCCTTAACAGGCCTTGCAGCAGCTTGTATTGAATGCTTTGCAACACAGGGCACTCTGAGTGGAGCAGTGAAAGCTGTTAGCATGTGCAAATGTGAAAGTCAAATTATTTGCAGGGGTCATAACACCAAAACCACATCAGCACTTCAGTAAACGCTGATGCGCGTTGAAGGCACACTGAGCAGAGCTGAGTTTCTGACACCTTGGCCAGGGCTTGTGTCAATGTAAGCGGCAAGTGCACCTGGCACGTGCCCTCCACATGGTCACGTCACAACAGTCATTTGAACGAAAAACTAGTCAATGATCTGTTCCCCTGTGGAGAACAGATTCCATATGACAGTGCCAACAAGATACAGTCCAATCGCAACTCTCCAGACATCATCCCAAGTGCCTGTCTTCAAGATCATGCCTGTAGCTGCTGTGCCTAAAACACCAGCCAACACTCCTGCAGTGTTTGACATGCCCAGCAAAACACCAGAGTACCTTGGAGCAATGTCCTGCACATGAGAAGTAGCTGTCAGACATAGGGCTGCAGACAAGCAGCTTCTGACAGACTACAGTGAGGATTGCATAGCTTTTGATTGCATGACTGCATACACATGAAGCATCCAAACAGAAGCACAGATACGAAAGATGAACACTGTCTGAGCAACATGGGTTCTGACGCCCTGGTCATGCAAATTGAATAACAAACCAACACAACTTTGAGGCCTGAGCGTGACCCACTGACAGTACAGCCCTTATGTAGAAGCACGCTTCTGGGTAACTACCTGGTGATTGGAGTAGAGGCCAGATTGAGAGCAGGCGTCCAGCCCCTGGCAGGCCATCATGCATGCCACAGCCCCTCCCACTGATGTCACCTTGCTCAGCTGTGTCAAGAAGAATGCTGGACCCAGAAAGCCAATCTGCACACCCAGTATTCTAATGAAAGACAATATAGTCAAATCGGCTAGCTGGCCCCAACGACTGTTGAATCCCTGACTGACTGACCCCGGCAAAAGCACTGCTGGCAAACAATATCACCAACTGTTGTGACTTTCATACCCTGACGCATGCATAGGGGTGAAACATGGTTTAGTCACTTCTTCAACATCATGGTGCATGGTTCTCAGCTCTTATGTGTGCTGCAATGAGCGTAACACCACCCAAACACAAGACACATGCTCCAGACCATGTGATGATGAGCACAAGCCCACATGATGATCACATTGAAATCACATGGAAATGACCACACAATGATCATGATCACATGCAAAGCATGGCACCTCTGTCATGACAGTGTTTTGACAGAGTTGTGGCTTACCGACTGCATGATCTTGCGCACTTTGGTTACGCTGACTCCTTTCTGGACCATAGCATCTGCCACCCAGCCACCAATGTTAGCAGCAATGGCCATAGTGATCCAAGGCAGCACTGAGTAGATGCCTGACTTCATCAGATCCAGCCCCAGCACTTGGTTGTAGTAGGTAGGCATCCAGGTCAGTAGGATGAAGGTTCCCCAGTTGTGGCAAAAGTGGGAGAGGATCAAGGCCCAGACTGGTCGCTTGGACAGGATCAGTTTCCAAGGAACCTTCGTACCTTCTCTCTGCATAAAAAGTCAGAACAATTCAGAAAGCTGAAAGCTTGGCATAAATGCTTCAGAGCAGGGAGATGTCTTCATCAATGCAAACCATGTCCATGGATGATTGCTTGCATGCTGAATTTCTTCAGCATGTTATCGAGTGGGGTCGTGCTCAAGCTGTGTATGCTCATCAAAAAATGCATGTCTCGGCATGCTCTACTGGTATAGCCCTGACCAGTACAGCTGATGCACTCCGCCGCTGTAATGTTGTATATAGGCTGCAAGGACACGGGCTTGAGCTTTCTAAAAGGTAGACCAAGATACTCTGTCGATACTTAGATACTGTCCATACAATGCAAACCATGTATACTATCCACTACAGCAGACAGCTTTGCAGTATAATTGCCTCGCCTACCTGCTTGATTGTCTGGCTGGTGATGTAGTCTCTCTCCTCTTTGCTGATCTTGCTGTCCACAGCAGGTGAGCTGGATGCATTCTTCTCCCAGGCTAGGAACCAGAAGATGCCGATGAAGCCGAAGACATAGAAGACTGACGGCCATTGTAGCCTGGACACCATGTGGGGCGACAGTGCCAGTCCCATGATTGAGCCGGAGTACATGCCGCTGTAAACCAGAGCCAATGATCTTGACCTCTCACCAGCTGGAACCCACCTGAAGCAGAAGCACAGAGATCAAAGTGCAACAGAGATTACACTGTTTGAATAAGTTGCATCATGGTGTTTATTTCTTATCACAACAGCGATGTTGCTGTGTTCAGCCAATGACTTGCAAGTAGCATTGACTTCCATCTCGCTTGCAAAACCATGTCGACTCAATGGACTATCATTATTGGCCATATCTTGGTGTCTTTCTGGCAATGCAAGGTCAAGCAAGCAGACGCCATGTTGTCTACAAACGAATGACCTTCACTGTTCACACACTGCTGTGAATGGTGATTGCCTGAGCAACATGAAGGAAGCATCACACACACACAGCCAGACAAGCAGAGTGCGCAAAGCTGCTGCCTGATGGGGGAAGCAAGCCTTGCCATAACACAACATACTCAAGCAACTGCGCTGTAGATTCTGACTGTTCCGAGACCTCAGCCTACTGTCTGCTTTGCTTGACAAGTGCTAGAAGGAGAAGATACACCTGGAAAGCGACGTGGCTTTATACAACTGTTCACAACAATTGTATCAATACACCTTGGTAGGGATGCCCAGAACAGACTGCTCTGGAGAGACAAGACCTGCCCTGCATGTACCTGGCTCATAATGAGCCAGAATGCATGAACCTTACCTGGAAAGCAGGTTGTTCATGGCAGGCATAGCAACGCCTTCTCCGACCCCCATGCAGGCTCGCATGACCAGCAGCACAGGCAGCCCCAGGCTAGCTGCTAGGGGTGTCAGGGCTGTCGCCATTGACCACCAGATCACCCCAAAACTGAGCACCCTCTTACCCCCAAACTTGTCTGCCCATACCCCTCCCAAAACCTGAGTCAGTAAGTAACCCCTGCAAACCGGAACAGGGACAAGATGTAAAAACAGTGAATGGCTGTCTGACAAATGACACTGAAGCTTTTGGGGTCAATTGTGAGGCCAGACTCTCCAATACAGCTCCACAAGAGCAATGCAAACGGCATATGGCTTGAGCAAGATCAGAATTGTTGAAGAACTGATAGAAACCTTGAGCAAGTGGCTTTTACTATGGAGACATATTTGTGGATAGAGGCACTACTCTGTCACAAACAACAGGCACGGATGAACAGGTGCACCAGAACATCAAGCGCTTGCACTCTGCTGTGGTGCCGTGCCATCCCAGATGTCACTAAAGATCATGTGGCAGCAATGACCAATTATAAAGCAGAACTTGTTGACTTATTACAAAGCAATGCTGACAGATAGTCCACAAAAGGAGCATGCCAGATGAGTGACGGACATTACCAGAAGAAGGAGGATTGTACAATGCCAATGGTGGCAGTATCCCAGCCATATTGCTGTGCCATGGGCAGGATAGCAATGCTCATGTTCACCCTGTCCATATTACAAAGCATGAATGCTATGAAACACAATGCAATGATGGTCCACCGTCGCTTCCACCTACTAGGTGTGCCAACCGCCTGCAACAACATCAGATTGCTGGATGATCACAGGCTGTCACTTATGTTTGGGAGACTGCCAGACAATGTTTACTACCACATGAGATTGTTTGGTGTTCACTTGTATGATTCATGTCAGTGTGTGCTGAGATACAAGACATGCCAAACATAGCAGCAGCAGTTTCTTGTTGTTGCTGCAGCTTTTCAGGTGTGCATGCATAAAAGGCTAAGAGGGGAGGGGGGGAAGGAGTTGAAATGGAACCGAATATTGCTGTGAGCTGTGCTGAGCAAGCACGAACTGCAACGCAGGAGTGCAAATGGTTGCTGGTTGAATGATGTTTGAGGCAGACCTGTTGCGCAGCGTCTTCTGCATGAGCAACAGTCTCATCCGCGGCGTCCTTTGCTACTGCAGCATTGCCTGAGCCCAAACTACTTCCAGTCTGTAGCATACCAATGGCAACCTGGACATGTGTTCAAGTGTCAAAGGAACAACACCAAGCTTGCCCACAAGCATGTGTGCATGTATCACCTGAGAGCCCAACATAGTCGCATCGTCCTCTTCTTGTGATTGGCCTTCCTGAGCAGCTGAACTTGCTGACACGCGTCTGTTGTGCTGGTGAAACACCCTGTCTCTGCTTGGGTGCAAGGTCTTTCGCCGAGTACCGAGCACTTTCCATGAGCAACTGGAACTTTGCCTGCTTGCTATTGTAGCTGAGCGGTGAATTCTTTGAGAAATAGCTGTATGTCTGCCATTGAGTGATCTTGTTGACCAGGGGCGCTCACGCCTGTGAAGCGAAAGAGACTAGTTGGTGTTTTGCCGCATAGAGCCTTGGTCACACAAGTCGCGCGACAAAGTGAGCAGGGACCTGGAGCGCAGCAAGGAAGAGCCTTCGTGGGCACCACCGTGCATTAAAGGGGTCCTCGACCCCAGCCCCCAGGTCGTCGACTGCATCGCAGCTGGCTGCCCACACGACTGAAACCACGCTCTGTGCGTTGAGTTTCAAATAGCCAGGACAGCCGCAGGAAAAGGTCGTCGCTAACAGAAGTCAGGTGTGTGCGAAAGCAGCGAGTCAAACTGCAGCATGTCCGGATCCGTAGGCGCGTTTCGATGAGCGTCTTTGTGCCGGGGGTAGATGCGTGCTCGATGCGCGTTTTTCGCCACTTGCTGACCTCTCTGCAGCAGCGTTGGCAGCGTGAACAAGCGCTTTCGATCGACTTCGGAGGCTGCACTGCAGCAACCGATTATAACTTGTGGCACCCGTTCATCCTCTTCAAACTTGCGACTCCGTGAGCGCATTGCGCATGCGGAGCATGTTTATGCAAGTGATCTTGAGCTAATCTCCCGGCATCCTTTGGCAGGGATCGTACATTTGGTACTGCTGCCTACAGTCATGCACTGTGTGCGGTGCTCGACACCAGCGCAGGTGCACGCGCAAAAGGCAGATAAGCATCAGCCGGCGGTCACTCGAGTCTTACCGACCTGTCAAGCTCGTAGACTTATGCCAGCACGGCCACAACTTACTGTGAGACCATCGGTGCTGCGTGCTCGCGACACCACTATCGCACACGCTACCATGCAAGAGACTTCAGCACCGACAGTTCAGCAAACCAGCGGCAGGACCTTGCTATGCACAAGTGTGACTGCCAGCACCTTCGAGCAAGCTTTGGACGAGATACGGCAGATATCAGAAGCAGGAGCTGACCTGATCGAGCTTCGACTAGATATGCTGACAGACTTCGATGCAGAGAAGCACCTGCAACAGATGCTCAATCAAACAGACACACCCAAGCTGGTCACTATGCGACCAACATGGGAAGGGTAAAGCCACCCTCAATTTTGTTATATGCATGTCTGCATGCAGCTCTCTTACATGGGTGCCTCATCCAAGTTACAGGACTTTCAGTCCTAAGTGTATCCTTTCACTCCACTGTACAAAGCATTGATGATTATGATGACAGCTGGAGCGGCGGTAACAAGCTATGTAGCACGCATTCAAATCTCTGGTCAAAGTTGCAGGGGCAACTATGATGGTCCTGAGCCTCAAAGGCTTGCAGTGCTCAAGTATGCCGCACATTTGGGAGCCTCTCATGTTGATGTAGAGCTCAAGGTGGCCACATACTTTTTTGCAGGTGACTGCAGCAACCTTTCAGCAAAAGGCCACTCAGCATCTAACACATCATACGTGTGCTCAGTGGCATTGCAGTCATTACGATGTCTTCAAGTAGGCATCATGCACCTAGTATACACTAACATCATGCTGAAGATTTTCCACACTGTCAGCATTTTGACAGTGCGTCCCTAGCTAATCACCAGCTACCTGCTTAGTGAAGCACAGCGTTGTACGCTTTGTTACATGACCAAAGTATGTGATCTGCATACCACAGCTACGATTGCACAAACTTGCAAGTGTATTGGCTCATCAGCGGTATGCTCCCTTGCCTCATCAAAGTTGCTACCACCTCAATGTCTGTCAAGAGGCAGGGCAATAGTTGCTTTCAGCATCATTTCATGAGCACTGTCGATCCCGCACCTGCTCGCTTTTGCATGCAAGCTCTGACCAGTCTCACCCTTGCAGGTGGTGGACCAGTTCCTGTGGACACCAAGGTCATACTGTCGTCCCACAACTTTGAGGAGACTCCCACAGACGCTGCACTGGAAAACACACTGCAACAGATGTGGGCCTCTGGGGCAGATGTTGCCAAGATAGCTACAACAGCTACAGACATCTCAGACTGTGCCAGAGTATTGACTCTACTGAAGACCTCACAAGGTAAGTAACCATGCTGAACACCATTTGGTTAAATGGTACAGACTTGCCAGCCATACAGACTTTAGTGATTGCCTAGTTGACGTCACATATGCTGCATGTTAGGTCTGGTCTGCTGATGTCAGGTGTCGTTCGGCAATGTTTGTGTTGGACTTGAGTGCAAAACTGCGACAGCTGACTGCATTTGCCTTGCTTGTTCATGCAAGCCCAATTGGTTGTATGGTGATGCCTGAATAGGGCTGTTGCAAGAGCAAGTGATGCTTCTGACCCAACAGCGGCACTGGATCCTTGATGCTGCAGGGCCAGTTACACCTATGTAGCCTTCTGCTGTCCAGACCTCCCTTCATCTTACCTCCATCTTAGGAACGGCGGAATGTGTCAGGGCATGCATATTTGTGTAGCATTGTCCCATTGGTGGTGATGTTGCAGGGCCATGCATTGCCCTGTGTATGGGAGAGAGAGGGCAGCCCACTCGAATGCTGGCTGCCAAATATGGAGGATACCTCACATTTGGGGCCTTGGGAGGGGGCAAGGAGAGCGCCCCGGGGCAACCCACCCTGCATCAGCTTAGACACATGTACCGCCTTCCAGACCTGACACCAAACTGTCAGGTATGTGATCATTCCACAACAGTGCACTTCAAGCAAGTCAATACTTCATGCTGTGTGTTTGGGCTGCCTTCACACGTACAAAGTGTACATGCATCAAGACATATCCTGCTGCTAGATTTCAGTTCACGCTGCTGCTGCGTCAATTGGGCACAAGCAAAGTTGCTCCAAAGTGGAAATGTTTGACCCCATCAACTCATCCTAACACAAAGCTGCACAAAGCAAAGCTCCATCATTTACATGCGACTGTGAAGGAAGGTCTCAAGCTCTTGTATGCGCAGATCTTTGGAGTCATAGGCAATCCAGTGTCACACAGCCGTAGCCCACAGCTGCACAATGCTGCAATGGCAGCAGCAGGCATTGATGCTGTGTACCTGCCTCTGCTGGTAGACAACCTGAAGAAGTTCCTGAAGACTTACAGCAGTGCTGACTACGGCGGATTTAGAGTCACCATCCCGCACAAGGTATGCTGCCTATAGCAAAAAAAAGAAAAGTTTACGCTTTTCAGCGATCATAAAGGGAGCCTCCCAAGCTGGCAGCCTGGAGCGCTGCCTATTGCAGCTGTCTCATGCTTACAATTCACACCGACAATGCCTTAGTTAAGGCATGCCAACATGACCGAGCGCAAGGCATGCGAGGCTTGACAATCACATCGTGCAAGGCATAACTGTAAAGGTAGCTAGAGAGCGACCGTATGGCTTGGACTGCTTCTCTATGTACTGCAAATCTGCACTATATGTACTGACATTACAACTGGGAATTTCTTTGTGTGTCCATTGAGCCTCTCCCTGACTCTCTATTATGGCCGCCAGGGTTGATTTGCCCCCCAAAACCTGCCCAGGCAAGTGCTGTACCCCTTTTGGTCCAAAGGCCGAACGCTGGCAGCCCTCTCAAAGTTGGCCTGTCTGCTTTGTTTTGATGCATTTTGACAGGGCATTTTAATGCATGCTTTCACACCCCCTGTCAAACACTGATGGCTGCCGTAGTCACGCGCAACCTTAGTCCATTCATCATTTGTGTTTGCATTGGTACATTTCAGTCATGCACATGTATGCATCTGGGATGTCTAGCTGTAACCCAGACATCTGCTCGTGCAATGCACCTGCAAAGCGCCTGTAGCAGCACTTGCTGCTTGATGTCATGCTGGCTGCATACATAAAGCTTCAACAGCAAAGCCAAGCTGCAGTATCACATCATCACAAGCACCGAAACAGGTCCTGACAGATCTGGTGTCATGCAGCTAGCAGCGCTGGAATGTGCTGATGAAGTGGACCTTGTGGCACAACAGATTGGCGCCGTCAATACTTTGGTCCGCCAATCGGATGGCAGTCTGAAGGGTTACAACACAGACTGGTCAGCAGCCATAACTGCCATTGAGAATGGCCTACAACCAGATTGCCACACCACAGCTGAGTCAACGCCCAGTCAGCAGCAGGATGAGTCAGCCTCCAGTCAGCATAGTAGTGATTCAGTGTCTGGGCTGGCAAGTTGTCTGGGTAAGGCAACAACTTCTGGCAGGGTGTTCAGCGAAGGGCAAGGCGAAAGGCAGAACGGATCTGTTCTGAAGGGCAGAACAGTGGTGGTGATAGGAGCAGGGGGTGCTGGAAAGGCCCTTGCCTTTGGAGC
>JAABUO010002850.1_pt1 | contig 20914 bp, 26 predicted proteins | sample 5559291 | NCBI WGS metagenome assembly JAABUO01 (sample SAMN10711878, study PRJNA513372) | rock metagenome | isolation source: Antarctica rocks | place: Antarctica: Victoria Land, Finger Mt sud
TCCGGCTCCGTGATACCGCTCACGCAGTGATTCGAACAAAGACCGATTCGGGATCCGTCAGAAACGCATGTCAGGGATTCCGTCCACACGCCCTAGGCAGAGGGTTTCCAAAAGCCTTGGCTCTTGCGGGTTCGGGCAGAGTTCGGCCTTGCTTCCTGGCTCGGAAACCCGCTGCGAGGCGGGTTTCCTCTTTTCTGAGCCCACCCACTGCAAAGGTTTCGCCATGGACACGATGCCCAGGACCGACGTGCGCATCCCCGCCACGGTGATCACCGGCTTCCTCGGCTCGGGGAAGACGACGTTCCTCAACCACGTCCTGCACCACCAGACGGAGAAACGCCTCGCCGTCATCGTCAACGAGTTCGGCGCCGTCAGCATCGACGGCGAGCTCGTGGTCCAGGACGGCAACGAGGAGATCGTCGAGTTCAACAACGGCTGCCTGTGCTGCACCGTGCGCGGCGACCTGATCGAGACGCTGGGCCGCCTGCAGGGCCGCGCCGGCTCGCTCGATGGCATCCTGATCGAGACCACCGGGCTGGCCGACCCCGCTCCTGTCGCGTCGACCTTCTTCGTCTCCGACGAGGTGAAGTCCGCGATCCGGCTGGACTCGTTCGTGGGCCTGGTGGACGGCGTCAACATCGAGGCCAACCTCGCGCAGAGCGTCGAGGCGCAGGAGCAGGTCGCGTTCAGCGACATCATCCTGATCAACAAGGTCGACCTGCTGAGCGCCGAGCAGCTGGAAAGCGTGGACCGCCGCATCCGCCGCCTCAACCCGCTGGCCGCGATCCACCACACCACCAACGGGGTGATCGACATGGCCAGCGTGCTCAACGTCGGCGCGTTCGACCTGGAGGCCAAGCTGCGGATCGAGCCCGACCTGCTGGAGGACCACCTGCACGAGCACGACGACGCGGTGAAGTCCTACGTGCTGACCGAGAGCCGGCCGATCGACATGAACCGCTTCATGACCTGGATGAACAGGCACGCCGCCGACCACGGCGACGACCTGTTCCGCACCAAGGGCATCTTCAACGCCCGCGGCTTCCGCGAGCGCCTGGTGTTCCAGAGCATGCGGATGCTGACCACGATGCGTCCCGATCGCATGTGGCGCGACGACGAGGCGCGCGAGAGCGTGTTCGTGGTGATCGGCCGCAACCTCGACCGCGAGGAGTTCGCCGCCGGGCTCAAGGCCAGCGCCGTCGATGCCTGACGACGCCGCGGCGCCCGTGGCGGCGCCGGACGCCGGCTTCTACGACGTGCACGTGTTCTGCTGCATCAACGAGCGGCCGGCGGGGCACTGGCGCGGCTGCTGCTCGGCCAAGCGGTCGCGCCAGCTCTGCGACCTGATGTGCCGGATCGGCATGGCCACCGGGCTGAAGCGCATCCGGATCAACCATGCCGGCTGCTTCAACCTCTGCGAGCACGGCCCGCTGATGGTGATCTACCCGGAAGGAGTCTGGTATCATTTCGAGACCGAGGGCGACATCGAGGAGATCCTGACCCAGCACGTCCGGCTCGGTCGCCGCGTGACACGGCTGCTGCTCGATCCGGCGAAGATCGCGCTGCGGCACTGAGCGCGCCGCCGGGCCTGCGTGCCCGGATCGGGCCTGACGGCAGGGGCTCGCGAAGGCAAGGCCCGAGCGTCTGCCAGCATCTTTCCAGTCGCGGTCGATCGCAAAGCTGGACGCCGAGACGTCCTCCTGCGGCTGTCGGTCAGGCAGGTCCTGGACAGGACCGCCCGCTCCCGGTCGGCATTGCGCTTCGCCGGCCGCAAACAGCGGCGAGCGCATGGGCAATCCGCGCACTCCGCGCGTCGTCAGGGCAGGATTTTTGCTGCGGCTTGGACCGCTGTGGCCAGGGTTGCCGGACGACGCTGCAGGCCTGGTGCCCTGGAGGCACCCGATCGGGCTTGCGCAGGGACTGCCGCATGGTTGGTCACGCTGCCCGCGATGCAAGCATTGCGGTCGCCCTTTTTGCGGAAATCGCCCTGGAATGCCTGCATTTTAAGACATTGCCCTGACGCCTCCACGGTATGGTATTTGCCTGGGTGCGAACACGCTGACGTGAGCACACCGACTAGGATAGTCGGCGGGCTCCGGTCTCCCGCCCAGGGCTGTCGTCTGCAGGAACCCAGTTGCGGGCCGGCCGAGTCCGGCGCGAGCGCCTCGGTTCCACCTCGCAAGCGAAAGGAAGCTGTCATGGCCGGTTCACAGGCAGACGCGTCGAGGCCGTGGCGAGTCGGCGTGCTGTTCTCCACCACCGGGTCCATGGCGGTCATCGAGGAGACCCAGTTGCGCGGCACGCTGCAGGCGATCTGCGAGATCAACGCGCGTGGCGGCGTGCTCGGCCGGGAGATCGTGCCCGTCGCCTACGACCCCGGCTCCGACACCAGGATGTTCGCGCGCTACGCCAGCCGGCTGATCCTGGACGATGACGTCACCGCGATCTTCGGCTGCTACACGTCGAGCAGCCGCAAGGCGGTGCTGCCGGTGGTCGAGCGGCTCAACGCCCTGCTGTTCTACCCCACGCTGTACGAGGGCTTCGAGTTCTCGCCCAACATCATCTACACCGGCGCGGCGCCCAACCAGAACAGCGTGGCGCTGTGCACCTACGTGATGAAGCACTACGGCCATCGCGTCCATGTCGTCGGCTCTGACTACTGCTACCCGCACGAGGCGAACCGGCTGATGCGCGAGCTGGTGCGCAGCAACGGTGGCGAGGTGGTCGGCGAGTCCTATGTCGGACTGCGCGCCGGCCCGCGCGACTTCGCCCCGATCATGCGCGACATCCGCGACGCCCGGCCGGACGTGGTGTTCTCCACCGTGGTCGGGGACGCCACGACGCACCTGTACCAGGCCTACGCCGCCGCCGGCTTCGACCCCAAGATCATGCCGATCGCCAGCCTCACCACCACCGAGGCCGAGCTGCGCGCCATGGGACACGACGTGGGCGAGAACCACGTCACCGCGGCGCCCTACTTCCAGTCGGTACAGGGCGAGCGCAACACCGCCTTCGTCGCGGGCTACAAGGCGCTGTACGGCGACGCGGCGACGACCAACATGTGCGCCGAGGCCGCCTACTTCCAGGTGCACATCTGGGCGGCGGCGCTGGCGCAGACCGGCAGCGCCGACGCCGACCTGCTGCGGCCGATGATCCTCGGCTCCAGCTTCGACGCGCCACAGGGGGCGGTGGCGATCAACCGCCTGTGCCACCACGCCGACCTGTGGACCCGCATCGGCCGCGCCAACCGGCACGGCCAGTTCGACATCGTCGAGCAGTCCGCCGGCGCGATCGTCGCCGACCCCTATCTCGTCGGCTACGGAAGCTCGGTGTTCTGCCAGTGACTGCGCCCGGGACGGTGACCGCTCCCGGGACGCCGGCATGACCCGCGACGACACCGACCGGGGCGCCAGCCTGGCGGGTCTGGACATCGTGGTGGCGGTCGCGCGCGACGAGAGCGGGCAGGTGCTGCTGCGCGAGCTGCAGCGCACGCGCGCGCGTGCGCCACCTCTGGCCGCTGGGCGAGCCGCTGCCGGAGGACTCCGACGTGATCTTCTGCGAAGCGTCGGCCGAGGTCGCGCGCCTGGTGCCGTGGCCGCGCGGGTAGCCCACCGCCGCCCTGGTGATGGTGGTGAGCCCGACCACGGAGCTCGACGTCCTGCGACGCGCGACGCCGGACGCGGTGCTGCACCGCCCGTTCGCCAGCCAGGCGGTGCTCACCAGCCTGATGATCGGGCATGCCAACTTCACCTACGCCAGCAGGCTGCGCCAGCGCATCCAGAAGCTCGACGAGACCTCGCGCACCATCCGCAGCCTGGAGCGTGCCAAGACGATGCTGATGCAGGGCCGGAAGATGCGCGAGGAGGAGGCGTACCGCTTCATCCGCAACCAGGCGATGACGCGGCGCATCTCGATCGGGGCGTTCGCCGCGGCGATCGTCGAGACCGGGGACGCGCTCGGATAGCGACAGGGCAGCCAGCAAGGCCGGGCTCTCCCTCCGCTGCCCATTCCGCTGGCCCAAGCGGGCCATCGGAACCTTCGGGCAGCTACGCCCGGACCCGCCAGAGGCCGAGACCTTTGGAAACCATTCACTCAAGTAGTGGATTCCAAAGGCTCGCCTTTGGCGGAGTTTGAGGCCCACGCTTGAAGGCAGAACCTCAACCTTGCCTGTCGTTCACGCCCGCCGCACGTCCTGCGGCGTCCGCAGCGTCGCCTGCCAGATAGACTGGACCGGCGGGTACTGCATCACCTCCAGCCCGTCGAGCGTGCCGCCGAACGGCTGCCACTCCGCCGCCATCGCGTCCGCGAGCCGGGCGCCGGCCCGAGCGTCGCGCACGTTCGACAGCTTCAGGTGCGGCTGCCAGTACGCCGGCCGGTAGTGCAGCTGCACCTCCTCCTCCGGCAGCTCGCTGTAGATGGCGTTGTGCAGCTCCAGCAGCGCCTCGCTCACGCCCGTCCGCAGGCTCAGGGTCGGCGGCGTGCCGTGGATGACGCAGGGTGCTGCGAACGTGACCGGCAGCGCCGCCAGCGCCGGCAGCTTCCATTCCAGCAGCGTGCTGATCACCCTGGGCTGCACGCGGTCGGCGAGCACGAGCAGGGTGACGCAGGGTCCGTACTGCGTGACCAAATCCTGCTCGGGCACGTCGAGCCGCGTCAGGCGCGCATACAGACGCTCCATTTCCAGCTGGCAGGCGGCGTCGAGGGTCAGGTTGAACGCGTAGGGCACGATCGCTGAAATCCCCGACAGCGGGAGGAAGGTGGCTCGCGGCGGGGCGACCGGCACGCCGGCGACGCGGAGTCCGCAACCCTGTCCGGCCCGCCAACGAAAGCCATGGCTCGCGCCACGGCTTCCCGCGCGCGGCGGCGGCGACGGCGGCGGCGCCTAGCGCGTCGCGGCCCGCAGCCGGCCGCCGGCGGGCGCCCCGCGCCTGCCGACGATCACCCGCTCGGCGAGCGCGCCGAACACCAGGCCCAGCGTGGCCCACATCACGAACTGCATGGCGATCGAGGCCACCCTGAAGCGCCAGAGCACCACGGCGTCGAAACCGTCCGGCACCTCCTGCACCGCAGGCAGGAGCAGCATGACGACGGCCATGACCGCCGCGTAGAACCCCGCGGCGAGCAGGCTCGCCGACCAGGCGCCCCGCCCCGGCAGCAGGCGCTGCCGCATCGCGGCCGCAGCGACCAGCGCCCCGATCGAGCACGCCATCATCACGAAATACAGTTCGGTGCGGATGCCGATCGTCTCCGGCAGGCCAACCGCGGGCGGATTGGAGGGATACTTGAGGTCCGGCACCAGGAACACCGCGAGGAATGCCCCCGCCGCGAGCAGCAGCGAGACGAGCCGCGCGTCCGCCGTGCCCACCCGACCATGCGCGAACGCGAACACCAGCGCGAACAGGCCGCCGAACGCGGCGCTGTAGATCACGGTGCCGGTGAACAGGCCGAGCCCCGCCTGGTTGGCGCGGCTGACCGGCTCCGGCTCGGGCAATGCCGCCGCATGGCCCGCGGCGGCCTCCGCCTTCGCACTGGCCTCGTCCATCGCCGCCTCGAAGGCGATTGCGCGGTCGACCTGCGGCTCGCCGAACACCCGTCCGGCGGCGAACACGAGGAGCCCGGCGATCAGGCCTGCGATCATGCCCCGGATCAGGAGGCTCCTCGTCATCGGCGGCCGTCCCGGCTAGTGGCAGGGGAAGCCGAGCAGGTGACGCGAATCATGCACCCACTCGTGCACGTACATCCCGTTGATCAGCGAGGTGGCGCCCTCCTCCGAGCCCACGAAGTAGATCGCGAGCATCGCCAGCGCCCCGAAGATCATCCAGGGCAGGATCTCGCGGACCGGGATCGGGGCTACGACGGCGCCGGCGGTGAAGGTCGTGTCGGACATGGCGGTGGCTCCTTGCGGTCTTGCGGGGCGTAGGGCGCGGCTGTACCGGCCAGGCCGGCACGGGATCTCTGCGGGACGAGTGTGCCATGAGGCATTCAGGGGACGACGCCACTGTCGTCCTGGCCGGAAATCTTCTAGACGCAGAATGGCTTCGGCTGCCGAGATTACCGACGGCGGTTTTGCATTGTCAAGATTGCAGTCCCGTGCCTGCACCCGGGCCCTGCTCCGACCGGCGCGTCCGACGCCGCGCGCCACCTCGAAACGAGGAAGGAACGAAATCGCGGGCGCGAGCCGCGTCGCCCGATCCGGGCAACGTCCTCAACGGTCCGGTCCCGCCGCGCGCCGGGCCAGGACGGCCGACACGGCCGCGCTGCCGGAGCCTTGCACGGCGCGGCTTCACCGGGACACCTTCGGCCGCGCGGCCTTGCCGAACGTGTCGCCACTGCCCGAGGGAGATCCGGATGACGCCTGGCGTCACGGCGGCGGCCAGGCCCGCCGCCTCGCCGCCGTTCTTCGCGACCCTCAACGGCGTGCTGTGGAGCAACGTCGGCAACGTCTTCGAGGCGTTCCTGCGCAAGCTGGAGGCCATCGACGCCGGGCGCTCCGACCTGGCGCACGCGCGGTGGCGGCTGGCCAGCCCACGCTCGACGGCGGGAACCGCAACCCGCTGTTTCGAGCCGGTGCGTCCCCTCGACGGCCGGCGCATCCGGCGCGTGTGCTGCATGCGCCACCTGGTGCCCAGCGAGGTGGTGTGTGGCGTCTGCCCGCTCGGGCCTGCCAACCCGGCACGCCAGGCCGGTGATGCGCCCCAGGGTGGGCAGGCAAGGCCACAGGCTGGTCGCGGGTCGGTTTGAAGCCGGCCGACGGCGGTCAGGGCAGCAAGCAAGGCCGGGCTCTGCCCAGACCCGCCAAAGGCCCGAGGCCTTTGGAAACCCATCCCTTAAACAAGTGGATTCCAAAGGCTCGCCTTTGACGGAGTTTGAGGCCCATGCTTGAAGGCGGGGCCTCAACCTTGCCTGCTTCATCGGTCGCGCATCAGAGCCGCCGGATCGGGGTCTCTGTGGGAGGCGGCACGCGGAGGGGCGGAGGCCGCCTCTACCTGACCTCGATCGACACCAGGTCCCTGACGCTGCGCCCGCCGCGCCTGTCGTTCGGCACGACGAGTTTCAGGCCGGGCATGGCCTGGCCGTCCCGGGCATAGGCGACGATCACCGGCTTGCCCTCGAACTTCGGATCGATCTCGCCCACCGCGAGCGCGACCGCGTAGCCGTCCTGGCCGCGCGCGATGATCGTGTGCTGGAGGTGCGTCCTGGCGCCGGGTTCGTCCACCAGCCCCGCGCCATCGACCAAGCTCCACAGCAGGTCGCCGGTGTAGGCCGCGTGCGGCCCGGCGGGCGTGACGGGCCGGCCGTCATGCCCCTCCGCGGCGTCCAGCTCCACCGTGGTCGGGGGCAGGGCCTGAAGCTCGGCCGCCGTGAACGTGCGCGGACGCGCCACCCGGCCCTGCAGCGAAAGCCCGGCGGACCCCGCCGCGGGCGGGGCGTCCTCCGCTGCACGGCCGCGCGACGCGGCGGCGCACGCCGCCAGCAGCAGTCCCGCGGCGGCGACGATCGCGCGGACGCGGCGACCCGGCGGCACCGCTACTTGGCCACCATGACGTCGGAGGACTTGATGACCGCGGTCGCCTGGTCCCCCACCTTGAGATCCAGGTCGTCGATCGCCTCGTTGGTGATGGAGGCGTGCACCGTCACGCCGTTGCCGATGTCGATGTGGACGTGCCCGGTCGTCTGTCCCCTGGCGACGGAGGTGATGGTGCCTTTGATCTGGTTGCGGGCGCTGAGCTTCATGACTGGTCCGGTCGGTTGGGGACACCGGCCCCTGCCGTCGTCCGATCATGGGTCAGTCTAGGTTCGCCGGCAGCAGGGCAGCAAGCAGGGCCGGCCCTGCCCAGAGCCGCCAAAAGCCCCTCCTTCCAAGCATGGGCCCTCTGGAAACCATCACCTTGGAAAATGGACTCCAAAGGCCTGGCCTTTGGCAGAGCTTGAGGCAGAGCCTCAACCTTGCCCGGTCCGGCCCGCTTTCTCCCGTCACGCGGCCAGCACCGAGCGCCGCCCGTTTCATTGCGCCCGCTCCCCACCCATCCTCTGCCTCAGCCCCACCCGTCGCCGGAGCCTCTCGCATGACCGTCCAGTTCCCGTTCGACAACAGCTACGCCCGCCTGCCCGGGCGCTTCTCCACCCGGCAGCCGCTCGCCCCGGTCGCCGTGCCGCGCCTGGTGCGCCTCAACGCGGCGCTCGCCGACCAGCTCGGCCTCGACGCCCTGGCGCTGCGCAGCCCGGAGGGCGTGGAGATCCTCGCCGGCAACCGCGTCGCCGCCGGCTCCGAGCCGATCGCGCTGGCCTACGCCGGCCACCAGTTCGGCCAGTTCGTGCCCAGCCTCGGCGACGGCCGCGCCGTGCTGCTGGGCGAGGTCGTCGGCCGCGACGGCGTGCGCCGCGACATCGCGCTGAAGGGCTCCGGCCGCACCGCGTTCTCGCGCGGCGGCGACGGCCGCGCCGCCCTCGGCCCGGTGCTGCGCGAATACCTGGTCAGCGAGGCGATGGCGGCGCTGGGCATCCCCACCACCCGCGCGCTCGCCGCCGTCGCCACCGGCGAGGTCGTGCACCGCGAGACCCCGCTCCCGGGCGCCGTGCTGGTGCGCGTCGCCAGCAGCCACATCCGCGTCGGCACCTTCCAGTACTTCGCTGCCCGCGGCGACACCGAGGCGCTGCGCCTGCTCGCCGACCACGCCATCGCCCGCCACCACCCCGACGCCGCGACCGCCGAGCACCCGTACCGCGCCCTGCTCGAAAGCGTGGTGGCGCGCCAGGCGGAGCTGGTGGCGCGCTGGCTGCTGGTCGGCTTCGTGCACGGCGTGATGAACACCGACAACACCTCGATCTCCGGCGAGACCATCGACTACGGCCCCTGCGCCTTCCTCGACGCCTATGACCCGGCCGCGGTGTTCAGCTCCATCGACCAGGGCGCGCGCTACGCCTACGCCAGCCAGCCGCACGCCATGCTGTGGAACCTCTCCCGCCTCGCCGAAGCCCTGCTGCCGCTGCTCGGCCCCGACGGCGCCCCCGCCGGCGCCCGTGACGAGGACGCCGCCCGCACCGTCGCCCAGGCCGCGCTGACCCCGTTCGCCGTGGTGTTCAACGCCGCCTATCTCGGCGGCCTGCGCGCCAAGCTCGGCCTCGCCACCGAGCACGACGGCGACGCCGCGCTGGCCGAGGACCTGCTGACGCTGATGGCCCGGAACCGCGCCGACTTCACCCTGACCTTCCGCGCGCTGTGCGATGCCGCCGCCGCTCCGGGCGAGCCGGGGCTGGCCGCGGTGCGGGCCCGCTTCGCCGACGCCGAGGGCTTCGACGCCCCCGCTTTTGACGCATGGGCCGCCCGCTGGCACGCCCGACTGGCGCTCGAACCCGCGACGCCAGCGGTTCGCGCCGCCGCCATGCGGGCGGTCAGCCCCGCCGTGATCCCGCGCAACGCCCTGGTCGAGGCCGCGCTCGACGCCGCCGTGAGCCGCGGCGACCTCGCCCCGTTCGAGGCGCTGCTCGACGCCGTGTCGCACCCCTGGGAAGACCGGCCGGGCGACCCCCACCAGGCCGCGCCGGAGCCGCAGGACCAGCCGTACCGCACCTTCTGCGGCACCTGAGGCGACCGGCCGGGCAGCAAGCAAGGTTGAGGCCCTGCCTCAAGCTCCGCCAAAGGCAAGCCTTTGGAATCCATCACTTAAGATAAAGGGTTTCCAAAGGCCTCAGGCCTTTGGCGGGTCTGGGCAGAGCCCAGCCTTGCTTCCCAAATCCGCCCCGTTGACCTCGCGCGAGCCACGCGGCACGACCTGTCCCATGACCGCCCCCTCCCCCGACATCACGCCCGAGTTCCAGCGCGGCTGGGACGCCGCCCTGCTCGCCGCCCGCCAGTGGCATGAGTCGCAGGCCAAGAAGACGCTGATCCAGGCCGGGCGCAGCCGCTTCCCGAAGACCCTGGAGCGCGAGGCCGAGGTCCACCAGCGATCGGCAGAGCGGATCACCCTGCTGAGCCCGGACGACGCCTGAGCCGCGCCCGGCGCCCTCAGCGCCCGCCCTGCCGTTCCGAACGTTCCAGGTCGAGGGTCATGAACACGCTGTTCTGGTCGTCCCGGTAGTCGCCGAACAGCGGACACCCCACGAATTCGTCGCTGCGGTACAAGGCATGCGCCGGCCGGAAGTAGTCCGACGACCCCGTCTCCAGGCTGAGGCGCGACAGCCTTTCCGAGCGTGCAACGGCGATGACGTGGCGCAGCATCGCGGCTCCGACGCCGCACCGTCGCGCCGCCTGCGCAGTGTGCATCGACTTCACCTCGCCTTCCTGCGCCGACAGCCGCCGCAGCGCGCCCACGCCGAGCAGCGCTCCGTCCTCCCACACTGCCCAGACCTCGATATCGGGCGCACGCAGCCCGGACACGTCCAGGGCGTGCACGCTGCCTGGGTCGGCGGTCTCTGCCCGCGCCGCCGCCAGATGGACGCGCAGGAGGTCGAGCACGCGGGGGTCGGCGAGGTCGGCCGGAATGACCTGCACGGCATCAACTCCTTCGGGCAGGACGACAAGGCCAGAGGCTCTGCCTCTGGACTCCGCCAGGGCGAGCCGCCCTGGACCGACCCCCGAAGCTTCCCGGCGCGACCTGACGTGCCTCCGCCCAAACCGACGGTTTCCAAAGGCCTCGGCCTTTGGCGGGTCCGGGCAGAGCCCGGCCTTGCTTCCTCTGTCCCTTACACGGCGAGGAACCGCGCGATTTTTGTTTCGTCGATTTGTGTTCGCGGGCTTTGGTGGACGATGCGTCCGCCCTCGATGACCAGGACGCGGTCGGCGACGCTGAGCGCGAAGCTGAGCACCTGTTCGGAGACCACGATGCTCAGTCCGGTCTCGTCGCGGATGCGCCGCAGGGTGCGTGCCAGCTCGAGGATGATCGAGGGCTGGATGCCCTCGGTGGGCTCGTCGAGCAGCAGCACCGACGGGCCGGTCGCCAGCGCGCGCGCGATCGCGAGCTGCTGCTGCTGGCCGCCGGAGAGGTTGCCGCCGCGCCTGCTGCGCATCTCCAGCAGCACCGGGAACAGCTCGTAGAGGTGCGGCGGCACCGCCGTGGCGCCGCGCACGAACAGGCCGGTCTCGATGTTCTCCTGCACCGTCATCGCCGGGAAGATCATCCGGCCCTGCGGCACGTAGGCGAGGCCCGCCGCCACCCTCTGGTGCGTGCGCAGCGCGTTGAGCGAGCGCCCGCCGAGCAGGACCTCGCCGCCGCTCGCCGGCACCAGGCCGATCAGCGACTTCATCAGCGTGGTCTTGCCCATGCCGTTGCGCCCGAGCACGGCCACGATCTCGCCTGGCGCCACCTCCAGGTCGAGCCCGTGCAGCACCTCGCTCTGCCCGTAGGCCGCGCGCAGCCCGCGCAGGCTCAGCACCCCGGCCTGGGCGCGGCCGGCCGCCAGCGACGCCGCCGCGTTCGGCGACAGCCCCGCGTCCGGCGGCGGCAGATGCTCCTGCCCGCTCACCGCCTGCCGCCCGCAGCCGGGCACCTCGCCCCGGCCTCCGACGTTGTCGTGCGCAGGGGGGTCGTGCGCAGGGGGGTCGTGCGCAGGGGGAGGTGGCGGGACGGGAGGGTCATCGTGCGCCGGTCCAGGCCGGCTCGCCCTGGCGGGTCTCCGCTTCCAGGCGATGGGGCAGAGCCCTGGCCTTGCTTGCCTGCGCGCCCGCGCAGCCCGGCTCGGTGCCCAAGCCCGGCTCAGTGCCCAAGGTAGACCTCGACCACGCGCGGGTCGGCCTTGACGTGCGCCATCGAGCCCTCCGAGATGATCCGCCCCTGGTGCAGCACGGTGACCTTGTGGGCGATGTCCTCGACGAAGCCCATGTCGTGCTCGATCACCAGCACGGAGCGGTGCTGGATGATCCGGTGCAGCAGCTCCGCGGTCCTGTGCCGCTCGGCGACGCTCATGCCGGCGACCGGCTCGTCGAGCATCATCAGCGCCGGGTCCTGGATCAGCAGCATGCCGATCTCCAGCCACTGCTTCTGCCCGTGGCTGAGGAACTCCGCCCGCCGGCCGAGCGCGTCCGCGAGGAACACGCTGGCGGCCACCTCCTCGACCCGCTCGCGCACCGCGGCGTCGCGGCGGAACAGCAGCGCGCCGAACACCGTGCGCCCGCGCGGGAACGAGATCTCCAGGTTCTCGAACACCGTGAGGTCCTCGTAGATCGACGGCGTCTGGAACTTGCGGCCCACGCCCTCGTGCACGATCTGGTGCTCCTTGAGCCGGGTCAGCTCGCGGCCGCGGAACCGCACCGAGCCGGCGCTCGCCCTGGTGCGCCCGCAGATCAGGTCGAGCACCGTGGTCTTGCCCGCGCCGTTCGGCCCGATGATCACCCGGATCTCGTTGGGCGCCATGGTGAACGACAGGTCGTCCACCGCGCGGAACCCGTCGAACGAGACGCCGAGCCCGTCCACCGCGAGCAGCGGGTCCGACCCCGTGGCGCCCGCCACCCCGGCCCTGAGACCCTCCAGCGCCGCCGCCACGCCGCTCACTTCGTCACCGCCGCCGCCACGCCGCCCGCCACGGTCCCGGGCGGCGCGGTGGCCGCCCCCCCCGGCTCGTCGCCCGCGCCCGCCGGCAGCATCCGCGCCGGCGCCGGCGCGCCGCGCCGCGCCGGCCCGCGCCGCAGCAGCCGGTCCACGCCGCGGTCCAGCCTGCCGCCGCGCCACAGCTCCGCCAGCCCGCCCGGGAACGCCACCACCACGCCGATGAACAGCGCGCCCATCGCGAACAGCCACAGCGACGGCACCTGCTCGGAGAACGTGGTGCGCGCCCAGCCCACCAGCAGCGCCCCGTAGATCGCGCCCAGCAGCGAGGTGCGCCCGCCGACGGCGACGTAGATCACCATCTCGATCGACGGCACGATGCCCACGAACGAGGGCGACATGAACCCCACCTGCAGCGTGAACATCGCGCCGCCGATCCCGGCCAGCGCGGCAGAGAGCGCGAAGACGAAGATCTTGAAGTCCGCCACGCTGTAGCCGGAGAACCGCACCCGGTCCTCGCGGTCGCGCATCGCCACCAGGATGCGCCCCAGCTTGGAGCGCCGCACGAACTGGCAGGCGAGCAGGCTCGCGACCAGCAGCGCCGCGCTGACGAAATACAGCACCTCGTGCGCCCGGTCCGAGCGGATGTCCCAGCCCGCCAGGCTGCGCAGGTCGGTGATGCCGTTGATGCCGCCGGTGTAGCCCTGCTGCCCCACGATCAGGATGGTCAGGATCGAGGCGATCGCCTGGGTGATGATCGCGAAATACGTGCCGCCCACGCGCCGCTTGAACATCGCCACCCCGATCAGCAGCGCCAGCAGCACCGGCACCAGCGGCACCGCGGCCAGCGTGAACGCCAGGGAGCGGAACGGCCGCCAGAACCACGGCAGCCCGCTCATCTGGTTCCAGTCCATGAAGTCCGGGATGCCCGGCGTGGTCTGGATCCTGGTGGCCTCCGGCGTCGACGCCTCCAGCTTGAGATACATCGCCATGCAGTAGCCGCCGAGCCCGAAGAAGATCCCCTGCCCCAGGCTCAGGATGCCAGCGTCGCCCCAGCACAGCACCAGACCCAGCGCCACGAAGCCGAACGTCAGATACTTGCCAACCAGGCTGAGGCGGAACGGGTCCAGCGCCAGCGGGATCACCCCCATCACCACAAGCACGAAAACGCCCACAAACACCACGTCCTTGCGGCCCATGAACCCGGCCTCCGGCTCGACCACGCCCGCGCCGACCACGCCCGTGCCGCGCGTGCGGCCCGTGCCGCCTGGGCGACCCGCGCCGCTCACCGCCGAACCTTCAGCGTGAACAGGCCCTGCGGACGCAGCATCAGGATGCCAACCACCGCAAGCAGCACGATCACCTGCGCCATCGACCCGGTCAGGAAGAACTCCAGCGTCGAGCGCGTCTGCGAGATGGTGAACGCCGAGGCGATGGTGCCCAGGATGCTCTGCGCGCCGCCGAACACCACGATCAGGAACGTGGCCACGATGTAGAGCTGCCCCGCCGTCGGACTGGTCGAGCCCATCATGGTGAACGCCGCCCCCGCGATCCCCGCGATGCCGCAGCCGATGCCGAACGTCGCCCGGTCCACCCGCTCGGTGTCGATGCCTACCGCACCCGCCATCGCCCGGTTCTGCGTCACCGCGCGCACCCGCCTGCCCCACCCCGAGCGGAACAGCAGCACGTACACCGAAGCCGTCACCAGCACCGTGACCGCGATCACGATCAGGCCGTTGATCGGCACCTGGACCGTCTCGCTCACCGAGGCCGAGCCCATCATCCAGTCCGGCAGGTCGACGCCCACCTCGCGCGCCCCGAACACCGAGCGGAACCCCTGCTGCATGATCAGGCTCAGCCCCCACGTCGCCAGCAGCGTGTCCAGCGGCCGCTTGTACAGGTGGCGGATCAGCGCCCACTCCACGAACATCCCGAACGCGCCCGACACGCAGAACGCCAGCACGATCGCCCCGTAGAAGTACACGCCGAACAGCCCCGGGGCATGGTCGTGCACCAGGCGCGAGCACAGGAACGTCGTGTACGCGCCGAGGATCATGAACTCGCCGTGCGCCATGTTGATCACGCCCATCTGCCCGAAGATGATCGCAAGCCCCAGCGCCATCAGCACGAACACCGAGAACAGGATCAGACCGGCAAAACCCTGCATGGCGAAGATCGCGCCCAGATCACCGAGCGAATAGCCAGCCATGCGTGCCTCCTTGCACCGAAAAGACCAGGACCCTGCCCCATGCTTGCAGGCAGGAACCCGCCGAGGGCAGCGCCCCTAACCGGCCCCCGGAAGCTCCTTTGCAAGACCCGTGCAAGGAACCCCCTCCGGACTGGTTCCCGCAGGCTCGGCCTCCGGGGGAGTCCGCAGGCAGGGCCTCTGACCCTGCTTCTGCTGGTATCCTTCCGGGAACGGGTTGGGCTCGATCAGCTCCGGCGTCTCGTAGATCACGTCGAACTGGCCATCGGTGCGCGCGCGGCCGACGCGGGTGCGGCTCCACAAATGGTGGTTGGCGTCGTGGATGCGCACGTAGCCCTCCGGCGCCTTGTCGAACACGATGCCGCCCGAGGCGACGGCGATCTTGTCGACGTCGAAGCTGCCGGCCTTCTCCACCGCGAGCTTCCACAGCCATGGCCCGGGATACGCGGCCTGCGTCACGTCGCCGATCACCGCGGCTTCGTGCCGCTGGTCGAGTGCAGGATGCCCACCGTGACCTCGCTGCCGCTCACCACGAGGCCCGACGTGTTCACCTGGGCTGTCGGCAGCGTCGCGGCCTCGGCGCGGCCGGACGACAGCGGGGGGACGAACAGCGCCGCCGCAGGAAGGCCGACCATGCCCCGCAGCAGCGCCCGGCGCAGCGTGCCCCGCTCCGACGCAGTCTGGCCAGGCTATCCTCACGCGTGTCGTCCTGGTCCAATGCCGGATGTCCTCAAATCGCGCCGCGTTGCGCGGCGTCCGGTGCGCAAGCGTGACATCGGTTTCGCGCGCCGCGATACACGCCGAGTGACGGGTCGGCGAAAGCGGGGCGGCCGCAGGGGGTGGCCCAGAAAAGAAGCAAGGTCGAGGCCCTGCCTCAAACTCCGCCAAAGGCAAGCCTTTGGAATCCACTTGTTCAGGCAATGGGTTTCCAGAGCCCCATGCTTGAGGGAGGGAGCCCTGGCGCATCCGGGTGGAGCCCGCCGACGACCCCGCAGGTCGCTGCAGCAGGAGTTGACGAAGGTAGGAGGTGGCCCTGCTCCCGAGCCTGGCCCGTCAGCCGTCGACGAAGCGGAGGATCGCCGCAGCCGCCCCGTCGGCGTGCTCCTCGTGCATCGCCAGCGCGCCCGGCAGCGACACGGTGCTCACCCGCCCGCTCGCCGCCAGCGCGTCCATCTCCTCACCCGATTTCGGCGGCGCGTCGCGCGGGCGCAGCAGCAGCGTCGGCGGCAACCTCCCCTCGAACAGCGCGAGGAACGCGGCCCGTGAGGCCACGGGATCGAGCCCGCCGCTGATGAACGCTGCGGTGCCGAACCGTGCGCGCGGCTGACGCGTGACCCCGAGCTTGTCGTCCAGCACCCCCGGCGTGACCTGGCCAGGATCGGCGTACACGTGGGCGCGCATCATCCGGGTCACCACCGGTCGGCTGACGCTGAGCCGGTACAGCAGATCGCCGAGCACCGGCAGCTCGATCGCCCTGCGCACCCGGCGCCGCAGCGTCGCCCCCGGCGCTTCGGGCCCCTGCTTCGCGAGGTCCGGGTTCGCGAGACCCGGCTTCGCGGGCCCCTGCTTGGCAAGCATGGTCGGCAGCGGCCCGCGCCAGGTCGGCGCCACCAGGACCAGGTGGCTGAAGCGGCCGGGATGGCGCCGCGCCGCGTCCACCAGGTAGGTCGCGCCATGGCCCGCGGCGATGCCGATGATGGGCCGTCCCGCGTCCTCCGCCAGCAGCGTATCGAGGAAGGCGCGCAGCGCGTCCGCCGACAGCGCGAGCCGGGCGCGCGGATGGTCGCCGAAGCCGGGCCAGTCCACCACCGTGCACCGCATCCCCGCGGCAAGGCTGCGCGCGAGCGGCAGCATCTCCCGGCGCGTGGAGATCGACGACAGCGCCGGCAGCAGCAGCGCGTCGCGTCCCGTGCCGATCACCTCGCGCTCGGCAGGACCATTGCCCGGGGCTGCCCTCATGCTCGCTCCTTGCCGCCGCGGCGGGACCGTTCCTCCCGGCGGAACGAAGCCCCGGCCGGACAGGCTCCGAAGCCGGACCCGCCGGGCAAAGCCGCGCCGGCCGGCGTCCGGTTCAGGCCGGCGGCACGAACCAGGGCGACAGGACTCCGAACCCAGCAAGCCGTTTCCAAAGGCGGGCCTTTGGCGGGTCGAGGGCGGAGCCCTCGCCTTGCCTGCCGAACCCCATGCCGCGACACGGCTCAGCCCGGCTCGGGGTAGCGCGCGCAGTACTGGTCGAGACATGCGCCGACCCCGAACCGGCTGGCCGCGGCGCCCTCGATCAGGGTCTGCCACCGCGCCGCGTCCCGGTAGCCTGGCTCCTCCGGGTGCGCGGCGGCGCAGGCGAGGCGGGCCTCGTTCCAGGCCTGCAGCAACGCGTCGTCGGGCAGCGACATCAGCTCGCGCCACTGCTGCGGGTCGATCGTGGTCCGTTCATCCGCCATGCCCTGCCCGCCTCCATGCGACCCGGTGGCAGCAGACCCCGGATGGCCGTGCGACCGCAAGCACGCCGCCCGCCATCGCCTCAGACCAGGGGCCTCAAGCATTGGCTTGGCAGCAAGCAAGGCTGGGCTCTGCCCGGACAGCCATGCCTGAGGCCTTTGGAAACCCATCTCCTAGACAAGCACTCGAGGGCCGCTGGCATCAGGCCCGCTTGATCAGCATGAGGCCGTAGCCCAGCGCCCACGCCCGCCCGAACCCGGACAGCAGCGCCGGCACGAACAGCGCGGGATCGGTGACCACGACCGAGCCGCTCAGGTTCAGCTGGCTGAACCGCGCCCGCGTGCCGTCCTCGCGCCGGAAGCCGACGGGCCTGTAGCCGTCGGTGCGCAGGCAAGGCTCGACCTCGAAGCCCCGCCGCCTGCCCTGGCGCGCGAGCCACTCGCGTCCGGCGACGGTCACCCCGCACAGCCGCGCCTCCAGGCCGCTGTCGCGCGGCATCGCCTGCAGCGCGTCCATCACGACGTCGTAACGCTCGCCACGGTGCCCGCAGCCGCCGGGACGGGCGACCATCGGGCTGGCGCGCAGGGTGAAGCCGAGGCGGTCGCCCGCCGCAAGGCGCAGCGCGATGGCACGCGAGCGTGTCTCGAACAGCTCCGTCCGCGGCGTCGGCGGCCGGGCCGACAGCGTGGTGAGCCGATCGCAGCCCTCCTCGCGCCACAGGAAGTCGCGACGCCGGTCCGAGGGCCCGGTGAACAGGGTGGAGACCAGGTCGCGCAGCCCCGGGGCGACGGGCGCGTCCGTCTCGGCCGACGGCCGCAGGCGCGCCAGCACGGCGCCCACGTCGACGTCGCGCCGCAGGCGGGCGTGCGACAGCCACAGCTCGTTCATGACGCCTCGCTCGATCCGTGTTGAGCCGTCATTCCGCCGTGCGACCCGCAGGTACGATGACGAAGGCGGCGTCGCGCGACGTCGCGCCGTCGGCTGCACTCCGCAGCGACGCCGCAACGAGGACGCGCCTCGTGCGCTGCCACGATCCGGTTTCGCGAACCAGGCCGTCGGGGTCGTCCGGCCTGTCCCGCAGGCCCCGACAGGGCTGCCACCCTGCGGGGGCCTGCGGGACGGCGCTGGTCCCGCCCGCTCGCGCAGAACGCCCGGCCTCCCGGGCGCCCCGACGATCGGCACGCGTTCAGCGCAGGATGATCTCGACGCGCCGGTTCTGGGGTTCGCGCACGCCCTGCGCGGTCGGGACCAGGGGGTTGCGTTCGCCGTAGCCGTGGATGGCGATCTCGCCCTTGGGAACGCCGTCGTGGACGAGTTCGGCTTCCACGCTGCGGGCGCGCCGGACGGAGAGGCCCTGGTTGTACGCCGCGGTGCCGGACAGGTCGGTGTAGCCGTTGACCTCGATGCGCGTGGTCTGGACGCGCGTGGAGTTCTGGGCGGCCTCTGAGATGATCTGCCTGGCGCGTGCGGTGAGATCGGCGCGGTCCCAGTCGAAGAAGACGAGGTAGGTGCGGCTGGGTGCCACGGGCGGCGCGGCCATGGGGATGGGCGCGGGCGGCGGCGGGGCGGGCGCCGCGCCGAAGGCGTAGGCGAGGCCCGCGACGAACAGGTGGACGAAGATGGGCGAGAGCTTGATCGGGCCCTTGCTGAGGGTGTTGCCGGTGTAGAAGTTGCTGGTGAGCGGGTCGGGGTCGGGGATGGCGATCAGGCGGTAGTCGACGCTGAAGGCGAGGCCGGGGACGGCCTGGATCGGGAAGGCGAGGCCGACGATGCCCTGGGCGGCGAAGTTGGCGCCGCTGGTGCCGCCGATGTGGTTGACGAAGGAGGGCTGGTTGATGCCGACGGCAGGCGCGTCGACATGGGTCCAGAGCGCGCCGACGCCGACGCCGACATAGGGTTTGACGAAGCCCTCGTCGATGCCGAGCTTGGGCGGGTCGATCACGTAGATGGCGTTGGCGAAGCCGCCGTAGCTTTCCTGGTGCCCGGTCTGCTTGTTGGGCGGGCTGGTGGGGGAGAGCTTGTTGAAGTCGTTGTAGTCGTAGGCGCCCTCGACCTCGAACTGCAGGCCGTTGCCGAGCGCGTATCCTGCGAAGGCGGCGCCGGCAAAGCCCGGCCCGAAGCGCTCCTCGGCGCGGCCCGGGCTGAGCGGGCGGTCCATTGGATGGACGTGGATGTCCTGCAGCAGGCTGTAGGCGCCACCGAGGCCGACATAGGGGGCGCCGCCGCTGCCGGTGGGCGGCGGTGGCGGCTGCTGGGCGTGGGCAAGACCGTGCATCCCTGCGAGGCAGGTTGCTGCGAGGGCGGCAAGGTGGACTCTGTGCATAGTCGCTGGCTCCATTGTTGGAACCGTGTGCTGGCTGACGTTTTTTGTTGCGCCCACGGTGGCGCGGATCGACAACACCCGGCAATACAGAATGATCCAGCATATTGGCATGCGTGTAACAAGTGATACAATTGCAACAGACGCTGCAGTCTCGCCTGCCACGCACCTGTACATACCGCGACACGGCACAACACAGGCCCATATCTTCGGGAATGGAAAGCGAGCCGTGTCAACCGGTGATTGTGGCAACCTCCTTGCCGGTCCGCTGCCAGGTCAGATACTCGCCCCTATCGAGCGCAAGGCCCGGACTGGCCTCCAGGTGGTTGCGCGCCCATGCCTCGGCCTCGGTTGCCGCCCGAGACGAGGGCAAGTCCGCAAGCGGCTCGACGCTGTAGCCGCGAAGCTTGCCGACGATCCACATGGCCGCATCGTCCTCCTGTTCGCAGGAATGCAGCATCGCTCACACGATGCCGCACGGGGCAGGCGAGCCCGCCATCCTGCCGCACGGACAAGGCCGGAAATCGCGCGACCGGGCACCGGGTCCGACCCGGTGCCCGATCGGCGGGCTAGGCGGTCACCAGTGCACTCAGCATGCTGTGCGCGCTGGTGACAGCGTGGTCGACGAAATGGGATTCGACCTGCAACGTTTCCACGACGCCGTCCCTGACGATCATGGCGTATCGCTCGGACCGCCTGCCTAGGCCGAAGCTCGAGGCGTCCGCCTCCATGCCGACCTTCTGGGTGAACTCGCCGTCGCTGTCGGCCAGCATGGTGATCCTGCCGTCCGCACCCTTGGCCTCGCCGAAGGCGCGCATGACGAAGGTGTCGTTGACCGAAATGCAGGCGATCGAGTCGATGCCATGCTGCCTGAAGGTCTCGGCCTGCTCCACGTAGCCCGGCAGGTGGTTGCCCTGGCACACCGGGGTGAACGCTCCGGGGATGCCGAACAGCAGCACGCGCTTGCCGGCAAACACGTCCCCCGTCGAGATGTCGCCCAGCCCGTCCGCGGTGAACTGCTTGAAGCTGACTTTGGGGAGTTTGTCGCCGACCTTGATCGTGCTCATGCAGATGTCCTTGCGTGTTGACTGGAAACGCCGCCGGTGCCGCACGCGTCACCGGCGGCGTGTCGTCAGAAACCGGGTGGCGACGCGTCGGAACGTCGCACTCCTGGGTGGTCCGGGTCGGGATGGTCGCGAGATCCGACATGGCTTCGCAACGGAACGGTTCGCCCGTGTTCCGGCCTCAAGTCGAGCAGCCTCCTGTCTCTCGACAGGGGCTTTCGAGAAGGCCGAACTCTGCCCGAACCCGCAAGAGCCAAGGCTTTTGGAAACCCTCTGCCTATCACTACTTTGGCAGATCGAGTTTTAGAGGGTAGTCTGACGGCATAGCGATGCGGTGAGTGCGATGGACGAGACATGGCGTGCTGACCTGGGGCGGTGGCTGGAGCCGTTTTCGGCAGGGCTG
>JAABUO010002853.1_pt1 | contig 20895 bp, 22 predicted proteins | sample 5559291 | NCBI WGS metagenome assembly JAABUO01 (sample SAMN10711878, study PRJNA513372) | rock metagenome | isolation source: Antarctica rocks | place: Antarctica: Victoria Land, Finger Mt sud
GGCGAGTGCCCATTCGTGCGCCGCGGCACCGACACGAATCATTAGCGCCTTGTCGCTTATGCCGCAGCACATGTTACCGTTCACCATAAAGCAGAGCCCTCCGAACATTTTGATCTCGGCGAGGTGGTGCTTTCGGGAAATGGCTCGCCTAACTCGTTCGGCCGTTTCTTCATCATAGCCCACTGCGGGTTCTCATACGCGCGGCCTGTAAGAACCCTGCCACGTGTCCTGGAACCGACCTTTTCCGGATAGACGCGACTGTTCGCACCCCTGCGAGCGTGCTGCGTTAGGACGCGGGCACGAACTTGAGAAACGCGGCTGAATCGAAGAGCACGAGGCCTGAGGCCAGCCGGCCGTCGCGCACCCGATGCCACTCGCTCATCGGTACGGAGCCTGTACCCACCGGCGTCTCAAAAATTAATTCGTAGACGGAACACACGTCGTCACCGTCCACCCACTGTCGAAGCAGCCGGTGACCCCGGGCGATCCGCTTGAGTCCCTCAGCACTCTTAAAGAACGCATCTTTTCCCGCAGTCTCGATAAACGGCCCTCAAAATGAGAAGTCGTCGGTGACCAGTGATTGCGCGGTGTCAAAGTCGCCCGAGTAGAGCGCCGAGAGGTAGTCCGAAGCGAGTGTCGCGGTCGCGCCAGTGGTGTGTTGCGATGATCCGGCCTCGTCCTCAGCGTGCGTCATAATCTACCCCTCCCAACTTGCATGATGCAACCACTATACCTGACCTCGTTGCATCATGCAAGTAGGGGTGGTATCCTCCAGAACATGCTTGGTCGAATGTACGATGGTCAGAACTGCTCGGCCGCGCGTACCCTCGAGCTCGTCGGTGAACGCTGGAGCCTCCTGATTATCCGCGACGCACTGTTCCGAGGGACTACGCGCTTTGCCGAATTCAAGCGCGACCTCGGCCTGGCGTCAAACATCCTCGCAACCCGTCTCGACCGTTTCGTCGCCGCCGGTCTCATGGAATCGCATGTGTACTCGGAACACCAAACGCTTCACGAATACCGGCTTACGGAAAAAGGCCGCGACCTGCAGCCGGTCATTCTCGCCCTCACTGCGTGGGGTGATCGCTGGGCGGCGCCGCACGGGGCACCGGTCGAGTTCGAACACGCCGGCTGCGGCGGCAAGCTGGAGCAGCGCCTTTATTGCACGGCCTGCGACCAAGTTCAGCCCCCGGCCGCCATCAACGCGCGACCCAGCCCAGGGCAACACGGGGCTAGCTGCGCTCACATCACGCGTCGTATTTGTCGTGATGGCGAACCCATTCCATCGCCCACTGAAGTCCATCTTCATGGCGCCCGAGCGGCGTCAGGTCGAGGTAATTATAGGCGCCGATGAGGATATCCAGGCCCCGTTGATACGTCGAGTACGTGTGGAATACGTCGTCGCCATTGCGCAAAAAGACGCTCAATCCCGGTAACTCGTCCATCCAGATTTTTCCGGCCCGCTTGAGGGCGGCGACGTTCTCATAATTGTATTCGACACTCCCGGCGTTTTCATCTAGCGTAACGTGAAAGTCGTAATTAAAGTCGTTACCGATCGACGAGTACCAGGAGAACGTCCATCCCATGCGCCTCTTGAACGACTCGAGCTTCGAAAGCGGTGCGCGGGACACAACCGCGAAAGCGGTGTCGCGCGCCTTTAGATGCACGAGGCTGCCGGCAACGTTGTCAGCGAAGAATGAGCAGCTCGGGCAGCCTTCGTCCCAGCTCGGGTCGAACATAAAATGATAGACGATAAGCTGCGGCTGACCTTCGAAGAGCTCGCTCAGGCTTACCGAGCCCGTTGGGCCATCGAAGAGATATTCCTTATCGATCCTGACCATGGGAAGCCGTCGGCGTTCCAAGCTCAGTGCATCGCGCTGCTGGGTCGCTTGCTTTTCCTTGCTCAAGAGCGCTTTGCGTGCAGCGAGCCACTCGGGTCGCGAAACGATGGCAGGGCTACCCATTCTGGCGTGCTCCGGTCTGAACTTTGCATATGATCTGCTTGGCGGCCGCGGAGATCACACCGGCCGAGAGCACCGCAGTGGTTGCTATGTGTGCGAAGCACATATGTAAACGTTCTTTCTTATAACACGGCGGCAAAAGAGCCGTCCGCCTCTATGACGATCACGACATCGCATTATCGACACATTGCAGCGCACGAGAGAAAAAGACGAGATAAAATATCTGACCATGAGGAACCTTTAGTCGAGCAGCGCACGCACGCAACCAGCGGCGTTACGCGTCACCGTCGATCAAGCGCTACGATCTGTCAGCTCCGAGGCACGAGCGCCAGCCGTTTCGCGAAGAACCGGCGCTCCGGCTCACTCTGCGACACACTAATCGCCCGCTGGAACGCAAAAGCGGCTTCTTCGCTCCTGCCAAGGCGCCGCAACAGTTCGCCCTGCGCCCCAAAAAGAGGTGCATATTCATCAAGCACGCCCGACTCACGTACTGACTCGATGGCTCGTAGTCCCATCTCATCACCGGCGGTGTAGGCGACGGCTACGCTGCGATTGAGCGCAACGACAGGAGATGGATCAAGCGCGTAGAGCGCATCGTAGTGCGCGCGAATCCGGAACCAATTAGTTTCTTCCCATGCGGGGGCACGCGCGTGCTCAGCGGCTATAGCCGCTTGTAGCTGATACGGCCCGACGTAAGCATGGCGTAGCGCCACATCGAGTAGAGCGAGACCCCGAACGATCTTCCTCGCATCCCAGCGCGAGCGATCTTGTTCTTCAAGCAGGACAGCATCACCGAACTCATCGACGCGCGTGTCGCGCCGAGCATCATGAAACAGCATGAGCGCGCGCAGGCCCGCGATCTCCGGTTCAGACGGTAGCATTTGGTCGAGCAACTCCGCCAGGCGCTCCGCCTCCTCACATAGCTCCACGCGTACGCGTTTAGCATGGGTCGACGAGGCGTAGCCTTCGTTGAAAATGAGATAGAGCACGCGCAAAACGTCGTTCAACCGCTCGGGCAGCACGGCGCTTTCCGGTACGGCGAACGGCAAGCGCGTCTCGCGGATCTTTCGCTTTGCGCGCACGAGCCGCTGTGCGATCGTCGACTGAGCCACGAGTAATGTCCCCGCGATTTGTTCGACGGTGAAACCGGCCGCGAAACGCAGCGTTAACGCGATTCGCGTTTCAAGGTTCAGCGCGGGATGACAGCACGCGAAAATCATGCCGAGACGGTCGTCCAAAACGGGCTCCTCGTGGTCCTGCGGTGCGAGGGCCCCTAAGCGCGCGAGCAATTCGTGTTTCGACGTGGCGTTCTGCTCACGTCGCAAACGGTCAATTGCCCGATTGCGTGCGGTCGTGAGGATCCAGCCTGCTGGGTTGCTCGGCATTCCGCCCTGCGGCCAGCGTTCGAGCGCGGTAAGATAGGCGTCTTGCACTGCGTCTTCGGCGCGATCGAAGTCATTGAAGATGCGCGCAAGGCTCGCGACCGCCTGCGCCGACTTTGTGCGGAATAGACGGTCGATGGGCTCGGTGTCAGATCTCGCGCTCAACCGGCCGGCTCAATCGCGACGTCAACACCTCTAGCGTTCCACCACCGGTCGGACTTCGATTTTGGCGCCCCCATGGGCGGCCGGACATTTGGCGGCCCAGTCGAGCGCCTCGTCCAGATTTGCGCAATTCAGCATGCAGTAGCCGCCCAGAACTTCTTTCGTTTCGGCGAAGGGGCCATCGCTCAAAACACGTTTACCGTCGCGAATGCTGACCGTCGTAGTGGAAAACGGTCCTACGAGCTGATGTCCGCCAAGGTAGACATTCGCCGCTCGCCCGGCCTGAACGTACTCCATCCACGCTTTTTCCGCGTCAGGCGACAATGTGAAGTCCGGCGGGGCCGGCGGCCCATAGATCAGAGCAATGTAGGTCATTAGAGCCATTCCTTTCAAGAACCACGGCGCACGTACGGCGCTCACTCCTATCACGAATGGAACAGTCGAAGATCGACACCTTAAGGGTCGACGGGCGAAAAATCACGGCGGTCGCTCCGACTCACGCAGGCTCGCGACAATCTCGCGGATGCGGCGCTTGATATATGCGACCGACGATTCGCCCGCGTTGGTTTCCCCGCCAACCCCCCTTCCACGATCAGAATCGACGCTAGTTCTCGGTTCCGCGATGCGCGCGGTTGGGACGTGCTCGTCATCATCGCCTGCGGCGCTGACGAATGCGCGCGACCCGGAGAGCTGCGGTGTCAAGACATCCCGAGGACGAGGGAGCGAAGAATCAGTTGGTGACGTTGGCGCGTCAATAATTGCCGCCGACGAGGCCGGGACGCCCTTAAAGTCTGATAGACTGGCGAACCCTGAACACACGCTTTTAGCAGTCGATGAATCTCGGCAAGCGAGCACTGGAGCGCCGTCGCGATCGCGCGCAACGAGAGGCCGGCACGCCGCATTTCCGTGGCCGCTGAGCGACGTTGGCGCGCCGGGGCGGTGTATTCATCGCGGCTCGCTCATACGCGAACGCTCCCGGGCCGCTTCCCGGGCCCTCTGACGGGCCTTCTCGCGCTCGCGTTGCGCCACGATCCGGACTTCGCGTAGGAGCGGCGGGACGTCCGCGCCATAGCGCTCCCAGACCCAGCGCGCCACGCTCTTGACGATGTGACCGACCTCGTTGGCCTTGAGCGGACCGCGCGGGCTCGCGGCGCCGACGTCGGCCGCGATCTGGCCGCCGCGATCGGCGACCGCGCCGTACCACGCCTCGTACGTGCCGATCCGCCAGTCGGCGACGGCGACGTATGCCCAGCGCCGCAGACGATCGAAGGTCTCGACGTTGCGGCCGATTCCGATCGGCGGGTTCTTCTTGAGTGCGGGTTCGTTGAGGTCGACGTAGCGTGCGAGCTCGTCGAGCGAATACGGTGCGTCCCGCCCGATCTTCGTGACGTACGCGTCGGAGAGGGGGATTGTGCTGGAAACGGCCCGTGTAGGCTGGATCGGCGCTCAGCGCGGCGGTATACGCGCGCTCGACCGCGGCCGCGTAGCGCACGACTTGAGGCGACGCGGATCGCTGAAGTCGGTCTGCACCCACGCACCGAGGAGGTAGACGAGGTGCGCGTGACCGTTGCGCGGGTTGATGACGACGAGGTTCGGTGCGGGCAGCTCCGCCTCGATCCAGGCGGCGCCGCCGCCCTCGGTGTCGATGTCGAAGCGCAGCGCCGTCAGCCAGCCCGGCGGATCCGGCGCGATCTCGGCCATCGAGCGCGCGACATCGCGCCGCTCGCGATAGGCACCGCAGCGAGAATCATCGGTCGCATGGACGCGAAACGGAAGAGTCCGGGCGAACCGCTCGAGGGCAGGTTGAACCTGACCGGCGGCTGGCGCAAGCGCGGCCGTCGGGGCCTTTCCAACCGTGCTTGCCGACCAGGAGCGACGGCAAAGCAGCGGCTAGGGTGCACAGTCCGAGCCCATCCGCTACGATGAACACGGCGACCGCTCATGCGCCAGAGTTGATTGCGGTACGACGGCCTCACGCCATCCGGCGTCCAAGCTCGGGCAGCGCCGCACACTCCGCTTGCTTGTGAAACAGTACCGCGCTCCAAACGAACGTAGTAAACCAGCGCACCAAGATCATGGTAGCGTCATGTGCCCCGGTCCGAAAGGGCGCGTCATACGAGCCTCTGCATGGTAGGCAGAATGACTCAGGTTTGACCCTTAAGGACCTGCCGTATCTTCACAGGCGACATATCCGGCGCGTAGTTGGTTCTCGGCAATTCGTCGCTGAATGGCGCCGAGATGCACGGCATCGTCGAAAGCTCGGCCATGTATAGCAAGAAGCGCTTCCTCCTCCGTAAATTCGCCGCAGCGCACGGAACGCGCTATCTTGGCGATACGCGCGGCGTGTGCTTGGCGCGCCGCCTCTTCAGTCCGCTCCGCTTCGGTTGCGAGACGGATGCGATCGCAGGCCGCAACGCTGCCCTCGGTGCGCTCTGCTTTCTGTGGGATTTCCCAATCCGATTGAATCGCCCGGACGAGCAGGCCCGCTCTATTGGTACTCGCCGCAAAGACCTCGCGAAACGCCAGCGCCGCCGCTTGTCGGCTACAGGTGCGCGCACCGTACGTATCGACCAACCGTACGATCATGTCGGGATGAACGCCGTATCGTGAGAGCGCGCGGCTGGCCTCGTCCCGATCCTTATTTTCAAAGACAGCAGCACGCGTGTTTCCTGTTGTTTCTAAGAGAGGTTTCTCTCTACCGTTAATGGCGGCGTCATTTTGACGCATCACTTCGGCAGGTAACGCGTCATCTTGACGCACTACGGTGAGACATTCTGACGCTTCACTTTGCGAGGGTGGAGCGTCAAAATGGCGCTTCACGTCGACGAGCAATTCGGGTTGCGGTCGATTCGTTGTTTCCGCAACCACGGGCGAGCTAGCGGTCGGGGATCTGCGCTTAGGAGCGTTTGTAAGGTCGCATGTGAAAGGCGAGATCGACGCGTTATGTCCCATTCCGTTCCGTCGGACGATGACGAGCGGATGCTCGCGGCCACATTTGAAGCGACAAGGACGATCGGTTTCCAACGTCTTCAGAGCGCGCTCGACGGTCTTCTTCGACAGTCCCGTCTGCCGTATCAAACGGTCCTGCCCTGGCGTGTAAAGCGGAGAGCGCATCGACCAAAACCGATTGAGCACCGTCCACAACAACATCGCCGACGTCGGCCGCAGATCGAGTTCGAGATCCGCATCGTAGATTGGCGTAAAGGTGCCGGAGGATCGGCTTGTGACTAAGCTGACGGGCGCCGGCAAGGACGACGCATCCCTCACTTCTCGACTCGGAACGGCGTTCAAAAAGCCGCCTCGCGACATTCGGTAGGCGGGGATGAAGCTGAGGTGAAGCATTCGAAAAGTGCGCTCGCCGGAGCAATCGCAGTTCGCATCGGGGCCTGTAATCGTGGCTCGTGTGGTTACTCGAGCGCTTCTAATCGCCTTGACGACGTTCCCCACGGGTTATCGCGCAATTTTCGTGGGTGTTCACGGCGATTCCATGGGTGTTCGCGACGAAACCGTGGGTTTGCAGACGGGACGATTCGATTAAAAAACCGCGGACGAGGCTCGTGGAGCGATGCGATAACCCACGATGGCTGGCCGGTCTACCTCGGAACCGCTCGCAAAACCCACGCGCGATGGGGTTTCAAGTCGCGCCGGCGACCCAGATCCGTGGGTTATCGAGTCGATTATCGGCACGTCCGGCCGCGACACCGTGGGTATCAAGTCAAATCGAGTCTCCACGCGGCGGCCGCGTGGGCTATCACGTCGGCCTGATCGTTCAGCGCCTCACCGGCCGTGGGTTTTCAAGTCGCTCGAGGGAGCGGCGGTCGCGCTTAAGTGGGTTATCGCATCGATTCGAACCCAAATCGCGAGCTGCTGTGGGCTATCACCTCGATAAGCGACGCTCTAAGCCGCATATCGCGGCGCGGACCACTGCGTGGGCTAATCGGAAAGCAATCGTTCTTGAAGCGTGGGTATCGCATCGCCCGCTAAGCCGTCGTCGCCGCGGACGAATCGAACCGAACGTATCGCCCGTACCTGTTTGATCAAGAACGTGCCGTTGCTTTCGTGGGTTATCGGGACGAATGCGTGGGCTTTCACAGCAAAGCAGTGGGTTATAACCGTCCAAATTCGTTCGGATCGCGTGCCCGGGCATGACAACTTAGCGCGCTTACGGAAAACGATCTTCCCATGGCGAGTACCGTACCCACGGGAAAAACGAAGGCCCCTTCGAAAGCCGCTGCCGTCGCGCGTTCAACGCGCGTGGCGAAACCGAAAGCGGCCTCCGAAGCTTCGACGGCGCTTCGACTACCTTTTGAACACATCATCTGGCGTGACAGCCACTATGTGGCACCTACCGGCATCCTTCGAAGCGCGCTCTTCGCCGCGACTGCTAAAGGGGCGCGACGCGTCCTCAAAGACGAGCAAGTCGCGAACCTTGACGGCTTCGAACTACGGTTTACCGGCGAGACGTTTGACATGCACGATGAAGATGTGTGGATGCTGATGCTGCGTAACGCTCGCGATCATGGGATGGGCCCGAAGGTGCACTTCACGCTTCGCAGTATGCTGCGTGATCTTTCTTGGGACGTATGCGGGAAATCCGCCGAACGTCTGCGCGCGAGCTTCAACCGCTTGGTGTCGTCGACCGTGAGGATCCGTCGGGGGAAGGTTGAATTTACGGGACACCTCGTTGACGAAGTCGTCGCGAACACGCTCAACGAGGAATACTTTTCTTATCGCTTGAGCCCTAGCATGGCGAAATTATTTGGCCCAGAGCAGCACACGTACCTCGACAGGGAGCACCGAAAGCAGATCAAGGGGACGTTGACCAAATGGCTTCATGGCTTTATCGAATCAAATCCGGGTGGTTTCCCGGTGACGGTCGATAGCATTTGGTCGTTGTCGGGATCGACGGCTTCTCAGCGGTATATCTTCGTTCGCACACTTCGCTCGGCGCTAGCCGAATTGCAAGCCATCGGTGTGGTCGAGCGTTGGCGAATTGAGCACAATGAAATCTTTATATCGATCGCCCAGAACGCGCTTCGCATGAAGATGGTCCAGCAAGTGGCTCTCACCGCGCGCTAACAGCGGGCGATATAGGCGCTTCCACAGCATGTACCGCTAACCGAACAGGTGCCGTGCTCATTCTCCTCGCATGCAGCGGGTCGCGGCGCGTCGTAGGCGCCGAAGGCGGCGTCTCATCTAAAAAAGTGCATTCCCCAAAATTCCGTCCGGTACATGGAGCGTTCGTCAAATATCTGCCGCAACTTGACTACACCAAGGCGAAGCCGGTGGCGTCCGCAATCCGCAGGAGTGCTACTTCCATTTCGGCCGCCGCAAGCCGGCGCACTCGCTGGCTAGAGGTGCTAATAGCGGGTTGCGCTCGTTCGTACAAGAGGATTGCGTCTTCGCCGTTGTGAGCATTCGCGTAAATTATGCCATCGACGTACCCGTAGGTCACTGGATTTTCGTAGATGTAGCGCGACCAGGCTTGCGTCTTCACTGTGTCCTCAACTTGTCCAATCGCGTGGATTGTGCCCGCGCGAATTGCTGCATTACCGCGAAGATCTAGTAGCAGCAGACTGTGTCTAAGGGTCGAGTAGACGACTCGAAACGTGCCGCGCTCGATAACGCGGTCCGCGCCGAATACCTCGACGACTGCACTGCTTAGCGTAAAGGCCGCGTAGTACACAGCGCGTTCTGGATCGTCGCTCGGAGTGATTGTCGTCGCAGTCGGCGTTCCGCGATGATGATCGAAGCGCGTGCGTGGCCCATTGTTTCGAAATGTCCGCGGGCCGAGTTTATACTTTGACTTCGGGTCGTAAACTCGAATAAGCATCTCGCCGACCTTGATGGAAAGCTTCGAAAGTCGAGCCGGATCGACGGGATCTCTCGGCGGCGGCGAATTGAGCGCGGCCACGCGTCAGCCGCTCGTGACCGCCCTTGCTTCCTCATAGACGCGATCGTGCTGTCCCTCGCGGAGCAGTTCGATCGGCGCACGCCCATCAAAATGCGGGTTCGGCGACACGAGCCACGCCGCTCTCCGAAAGGGCGCCGCATCCATGACTAAGAGCACGCGCCGTAAGCCTGGAACAAGTCCGTCGTCAGAGTGCTCGTCAAACTGCCAACGGGGAAACTTCAAGTAGCGGCCGTCCTGAATGGCGAGAAGTTCGCCTGCCTTTGCCAATTTATTAACGACGGGTCGAGTCCTTGAGATAAAGCCTCCGGCGGCGTCGGAGTTAACGGCATCGGCGAGAATCGCTGCGCGTTTCGCCTCGATTTTCGCAGCATTCTCGGCTCGCATTCTCGTGAGTTCCTTAGTTTCGGCAGCGCGGATTACCGGCCGAACCTCATCGCGAATTGCCTTCAGAATTGAAGAAAGGTCGCGCTCGCCGAGGTCCGCTCGCAGCTCATTAATGAGGAACAAGCTCGACGCCATCGTACGGCAATGCGGCTTCACTTTGTCGACGCGTGTTGCGGCTCGCTTTATCCCCCGTGTTAACTTAACCGCCACGGCCTTTTTCACAGTCCAATCGTACATCTTTTCGTAAAGTTCGTAAAGCCGGCCCTCGGCACCGCGGATCACGGTGCGGCCGTCCGGGCGAGCATAGCGGTTCGAGCCATCATTGCCGGCCGGTTCGAATCGAGCCACTTCACTGCCGACTACTTTGCGCGATGGCGATGCTCGTCGATGACCGCTTCTATAAAACCGCTGACGCCCTTGACGTACTTACCGCCCGGCGTTCGGTATGTGCGCCAGGCGCGGTCGACGTAATCGGAGAGTGCCGGGCCTAGAGTAATCGTACGCCGGATGTAGCCGCCCTCCCGTGAAGGTGCCCCCGGCTTCTTCTCCTTTGCGGATCGTCGTTTCGTATGATTGGTATGATCGGAACGTCCGAAACTCCGCGACTCTTCCGGCTCGGAAACGCCGTCGTCGACGTCGACGCGCGCCGACGTTGGCGGTTCGGAGGGCTGCGTCCTTACGTCGGGGGGCATCGGGGCCGGGGGTGATTCGGTTGTCGCGGCAAGCCGAGGTTGGGTGAGCAGCGCGGCAAGACCGAAGTTCTTCTTCTTTTGCTGCGTCATGCGATCTTTTCAGCGAGAGTGCCGTGGTCGGCCGCGATCTCTTTTGCAAGGGCCACATGGTCCGCTGCGCCCGTCGATGTCGGCGCGTATTCGAAAATCGTTTGCCGCAAACCGTAACTCTCGGCGAGCCGCGTGTTCGTGCGGATCGTCTGCGCAAAGATAGGCATGCCGGTGTCTCGGAGATGTTCGGCGACTGCGCGATCAAGTGAAAGCCGCCCGTCGTACATCGTGAGCAGGATGCGCGCCGGCGGGATGTCCGAGATGACTTCCGCGTCGGCAAGCTCGGCAAGCGTCTCGCGTATCTGGGCAACGCCTGCAAGTGCCATCGTCTGAGAGTCGACTGGCACGATCAGGGAGTCGGCGGCAATCATCGCGTTTAGCGAAAGCAGCCCGAGGCCGGGCGGGCAATCGATGAGGACCGCACCATACAGCGGGAGCTGTTTGAGAGCCGCACGCAGGGCTAGCGCAGGGGTCGGAGACGAAGCTCGGAGGTCTTCAGCGACGCCGGCGAGCGCGCGGGAACCGTAGGCTAGATCAACGCCCGGTGCCATCGAGCGCGCGACAGCCGCCGGGGCGGCTTTGCGATCGCTAAGCGCATTCGCGACGGTCGCCGCGGGCGGCTTGTCCGAGCCGATCCAGCCCGTGGCGTTGGCTTGTGGGTCGAGGTCAACCAGGAGGACTGATTTTCCCTCGAGAGCGAGCGCCGCGCCAAGATTGACGGCCGTGGTCGTTTTCCCAACCCCACCCTTCATGTTTACGATCGCATAGATCATTTCGTGAGTTCCTCTATTCTTGCGTTCAGGACGTTTCCGCTCGTCTCGATCGTCCTCAACGTTCTATGTGATCATGTCATACAGTATGGGTTATCGTAAAGGACGTTCGGGACCATTAAGAAGACGGTTACACACCGAACGTCTTGAAAGTATAACACGTCTTATACTTAACCAACATTAAGAACGTCCTTTAAGTCGAGCAATCCAGAACGTATTGTACATTTCGATCATACCGTACGTTCGTATTGCAACAATACTCAAAAAGGCCCGTGTTTATTGAAGAAACCGTCAGAAGAAGAGCTACTGTTGAGGCGCTGTAAAGCACGTCGGAGGTTCCACACATACATCAAATCGCCAGCTTTCCGTACTAAAATCCCGCGCATCGCTTCTTCGTGTAGTTGCCGTTGCACCGGCTGCGGAAGAAGCGCGATCGCGTCGCGCAACTCCGCATACTCTACTTTGAGCGCGGCGACGTCGCGAGCGGTCGAGGCCGCCGTCTCCCGCTGGTCGCGCGCATGTTCCCGGCAAATCCAACTCACCTCGAGCGGAAGCTTGGGATTTCTCCATGACGGCTGAACGTTTGGGTCGTCGCAGACAACACATCGCGCTCGAGCGAGCTTACCGCGCCGCGCATACACCGCCACGTACGCGCGAGCCGAGTCTCGCGCCCGCTGCTCCTCGTCGCGCTCGTCCCGCCGGCCGAGCCGCCGGGCGAGGATCTCCGCGCGGTTTGCCCGGTACCAGCGGGCCGAAGCCTCCGTGGAGCACGGCCGGCAATACCGGCCTCCGGCGCGAGCCGATCGGCGGCAGCGCGGTTTGGAACATGGCCGGTGCATAGGAAGGGTAGGCGGGCCCGGATCGATCGGATCGAGGTCGTCGCGGCTGCTTTCTGAGAGCACACAATGGCCTGTTCGGCCAGTCCCGACCGGGGCCTGTTTCAGACGTTAACACCGTGCCCATGCCTGAGAAGAACCCCTTCTCAGGCACGCCAGATATCATGAATCCCGAGCAGAAGAAGTGCGCGTGGAAAGGCCTCCAGACGGCTCCCAGGTCAGCCCGATCACCGCAAACGCCGCTGGCGGGCACGCTCTGGCCGCGATCGAGCCGCTCGAAGGCGGCGGAGCCGTTCTTGCAGAGCTCGCGCGGGCCGTCGAGCATGATCTCGCGACGCCGGACCACGCGCCGGCCACCGAGCGGGCCTACGCCCACGACTGGGCCGACTTCGCGACGTTCTGCGGCCGCCATGGCCTCGCGCCGCTCCCGGCGGCGCCGCAGACCCTCGCGCTCTACCTGAAGGCCCTGGAAACCCAGCGTAGCCGCTCGCCGGCCGGTCTCGCAGCCGGGACCATCGGACTCTCGCTGCCGACGCTGCGTCGGCGGCTGGCCGCGATCGCGAGCCGCCATGCAATGGCGGGGCTCGAGACGCCGACCGATCATCCGCTGGTGCGTAAAATGCTGCGGCGTTACAGCCGCAGCCGCGGGACCGCGGTGCGGAAGAAGGAGCCGCTGCTCGTCGAGCGTCTCCCGGCGCTGCTCATGGCGATGTCCGACGATCTGGCGGCGGCACGCGATCGCGCGCTGCTCTTGCTCGGGTATGCGGGGGCGTTTCGACGAAGTGAGCTCGTCGCGCTCGACGTCGAGGACCTGCGCTTTTCGAAGCTAGGGTTATACGTGTGGATCGCGGCCGCGAAGAACGACCCGCGCAAGCAGGGGCGCGAGCTGTATGTGCCGCGGCTGCCGACGGGATCGCAGAGCGCCACGCTGTGCGCGGTTGCGGCGCTCGAACGCTGGTTGCAAGTCGTCGGCGCGACGGGCCCGGTCTTCCGGACCTTCGACTTGCGCGGGCGGTTGACGGAGACACGGCTAGATCCCGGTGACGTCGCGCGCATCCTGCGGCGGCGGGCAGCCGCGGCCGGCGTCGTCGGCGACTTCGCGGGGCACTCGCTGCGGCGCGGCTTCATCACGAACGCGGCGAAGAAGAAGATCCCGATCGAAAGCATCAAGCGCGTGACGGGGCAGCGCAGCAGCGGGATCGTGCTCGACTACGTCGCGGCCGCGACCCTCGACGACGATCCAGCGCTCCTGGAAATCCTCAGTTGAACGATGGCATTCGTCCAATCGCGGCTGACGGCTTCGCCTCTGGATATTGCATTGGCTCCCACCCTGAGGCTGGTCGCATCGATTGCCGTAGCTGCCAGATTGATGCTATTATGATGCTGTTCTGACGCTGAGGGGAAGAGACATGCCACGATTTACTGTTACATTTGAGAAGAGTGCAGCCCAACGGCTGGAGCGGCTTGCAAAGGAACGCTCGAAGTCTGACGTGATTCGAGAAGCGCTCGCGCTTGAAGAGGTGTTTCAAAAGGCGCTCGCGGAGGGGTCGACGCTCGTTGTGAAGACTGCAAACGGCACGGAACGCGAGATCGTCCGAGCCTAAAGCCGTGCCTCCGCCGGAGCAGATTGATCTCAGAAACTACGAATCTCCCAGGCGGAAGTCAGCGTCATCGACGCTCGCTCGCGAGCGCATGCCGTCGCGTGGGGCTTTGCCGCGCTCATCACGACCGTCGTATTGGGCCTACTTGCGTACGTGGCGCTCGATGTTGCTAAGCTGGAGACAAACACGTTACGCGAGTGGCTCCAAACGACAATCGCCGGCGAAATTGGATTACTCGCCGGGTTATTCGGTTCGCGTGATCGTGCCTAAGTTTCGATAATAAGGGATGCTCGACGTTAGCGGCGCTCTGTCTTCCGGGTCCCGGTGGCACCGTTGGGATCCGCACATCCACGCTCCAGGAACCCTCCTCAACAACCAATTCGGCGGCCGAGACTGCTGGAACGAATACCTCTCGTCGATCGAGTCGCTCGTGCCCACAGTACGAGCGATCGGGGTCACCGACTACTATCTGCTCGATCTCTACGAACGAGTCCGAAGGGAGAAGGACGCCGGCCGCCTACCTCACTGCGACTTGGTGTTTCCGAACGTCGAGATGAGGCTGACGATCGGCACAGTTAGAGGCAACCGCGTTAACATCCATCTTCTTGTAAGCCCCGAAGACCCTAATCATGTCGCGGAGTTGAAGCGGTTCCTCGGACGTTTGACCTTCAAAGCGTTCAACGACACGTTCAGCTGTAATCAGAATGACCTCGTCCGCCTAGGGCAGTGCGCTGATCCAAAAATTCAAAGTATCGATGCCGCACTTCGGCATGGCGCCACCCAGTTCAAAGTCGCCTTCGAAGAACTGCAAGGGGCGTTCAACGACCACGCGTGGGCGAAATCGAATATCCTTGTGGCCGTCGCCGCTGGCAGTAGCGACGGGACCTCCGGGCTGCGCGACGCTTCGGATGCAACACAGCGAGCAGAGGTGGAAAAATTTGCGGACGTTATCTTTTCGTCGAATCCCAACGATCGCGACTATTGGCTCGGTCGTCGCGCTCTCCAACCCGATCAGATACGAGACCGCTACGGTGCGCTAAAGCCATGCCTGCACGGCTCCGACGCTCATAACGCCTTGTCGGTCGGCGCGCCGGAAGCCGACCGCTTCACGTGGATAAAAGGCGAACCGATTTTCGACTCACTGCGCCAGGCTTGCATTGTACCGGAGGGCCGCACATACGTCGGTAACACGCCCCCAATCGGTGCCACGCCCTCGCAGGTCATTTCGAAGGTTACCGTGATTGCCGCGCCGTGGGTCGCGACGCCGACAATCGCGCTCAATCCGGGACTTGTGGCCGTAATCGGCGCGAGGGGCTCCGGCAAGACCGCGCTCGCCGACATGATCGCGGCCGGTTGCGACGCCGTCCCCGAGGTCGCTAATCGCCAATCTTTTCTCAGTCGAGCGCGTGAGCATCTTCACGGCACGTCTGTCCGACTCGACTGGCAGACGGCGGAAAGCGCCCAACGATCGCTCGACGAACCTGAACCGTTCGCCGACGTTTACCCACGAGCGCGGTACCTTTCGCAACAGTTTGTTGAAGAGCTATGCACCTCCGACGGGATTACTGACGCACTCCTGGCCGAGATTGAGCGAGTCATTTTTGAAGCGCACGACTCGGGTGCTCGCGACGGCACGATCGACTTCAAGGAACTTCTAGATCTGCGGGCCACACGTTTTCGCCAGAACCGTAATCGAGAAGAACAAGCTTTGTCGAGCCTGTCCGATCGCATCAGTGCCGAGCTGCAGAATGAGAGACTGGTTGCGGGGCTAACGTCCCAACTCGCGGACAAAAGCAAAGCCGTGGCTCGCTATATAGCCGACCGAGAGAAGCTCGTGGCGAAGGGTTCCGAAGAACGGGTCGCGCGGCTCGACGCGCTCAATCGCGCAGCAGAAAAGACTCGTGCCCGGGTGCGTAGGCTTAACCTCCAGACGCAGGATTTGCTCGCGGTGCAAGACGAGGTCGCGGACGTCCGCGCTAACCAGGCGCCCGAGCAATTACGCGAGATTCGTTTCAGGCGAGCGAGCTCAAGGACGATGAGTGGTCGACCTTCGTCTTGGATTTCAAAGGAAACGTCGACGAGGTATTGTCGGCAAAGTTGAAGCGTGCGCGAAAGGACAACGCTCTTTGGAAAGGCGTGCCTCCACCGCCGATGGCCAACGGTCAGATTCCTTTTCTTGCCGCCGATGACGACCTTGAACGCCAACCGCTCTCCCTGCTCGAGGCGGAAATCGCACGTCTCGAAGCACAAGTCAACGCCGACCGCGAAACGCGAACGAGGTACGCTTCCGTCTCAAAACGGGTCGCTGAAGAGACGGCTACGCAAACTCGACTCGAGCAACAGCTGGACGACTGTTCTGGGGCCGCGGCACGGGCGGCGCAGCTCTTGTTAGAGCGGCAGGACAGATACGTCCGCGTATTCGACGCGCTGCTCGCGGAGCAATCCGTCCTCGTGGAACTATACGCTCCGCTCATGGCGCGCCTCGGTGTGTCAGGTGGAACGCTCAAGAAATTGGCGTTTTCCGTCTCGCGTATCGCCGACGTTGAGTCTTGGGCAATGCAAGGAGAGGAGCTACTTGATTTAAGACGTCAGGGGCCTTTCCGGGGGCGCGGTACCCTGAAGTCGCTGGCCGACGCCACGTTAAAGGGCGCGTGGGAGAATGGTGACGCAGCGGCGGTTGCCGCAGCCATGGCGGCGTTTCGTGCAGACAACGACAGCAAATTCCTTATTCACGGACCTGACAGAAGCCAATACGCCGATTATCGAACTTGGGCAAGGGGCTTCGCGAGGTGGCTCTACGGGACGGAGCACATCTCGGTTCGCTATAGCGTCGACTACGACGGCGTGGACATACGAAAACTGTCGCCCGGCACGCGCGGAATCGTCCTCTTGCTGCTGTACCTGGCTCTAGACGACTCCGACGATCGGCCGCTGATCATCGATCAACCCGAAGAGAATCTCGATCCCAAGTCAATCTTCGACGAATTGGTCGGGTTGTTTTTCGACGCCAAGAGCCGACGGCAAGTTATCCTGGTGACACACAACGCGAATCTCGTGGTGAACACGGATGCCGATCAAATCATCGTGGCCAGCGCGGGTCCGCACATAGCCGGCGACCTGCCGCCAATCTCCTATACGTCTGGCGGTCTTGAAGACGCTCGCATCAGGAAAGCAGTCTGCGATATCCTGGAAGGCGGGGAACGTGCGTTTCGGGAGCGGGCCAAACGCTTGCGGGTCGGCTTAGACCGCTAACAGGCAACGATGGGGAGGTCATGCGAAGCTGACGCAAAGCGGGGTCGTTGTTTCCGATAGTTACTGAAACGAATCAACTTCCCACAATGCCCCTAAGGGGCAGTAACGTACATACGTTCGTTACCGAGAAGGGGATGTTCTCGGTACTCCTCAGCCGAAGAAGACTCTTCAATGGAGCTGGAGCTGGTCGAGCGGCAATTCGGGCCGATCGCGCTCGCCGAAGCGCTAGCGGCGGCACGGAGCTACGCGGAGCGGTCCCTCTCCGCGAGCACGCGGCGCGGCTACGCCCGCGATCTGGCGGCCTTTCGGGCCTGGTGCCAGGCGCGCGCCGTCACGGCGCTGCCGGCCGCGCCGCAGACCCTCGCGGCGTACCTCGCGGATTTGGCGCTGACGGATCGCCCGGCCACCATCGGCCGCAAGCTTGCCGCGATCGCCGTCGCCCACCGCGACGCGGGCCTCGAGTCGCCGACCGAACACGGGATGGTCAAGCGCACCCTCGCGGGGATCCGGCGCGAGAAGGGCACGGCGCCTCACCAGAAGGCGGCGCTGCTCGTCGAGGATTTAAGGAAGATGGTCGCGCCGCTCGGCACGTCGCTGCTCGACCGGCGCGATCGCGCGCTCATACTTTTGGGTTTTGCGGCGGCGCTACGGCGCAGCGAGCTCGTTGGCTTGCGCGTCGAAGACGTGCAGGTCGAAGAAGAAGGGCTCGTGCTGACGCTACGGCGCTCGAAGACGAACCAGGAAGGGCGGCTTGAGACGATCGCTGTCGCGTATGGCAGCGAGCTGACGACGTGTCCCGTACGCGCATTGCGCGCGTGGCTCGCTGCAGCTGGGCTCGGCGAGGGACCGCTCTTCGTTGGGCTCACGCCGCAGGGCGGGTTGCGGGCGGTGGCGCTCGGGGACCGGATGGTCGCGCATGTGGTGAAGCGGCGTTGTCGGGCCGTGGGAATTGATTCGTCAGAAGTCGCCGGCCACAGCTTGCGGCGCGGCTTTGCAACCGCGGCTGTCCGGGCGAAGAAGCCCGACCGAATGATTAAACGCCATGGCCGCTGGAAAAGCACCGCGATGCTCGACCGTTACATCGAAGACGGTACGCGCTGGGACGACAACGCGACCATCGGCCTCGGGCTGTGACGACGAGCAGCTGATTGCTGCCAACAAAACGCCGCCCGTATGCGACAACTTAGAGTTCTTATTGAAGGAAACGAATGGACATTACGCAGCTAATACTCGACGATCATCACGAGCAGCGCCGACTCTTCGCGATCCTCGAACAGATCGACCAGGGTGATGTAACGGCGTTAGCCGCCGTTTGGAAACGGCTAGCGGCGTTTCTTGAGGTTCATGCTCTGGCGGAGGAAAAGCTGTTTTACCCGGAACTCCTTCATGTCGGCAAAGGCGCGGGCGATAAAGACAGCGCTGAAGACGAAACCGAAGATGCAATTAAAGATCATAATGAGATACGCGATGCCGTCTCCGCGGTGGCAGGTCAACGGCTCGGGAGCGAGAGTTGGTTCAAAGCCGTTGCCGCCGCCAATGAAGCTAACAGCGATCATATGGCCGAGGAGGAGCGGGAAGGTCTCACCGACTTTCGTCAACAGGCTGGCTTAGCGCTTCGGCACGACCTTGCGGTTCGCTTCGCTGCTTTTGAAGCCGTTCACGTGTCAGGTGTTAAAGCGGTCGACAAAGACCCCAGCGAATACATTGCGGAACACACGTGATTTGTCGTACACAAGGTCAGCAAAAGAACCCGCGGCTATTACGCCTTGCACTTCTCACTGAGATTGGCGCGCCCGAAGGCCTCACCATATCAATCAGCCCCCTTTCTCGACCGTGCCGCATTCAAAAAGAGAATCTCTTGCGACGTCCGAGACGCCGCATCGTTGTACGATTCTTGAGAGGCTGTTCGCTCAAAGAGAGTCTTAGTTCCGGCGCCACTACAAAACCAATGCACAACTTCCCGAACGGAGACTCCCTTGACACCACTTGATCCTACGCCAAAACCAGGCGGCTCTTATGCTCCCGGTGGCGTCACGCCGCCTATCGACGGCACGAGCCCGCCTAACCAGACGGGCGGCGCGCTCAAACCGCCGGGCACCGACAGCCCGATCACGGCCGATGGCGCAAACGGCTTCGGTAAGAACGCGTGGCCGACAGATGCGAAACCCGGCACGCTTACGCTGCGAAACGGGGCGCCGATTGCATCGAACGAGAATTCACTCTCCGCGGGTCCTAAGGGTCCGTTACTGCTCGAAGACACGTGGCTTCTCGAGAAGAACGCACATTTCAATCGCGAGCGGATACCCGAACGCGTCGTGCACGCAAAAGGTGCTGGCGCTTTCGGCTACTTCGAACTTGAAAACGATATGTCGAAGTACACCAAAGCGAAGATCTTCAATGGAGTCGGCAGCAAGACGGAACTCGCCGTCCGTTTTTCGCACGTCGCAGTTGAAAGCGGCGGCGCCGATGCTTACCGCGACTTGCGCGGATTTTCTATGAAGTTCTATAGCGAGGACGGCAACTGGGACTTGGTCGGGAACGACACACCAATCTTCTTTCTTCGCGACCCACTGAAGTTTCCCGACTTCATCCATTCGCAGAAACGCGATCCGCAAACGCATCTACGCGATCACGCGATGCAATGGGATTTCTGGACGCTCTCACCGGAATCGATCCACCAGGTGCTCTGGCTTATGGGCGACCGAGGCATTCCGGCCGGCTATGAGTACATGAATGGCTACGGATCGCACACGTTCATGTGGTACAACGACGAAAATGAGAAGTTCTGGGTGAAGTTTCATTTTCACACAGAGCAAGGCATCAAAACCCTCACGGATGCGGCAGCCGGACAGATCCGCGCCGATGAAGAAAAGCTCGACTCGTTCACCCAGAGCCTTTTCAACCGCATCGATGCGGGAACGCCAACGGCCTGGAAACTATCCGTTCAGATCATGCCGTACGAAGAGGCGTTCACCTACAAGTATGACCCGTTTGACGTTACCAAGGTCCTCTTGCACGCAGATTACCCGCTCATTCCGGTCGGGCGCATGGTTCTCGATCGGAACCCAGTGAACTACGCCGCAGAAGTTGAGGCACTCGCGTTCGCACCTTCAAATCTCGTGCCGGGCATTTATATCTCACCCGACAAGATGCTACAGGGCCGACTTTTCGCTTACCCGGACGCACATCGTTATCGTCTCGGCGCAAATTATGAGTTGCTTCCTGTCAATGCCGCAAAAGCGGCAAAGCTCGATAACCCGTATCAGCGGGATGGCGCGATGGCGCCGGGCGTTAATGACGGTGCTCGCGTGAATTACGCTCCAAACAGCCATGGGGGGCCTGTCGCAAACGAAAGCTACGCCGAACCGGCATACGCTCTCAAAGACGCAACCGGCCGGTACGCGCAGACCGAGCGCAAAAATGATGATTACGTTCAGGCAACGATGCTTTGGAAAACGATGGGACCTGACGGGCAAGAACGTCTCATCAAGACGATTACAACACACATGCAGACCGTTCCACCGCCGATTCGGGAACGTGCGGTAGCGATGTTTACTAGAGTTGACCCGGCTTTTGGTCAACGAATGGGAAAGAATCTGCTGAATCGGAATGGTGCATCGGGACCAGCGCCCACCCAGGCGGCGGACGTTGCAGGCAGAGCCGACAAGAATATCTTGACCACCCGCAAATAGCGGTACCCCATGTGTCAGGATGATGTGGTGCCGGTTCCCGGGTAACGATAAGCTCACGGTGGGGCCGCAAGGAGCAGACCATGTCCAACGCAACGAGCAATGGTTCGGCGACTCGTTCGCCGAGCACGCAGATCATCGAGAAGGCCAAGCGGCGGCGTT
>JAABUO010002857.1_pt1 | contig 20888 bp, 20 predicted proteins | sample 5559291 | NCBI WGS metagenome assembly JAABUO01 (sample SAMN10711878, study PRJNA513372) | rock metagenome | isolation source: Antarctica rocks | place: Antarctica: Victoria Land, Finger Mt sud
CTCCCCTAACAGGGGAGGGTGGCAAACTTGTTTGACGGGAGGGGCCTTTATTCTCCGTGCCCTGTCTCCGGCTCAGGAAACGGCCTCAGCGTCAGCTTGGTTTGATGCTTGGCGGCGCGGGCGATCTCCGGGGCGCGGCCCTGAAAATAATGCTTCTGCCAGCCGCGCTTGGCGGCGTCGGACTGGGGGTTCGGCAGGGCGCCGTTGAACTCGTTCCGGTCTACCAGCCAGCGCTGGTAGCGGCGCTCGGCGTCCGGGTCGGCGGCGATGGGCAAACTTTCGGGGTGAAACGATTCCAGTTCGCCCCGCTTCTGAGGGACCACCATGCAGATCGGCTCGCCGATGTCAAACGTGACAGGCCAGTGCGGGCGGGTCATCTTCCAGTTCATCGTGAATGTCGCCACTGACCAGTCGGTTTCCACAATCCCTTCCAGTGCCTGAATGCCGTCTTTCGGCAGGTTCGCCGGGCCGCGTGCCAGGAGGTTCCAGTCGGGCGGCGTCCGAAACAGGTAGGGCAGGGTCCAGGTCAGGATGCCGTAGCCGAAGTGGCTGGACATCGGCTCCGCGCCGTCGCCCTCAAGCGTCGTGATTGTCATGTCGCCCGGCAGGTTGCCGCCGTTCCAAACCACCTCGAACTTGTGCGAGTTTAAGATAAACCAGCCCGCTTGGGCGGCAATCAGCATCGGCAGGCAGCGGTTCGCAAAGTGCAGATGCGTCGCGTTCATCCATTCGCGGTAGGCAGGCGCAGGCACGACCGGCATGTCCATCCAGGGCGCGACATTGTAGGCAATGATCTGCCGGGGCTTCGCGCCCCGGCTTTTGACAAATCGTTTTTGCTGGGTCATTTGTTTTCGTTTGGTCATTGATTTTCTTACTTGCCGAAGAACCCCAGCGCAAGCGCTGACCCTCTCCTTGTTAAGGAGAGGGTGGAAACTTGTTTCCGGGTGAGGTTCCTATCGCACCCCCAGCAGCAGGTCAAACACAAGCTGGTCGAGCTTCTCGTAAGGCAGAGGCTTTGCGGCCAGGGCGTCGGCATCAAAAGACATGCCCCTCAGCGCCTGCGCGTTCTCCGGCGTGAACTTCGCGCTCAGCAGCGGGTCAAGTGTTTGGTCAGGCGCGTTGAGCTGCTGCCAGATCGCCTGGATTTCCGGGTCGGCGTTGAACCGCGCCGCTTTCTCCTTGAGGATGAGATAAGAGCGCATGCAGCCGCGTGCGAACTCCCAGACATCGTCCGGGTCACTTGTCCGCAGCGGGTGCGCGTCAAAGTGCTTCGGGCCGGCATAGCCGGAGTCTTCCAAGAGCTTCACTAAAAAGAAGTTCTGCTTGTAATCTTCCTGGCCGAACCGCAGGTCCTGGTCAAAACGCCCCGGCTTCTGGCCGTTCAAATCAATGTGAAACAGCTTGCCGGCTTCCAGCGCCTGCGCGACGGCATGGTAAAATGACAGCCCGGCCATCGTCTCGTGGGCGAACTCCGGGTTGACCCCGAACAAGTCCGGCCGGGACAGCGTCGCAATGAAGCCCAGCATCGCCCCCACCGTGGGCAGGAACAGGTCGCCGCGCGGCTCGTTGGGTTTGGCTTCCAGCGCAAACTGGAAGTTATAGCCCTGCGACAGAGAATACTCGGCGAAAAAGTCCAGCGCGTCGCGGAACCGCTTTGTAGCTGTGACCGGGTCTTTGGAAGCCTCGACTTCGACGCCCTCGCGCCCGCCCCAGAAGACGTAGGTCTTCGCGCCAAGCTCAGCGCCGAGGTCCATGGACGCCATGACTTTCTGGCGGGCGAACGCGCGAACACCGGCATCGTTGGACGTAAACGCGCCGTCTTTGAAGACGGGATGCGTGAACAAGTTGGTCGTCGCCATCGGAACGACGAGGCCACTGTCGTCAAGCGCGGCTTGGAATTCTTTGATAATGGCATCGCGCTCCGGCGCAGACGCGCCGAAGGGGACCAAATCGTTATCGTGAAGGTTGACGCCGTAAGCGCCAAGCTCCGCCAGCTTGCGGACGCGCTCGGGCGGGGAAACGGGGACGCGGACAGGGCCGCCGAACGGGTCTGCGCCGGGGTTGCCGACGGTCCACAGTCCAAACGTGAATTTATCTGTCTTTTGCGGAATATAGTCTGCCATAGTGCTCAAATCTCCTGTCATGAGCCGGCGTTGGCCCCGCCGTTGTGTTCGCCCTGGACAACGCTTTTTCCTGCGTTTCTCTTGGCATACAGACTGCTTCTAATGATGTTTGGTGACTTTGCCATAATGAACGGTGTAATCTAACGCTTCACTTTGTTAAGAAAGCCCTTTCGCTATGCCCTTCATTACAGGAAAACGTTCTATCTGTTCAACGCAGCCTGGAAAGGAAAAATCCGAAGGCTGTGCCCGCTGCCAGTTCGCGCATCGTGCTGAGACCGGCAGCCCCACTTATCTGCTGCTTGGGCCGCCGAACGGCAATGCACGGCAGGCGCTCATTAATGCGCTAGAGGAAGCCAACACTCCCTACCGAGCCTGGGAAAATGTTCTGGCCCTGCCGGCCCTGCGCGAGCGGATCAGCGGCGTGACGGCGGCGTTTCTGAATAGCCTGCCCGATGCGACTGTAGCGGACGTCAAAGGGACTTTTTTTTCCGGCAATCTCGATGACCCCGGCTCGGCGCTTGCCGCGTTTGTCCGGGCGGAGCCGCTGTCCAGCCTCAAAGAACGGGCGCAGCATGACTGGGTGCGGGACGCCCTTGACGACGACTGGCTGTTCAGCTTGTTTCACCCAATCGTGCAGGCGGACTCCGGGATCGTGTTCGCGTATGAGGCCTTGATTCGGGCGAAAAATCCGAAGACACAAGAAATCATCGGGGCCGGCCCGCTCATTAATGCCGCCGTGAAGCTGAACATCGAGCATGTCTTTGATCAGCGGGCGCGTCAGACGGCGATCCGCAATGCCGCCATGCTTCAGATGCCGCAGGTGCGGCTGTTCATCAACTTTATGCCCAACACGATTTACGACCCCGAAATCTGCCTGCGGACAACAATGGAAACCGTGGATGAATGCGGAATGCAGATCTCCGACTTGGTATTTGAGGTGGTGGAAACCGAGCATATCCCGGACATGAAGCGGCTGCACAAGATTTTGGACTATTACCGTTCGCGCGGGGCTGGCACGGCGGTGGACGACATGGGGGCCGGGTACTCCAGCCTGGAATATCTGACGGCGCTGCGGCCGGACTATGTGAAGCTGGACCGGGACCTGGTCGTCCGGGCCGAACACAAGACTTCGGCCCGGCAGAGCTTAGATCTCATCATTGAACAGGCGAAGCAGCTCGGCATCCAGGTCATTGCGGAAGGCATTGAAACGGAAAGCCAGATGCAGATGTGCCGGAGCGCCGGCGTGGACTTCATGCAGGGGTTCCTCTTTGGGATGCCCGCCAACCCGCCGCAAGCCTCACGCCCGCTGCTGCGCCTGCTGTCTGCCGCTTAGTGAGGTACTAAAAGTTGTTGCGGGCGACTGAAGTCGCGGCAACAAGTTCACGAAACCTGCCTTCGCAGGTTAAGAAGAGACTTCAAGATAAGAATTCGTTCTGTATTAGTCCGCGAAGGCGGACTTAGTGCTTTTGTTGCTGCGACTTCAGTCGCCCGCAAATCTTTACTGCTTTGGCCCGCTAGATTTCGCCAGGCCGGACTTCGCCGTTTTCGCGCCCGTCGGCCCGCAGGCGCAGGCTGCCCAGCCAGAGCTGTACGACGGCTGCGGGCCTCTTGCACGGGGTCTGCACGGTCACGGTGCGCCGGGAAAAGTCAATTCGGTCAATGCGCCCGATGCCGAGCAGGACGCCGCTCCCCGAAACCAGCCCGACCAGAAGCCCCGCAAACTTCTGCGCCGCCGTGACCGAGACGCTGCGGACGCCGAAATAGCTTTCAACAGCCGCCAGGCCGGGCGTATCCCACTGCTCGCCGTTGACTACAACGGACAGAGTACTGCCGGAGCGCTCGGCATGAAGTGCGGGCCGGCCCAGCGACTGGCTGAGAAACTGAAGCAGGTGATGCGGCAGCGGCTCGCCGGTGCCGAGAAATGTTCCGAGCAGCGTAACCTGGTCTAAAGAAAACGTCTGCGGCTCCGACCCGTCCAAAGCCGCCAGGAACCGCGCCGTGCGCCGGGTCGCCCGCGCCGCCGTGGATTTGCGCTGCGCCTCGGGGCTAACGGGGATGCGCCAGACTTCGGGCGAGTCCATCCAGGCAAAGAGCGCCAGTAGGGAGTCAATTTCGCTCCCCTGCGTCAGCGCCACAACTACCTGCGGCAGCAGCAGCTCGCACAACCGCCGCTTCATCTGCCGGGCGGCGCTGCCGGACACAAAGCCGTCGGTGTCTACCAGCACCAGATCGGGCCGCTGCTTTTTCGCGGCCCGCGCCATCTGGGCCGCGCCGACGCAGATATCCAGCCCGTGCCGTGCCGGAGAAATCGCGCCGACAAAATACGCCGCCGCGAGAGGCAGATCGCGCAGGAACCGAAACTCCGTGCCGGGCCGCGCCAGCGCCATGCCGATTGTTCCCGGCGGCCCAATTTCGCTTTGCCCGAGGTCGCAGTCTACGACTGCCACGGATTTGCCGGCCCCGGTCAGCGCCAGCGCCGCGTCTTTGACCCAGGTGGACTTGCCGCTGTCGGTCGCCCCCAGCACCAGGACCGACGCACCGGGCGGCAGGGCCAGCAGGGACGGCAAGGCAGCGGATAAGAGCGGTTCCGGGAAGACGACTTCGGCCATAACGGTATTGAACCAGGATGAATTTGTCTGCGCTTTTTTCCGATACTTGGAACAAGAACGCCAAAAACGAGTGTCAAACTCGTGAGAATTGAGTAAACTATGAGTGCGATGGCAATGAAGCCGCGCGTTCGCCACTCAAGTTACTTAGACGACGAGGAGGTCGTATGACAGGAATTATGGTTCCGCCTGCCCAGGCGGAAGCGCTTTTCGACGCGCACAATGATTATGACGCGCAGGACGATCTGCGTCCTGATTATCTCGCGGATTTGCGCCGCTGTGACCGCACCGCAGGCCAGCCCTGGCGTGACGATGACGGCGATGACCTTCCTACCCTCAGCGATTCCGCTCACTCTGCGCCCGCCGCGCCCAGCGCCCAGCTTTGGCCCAGTTCGGTAAAAAGCTCCCGGTGAAAGTCCTGAGAGACGTTCCACAAGTCCCCACACCACTGTTCCATTTCCCAAAAGCTCCGGGCATCGGACAGCGCGATATTCAGTTCTGTCGGATGCGTTTCGCCGCCGAGCGTGAGATTGCTGGACCCCACGATGGCCACGCCGGGCGCATCCGCATGACCGGCCGGATACCCGATCAAGGCGACTTTGGCGTGAATCCGGCCATGCGTGTACAGCCGCACTTTGAGGCTGCCCCGTGCAATACACTCGGCCAGGCACAGCAGCAGCGCCCGCATTTCCGGTGTCCGGTCCAGCGCCGCGAGTGTTTCCCGCAGGTTCAGCGCGGTTTCGGCGGTGGCCCGGTCATGCGAGAGGCGCAGTGTCGCCGCGACATCTTCCTGCGGGCGCACCCATTCTTCCCCGCCGCGCTGACGCAGGGCGGCTTCCTCGCGCAGCTGCTCCGAGGTCAGCCGGTTCACGACATTGCCGATCAGAATTTCCAGACACTCCAAGCGCTCAATCTGCGCCCGCAGCGGGACCAGCCCGTCCAAAAAGAGGTAGCCGACCGCGAGGCGTACGCTGGCCGCGCCGGCTTCTAAATAATCGCGCACCCGCAGGACCAGCCGCTGCTCCTGGTTGTCAATGATTTCAGTCACACCGGGCCAAGTATACCGAAGTCTGTGAGATATTGCAAGAAAAAATTTGCAGACTCACCGTCAAACTTTGTTAAAACCGGGGCAGAGTGTGGTATAAAAGAGAGGTTTTGCCGATTGACGTTGACAGACAGGATTAACCAACAAGGTAGATAGTTTTCAAGGAGATCACTATGAACATTGAAGCAGAGATGCTTTCGCCCGGCACAGAGCAGGCCGCCACCCCGTCCGCCGACTTCATCAACGCGATTTCGCGCTTTCTGGACACCGACCCAGACGACCTTTTAGTCGAGCTTGGCTACTATTCCAGCGACGAGGTTTTTCAGGACAGCAGCAAGTAATAGAGCCGTTCCGCCGATTCCCGCAACGAAACCGCCCGCCATTCCTGCACCGGAATGGCGGGCGGTTTTTGTCAGCCGCACCACCTCGCCCATGTTTCCATGCCTGCCGCGAGTCTATACATCGTCGCAAGCGTGGCTGTCGTTTCTCGGGTTCCTAATGCATGTTCTGCGCTTGCAGGAGCACTGCCCAATGAGCGGTGCATGTTTGCGCCCAGCCAGTCGCTCCACCCTGCCAAACGGCTACGCATCAATGGCAGCGCAAGCGTCGCTGGAAACTCCGCTTCCTGGCGGTAGCCTGCAATGACCGCGGCAAAGGCGGCTTGATTCGGCGGTCCTGCGCTTTGGCCGCTCCAGTCTAAAGCGGCTCCCATCAACTCTGCATAAGGCCGAGTCGGTCCCGCAGACTCCCAATCGATCAGCACCGGCGTGTTATTCAGCCAAAGTACATTCTTTTGATCTAAATCACAGTGGCTGATGACCTGGGTACGCGGCAGCAATTCTTCGGCTTCTCTTCCTGCCCGGTCCCAAAGAAAAAGGTCTGGCAGAGCGGCCTCGAGAGCGGACGCCCATTCAATTTCCTGTTCGTGTCCCCGCCTGACCAGCGATTCCCAGTCCCCGGACGGCATCGGCTGCCGAGACGCGGCCAGGCCAGAGTTCCCCGGCAGATTAAGCGTATGGATGCGGCCTAAGATAGCTCCGATCTGAGAGGCTTGATGTGGGGAAGCTGCAGATTTCGGCAGAACGCGGCCGTCGCACCAGGGGTAAGCGATTACCGTTAGGGCACCAATGTCCTGCACTGTTCCACCGAGAGCTTCTTTTGCCAGAACCGCCGGGATTCCAGCGGCGGCGAACAGGCCAGCGGCGTGTTCGGAGCGGCGAAACTCGTCACGGATGCCTTCCTGACGCATGATTGCTGGGTCAAGGACTTTGACGGCGAAGTCACCCTGGTTCGTGGTCAAGCGGTACAAGCGATGGATCAGCCCGCCCGCGACGGGGCGCGGTGGGGCAATTAGCTGACCCAGGCGATAACGCGAACAGAGGAGATGTGCCGCGTTTAGTTCAAGCATAGTTTAGCCGGGGCGCGTCACCAGCTTGTCGGAGACGGTTTTGCGGGATTTGATGCGCCAGCCTTGCGGGGTCTGGACCCAGAGGTCACGCACCCAGAGGTCGTCGGCATAGGTGCCCTTGAACTTCATAAACAGCACCCGCTTTTCGCCGCCGCCCTGCGTGTGCAGCTTCATCTCGCATTCCACGCCCGCCGGTGTCGCCGCGAAATTGCGGACGGTAAAGCTGCTCTGCATGGTCTTCATCTGCTTGAGCTGGTCGGCGTACTGCTTACGGGTCTGCTCTTTGTTGTAGGTCGCGCCCTTTTCATCCACCACTTTGTAGTCGGGGGTGAAGAACGTCATGAAGCGGTTCAAGTCGTGCTGCGAAAACGCAACATTGATCTGACTGTATCCCGACTGGATTGCGGCCTGCGCGGCAGGCGGCACGGTTGCGGCGGAGACTTTTGGGCCGGCAAGAAGCGCCAGAAAAACCGCAGCGGAGGCAAAATACCGGACAGCATAGACAGTCATAAGCGTTCTCCTAAACAAGCGTGCTTTTCCCCCTGGGACGATAGCGAGTGAGAGAATGTTTCCCGCAAAAGCAGTCTCTGGAAACCTACTTGCTGTGATGCTCAAGTGCCGGGATACTCCCGCAGAAGCTGGGTGGCCTCGGATGCCTGCGCGGCATCGCCGAGATGCAGCGCCGTGTGCCACTGCTGCCTGGCTCCGGCATGGTCTCCAGCCAGATACAGTGCCGTGCCGAGGCTGACATGGGCGGCGGCGTAATTTGGGTTCAGCGAAATCGCTTTCCGGTACTGCGCGGCGGCCTCGGCGGGATGGCCGGAGTCGTCGAGGGCGGCGGCATAATAGAAGTGCGCTTCCGGGCTGGCCGGATGAGACAGGGCAGCGGCTCGAAGTTGAGTCGCAGCGGCGGCCAGATGTCCCTGGTTGTAAAGCTCCCGGCCCCGCTGCAAAGACGTTTTCTGTGAAGGCGTGTCTCGCAAAGATGCCTGCCGAAGCAGCGCGGCTTTCGGCGCGGACACGACGGTTGTGGAAACGACCGGGCTTTGCTCGGCTTGCTTCTGCTCGGCTTGCTTCTGCTCGGCCTGCGCTTTGGCGAGATAGACGTGGGCAAGGGATAAATTCGGGTCATTCTTCAGCGCAGCCCGAAACTCGCCGGCGGCCTCGGCATGGCGGCCTAAAGCGTCTAAAGCGAGGCCGCAGTTGTAATGGGCCAGCGCAAGGCCGGGCTTTAAGTGCAGCGCCATCTGGTAGTCCGCCAGCGCCTGGGCGTGGTGGCCCTGGACATCCAGAACATTGCCCAGCGCATTGTAAGCATCGGCGCTGCTCGGGTCCAGCGTGATCGCCCGCTGATACTCGGCAATCGCCGCGTTATGTGAGCCGGTGTCGTCTAAAGAATTCCCCAGCGAGTAGTGGGCGCGGCTATCGCCGGGCTGCAGGCGGATCGTTTCCCGAAACTCGGCGGCGGCTTCGGCGTGACGCCCCAGTTTTTGCAGCAGGCCGCCCCGCATATAGTGGGCCGGCAGGAAGTCGGGCCGCAGCGTGGTCGCGGCCCCGAGCTGCTGGATCGCGTCGCGGGTTTTGCCCTGCCGATCCAGCGCCAGCGCTAAGTTGTAATGGGCATCGGGGCTGCCGGGACGCAGGCGCACCGATTGCTCAAATTCGGCGATTGACCCGGCGGTATCCCCGCGCCGCTCCAAAACAATCCCCAGCGCGTTATGCGCGTCGGCAAGCTTGGGGTCAAGCCGGGTCGCCTCGCGCAGATCCGCCTCGGCCGCCGTGAACTGTCCCTGACGGTAAGCTGTGACCCCGTCTTGAAACTTCTGCCCTGCTTGAAACTTCTGCCCTGCCTGAGACTTCTGCCCTGCCTGAAATTTCTGCCCTGCTGCCGCATTGGGAGCCTGAGCAAAACAGGGCGCGGCTAAAGACGCCGCGAGAACGATAGCCAGAGAAAGCGGACGGTGAAACATACAGAAACCTTTCGCACAGTAACCCGGTCATTTTACCGCACTTTTACCGGTTTTGCCAGCCGGTAAAGCACCAAGTTGCCTCGGCTGTGGCGGCCTTGCATATTCACAAGCAAACTTTGTATAATAGACAGCAATGGACAGCAACGCAGAAGCAGAGCAGGCACACCTCGAACAACAGAAGAAATGGCAGGCGGAAGGGCAGCGGGTGCTGTGGGAAGCCGCGCGGGCGCTGGACCGGCTGGCGGAAACCCTGAACGGCCCGGTCTGGGCGCAGGCTGTCCGCTTGATCTTGCAGACCACTGGCCGCGTGGTCGTCACCGGCATGGGCAAAAGCGGCACGGTCGGCGTGAAGCTGGCCGCAACGCTGTCGTCTACCGGCACCCCGGCCCAGTTCCTGCACCCGGCGGAAGGGGTGCATGGTGATCTTGGGATGCTGCAAGCGGGCGACACGGTGATCGCGCTTTCGTACAGCGGCGAAACCGATGAAGTTCTGGCGATCCTGCCGGCATTAGGCCAGCTCGGAACGCCCCTCATCGCCATTACCGGCAACCCGCAGTCTACGCTGGGCCACGCTGCTGCGTATGTGTTAGACGCCTGGGTGGAGCGCGAAGCCTGCTCTATCGGCCTCGCGCCGACGACCAGCACAACCGCCATGATTGCGGTCGGCGATGCGCTTGCCGTGTCCGTCATGGCCGCTCGCGACTTCACACCCGAGCAGTATTCGCGCCTGCACCCGGCAGGAACGCTCGGCCGGCGCTTGACTCTGCGCGTGGCCGACGTCATGCGGACCGGCGACGCCGTGGCCGTTGTGCCGGAACACTGCACCGTGCTGGACGCGGTGCTTGCCATCACAAAAGCCAACGCGGGGGCGGCGATCATCATAGACGGCAGCGGAAAAGCCGCCGGCCTGTTGACCGACGGCGACATCCGGCGGCACCTGCTGGACAATCAGAACCTGCTGTCCCGCCCGGCCTCGGACGCTATGACCCACAATCCCGGCGTCGTCACCCCGGACCTGCTGGCAACCGAAGGACTGCGCCGCTTGGACGATTTCCACCCGCTTCCCGGCCAGAAAGCCGGCGATGCGCCCGTGGTAGACGCCGAAGGCCGCCCTCTCGGAATGCTGACGCTGAAAGACCTAGTCAAAGCGGGGATTACCTAGCGATGAGTGCTGTTTGGCCCCCGCCGCCCCAAAATCAGCCTACGATTGAGCCAGCCTCAACAATGCCCGGCGGCGGCATTGGTCCCGTTTTGGTCGCCGGCTTGGGAGCGCTGATACTCGTGGTGGTAGTGGCTGCCGCTGCCGTTTCCTACCTTGCTCATGTCAAGTTTAGCAGCAACACGGTTACGCTACTGGCGGAGTTAGCCCTCGCTAGCTTTCCAGTTGTTGTTGTCGGAACCTGGGCAGGATACTACATAAGAGATACGAGAAATGGTCGTGTTGCACTTCTCGTCGGCTGCGCGGCTATCATCGTATTTGGCTTGATATGCCTTTTGCCTCTTCTTTTTAGATACTTCTAATATGCACAATGTCAAACTAATTGCCCTGGACGTAGACGGGACGCTGACGGATGGGACGCTGCTCTACTCCGACAACGATGTTCAAGCGAAGGCGTTCCACGTCGCGGACGGTCTGGGGATTGTCATGGCGCAAGCCGTCGGGATTAAAGTCGCTGTCATCTCCGGGCGGACAAGCCGGGCTGTGGAGCGCCGCATGATGGAGTTGAAAGTGACGGATCTGGTTCAGAACTGCGGGGATAAAGCCGCAGCACTCCGAGACCTGCTGGCAAAGTACGAGCTGCGTCCCGAAGAAGCCGCGTATGTCGGCGACGACATCAACGATCTGCCGGCTTTTAGTAGCGTTGGGGTCAAAATCGCCGTCGCCAATGCCGCCGCCGCGCTGAAAGCGCAGGCCGACTGGATCACGCCGCGTCCCGGCGGACAGGGAGCGGTACGCGATGCGATTGAGGAGATTTTGCGCCGTCAGGGACGTTTGGACGAAGCCGTTCAAGCCTATTTAGAAACCGTCAAATCGGCGGAAGCGGCTCGGCAATGACAACCCTCACCGTGCTGCACACGAACGATTTCCATAACCACCTGAGCGCGTCCCAGGCCGCGTTCATCAAAGCCGAGAAAGCCAAAAGGGAAAACGTCCTGCTGCTGGACTCCGGCGACGCGATTTCGGCAGGCAACGTCGGCGTCCGGCCCGGCGGCGAGCCGATCCTGACACTGATGTCCGAGACCGGCTACGACGCGATGACGCTCGGCAACCGCGAGTTCCACGTCGCCGACACGCTGCTGCGCCTGAAAACCGGCAAAGCCGGCTTTCCCGTCCTATGCGCCAATATCCGCTGGCGCGATGACCAGGGCGAGACGCTGCCGACCGTGCCGTCGTTTGAGAAAACTCTGCCCAATGGCCGGCGCGTCGGCGTTTTTGGCCTCACCGTGCCGATGGTGACGCCCCGCATGACGGCGCGGCTAGTCAGCGCGTTCGTCTTTGACGACCCCGTTTCAGTGGCTCGTGAGCAAATCGCCCACCTGCGTCCGCGTGTAGACGCTCTCATCGCGCTGACCCATATCGGCCTGCGTGAAGATGAGCGTCTGGCGTCTGCCTGCCCGGAGCTGGATTTGATCATCGGCGGCCACAGCCACAACAAACTGCACGAGCCGAAAGTGGTAGAGGGCGTTCCCATCGTCCAGGCCGGCTGGTTCGGGCATTTTCTGGGTGAGACAATTTTGACTTGGGACGACGGGGCCGAGAGGCCAGTCGTGTCAGGGCGGCTGGTGGATTTGCGGGAGACGTAGCCGCAGCGCATAGCGCAGAGTACGAGTAGTTGAAAACTACTCGCTAGGATATGCACTCTTCGAGTGGAAGACAAGGCCCGACGGCTTCTTCCTGTACCCGAAGGGTATTGGACCTAGCGAGTAGTTTTCAACTACTCGTACTTTCTCTCTTGTCGTACTTTCTCTCTTGTTTGCGGGCGTTCAACTTTTATTTTGCTTGACCTACCTCTATTCCTCATTACCGCCTGGGCGGCGGCGGCGGCGGGCCGAACCCTCCTTAGCCTGCTGGGCTTCCAAGCCGAGACGCCCCGGCTGGAGCGCAGCTTAATCGGCTTTGCGCTCGGCCTCGGCCTGCTGGCCGCGTTTCTGCTGGCGCTGGGACTCGCCGCCGGCCTGTATCGGCCCCTGGGTCTGATCCCGCTGGCATTGCTGCTGGCGATTGGCGGACGTCAGCACGTTCTCATGGCCGCGGACCTGCGCGGCTGGCTCAAGACACTCCGCCTCACAGGCTGGGGCTGGGTGCTGACAGTCTTGTTCGCCGCGTTCGGCTTAGTTTCGCTGATTGGCTGCTTCGCGCCGCCGACAACGGGCCTGGAATGGGACAGCGTCGCGTACCATCTGGCCGATCCTAAGATGTACTTGCAGGCGCACCGCATTTATTACATCCCGTGGGAAGACCATTCCAATTTCGCGTTTACCGCCGAGATGTGGTACTTGTACGGCCTCCTTCTTGGCTCTTTTCCCCTGGCGAAGCTGTTCCACTTCGCCTGCGGCGTCGGCACTTGCCTGGCGGTTTATCTGCTGGGAGCGCGGCAGATCACGCCCGCTGCCGGCAAAGTCTCCGCGCTGCTTTTGGCTTCTACGCCGATTGTCTTCTGGGAAGCCGGAACCGCCTATGTAGATCTAGCGACGGCGTTCTTCACGACGCTCACGCTGCTGGCGCTGGGGCAGGGGATAACGCTTAAAGATAACCGCTGGCTGCACCTCAGCGCGATTTTGATGGGCCTGACGCTGTCCACGAAAGCGACTGCGCTTGGCACGCTGGGCCTGCTGGCTCTTGGCCTGCTGCTGTGGCGTCTGCGCGGCCTCAAAGAAGCGCCGCTGGCCGCCGTTAAGTCTACTGTCCTATGGGGACTGCTGGTGCTGGCCGTCGGCTCGCCCTGGCTCATTAAGTCTGCGATACTGACCGGCAATCCGGTCTACCCGTTCTTCTACGGCGTGTTCGGCGGGCGCGGCTGGGACAAGTCTGCTGCCGATTGGTACACGAAATGGAACGCCGACTTCGGCATGGGCCGCAGCCTGTCCGACATTGCGCTCATCCCGTGGAACTTCATCATGTTCCTGCTGCCGGGCCATGTGACGGCGTACCCGAAGCCGTTCAACGACCACCAGATACTTCTCGGCGCGTACACTCCCATTCTGCTTGGGGCGCTCTTCTTTCCGGTCTTCGTGCGCGGCGCATCCGCGTCCGTGAAAGTGCTGGCGCTGTTTGCGCTCGGCTCGCTGCTGCTCTGGGCCGGCACGATGCAGTACGTCCGCTACCTGCTGCCGACCCTGCCCGTGCTGTGCCTGCTGGCGGGCTATGTTCTCGTCCAAGCTTACCGCCTGCGCCTGAAATCTGGCTACGCGCTGGCGGCTCTCGGCGTCTGCTCCCTGGCCTTCTCGCTGCTGATTGGCGTGGGCCTGCTGTCGCAGGAAGCGCCAGTGGTCTTCGGACAAGTCAGCCGCGACGACTATATCACACGTGGCTTCGGGCCATACCCGGCCATGCAATACATCAACACCCAACTGCCTGCAAACTCCAAGATCGTCATGTACGGCAACCCGCTCGGCTTCTACTGCGACAAGCCGTACTTGTGGGGTGAGCCGACGCACGGCACGACCGTTCCCTATGACAGCTTTCGCAGCGCCGACGATTTGCGGGCCTATCTGCATAAGATCGGCGTCACCCACATCTTGATCACGCCAGGCTACTTCCCCCTGACGCCCGGCCTGTCCGGCTATCCCGGCTGGGTCTACCAACTGACCGCCGGCACCGGCCCGCCGCTGTTCTCGGAACATGGCACAGACGTTTGGGCGGTGCAGTAGACGGTTCCGTAAACATGCTTGCTTTTTGACTACACATATAGTATAATAATCGCATGAAAACACGCAGATTAAGAGTTGTTCTATGCCTGGTTACTCTGCTGATTGTCTTTGGAGGCTGGCTTGCCTACAAACAAGATCAGCGAGACCGGCTGCGTGGGCCATTGATTGAGGCTGTTCTGCATCAGGACAATGCCGAGACATCCCGGCTGCTGGCATTAGGGGCCGATGCCAATACCCGCGACATCCACTTGCAGCATTTTACACTTTGGGAAAATATTCAGCGGCGGTGGTATTCGTACCGGCATCCACAGACGCGAAGGCAGCAGCCTGTGTGGCCTACAGCGCTGATGCTGGCCGCAACCGGAGCGCGTCTCGATAGCCGGTGCAGCGACTACCCGAACACCAGTATTGACGACCTAGAAGACCATAATGCTCTTGGCGGTACGCCGGTCTGCGCCACACAGGACCAGCCTGCTCTTGTGCAGGCTTTACTAGACCACGGCGCAGATGTCAATGCCGCTGGACAGGACGATATGACGGCCCTGACGGTCGCCTGCGCCTGGGGAAATGCGAAGATCGCTCGGCTGCTGCTGGACCGGGGCGCGAAGCTTCGGCCTGGAGGCCAGGAACTGCCTCTTGCCGTCGAAAGCGGCAGCGTCCCGCTCGCTGCGCTGCTGCTGGACCGAGGCGCGGACACGCACTCGCCGGGAACGCACTCGCCGGGAACGCAGCTACAGGATCTTTTGGTTGCCGCGCTCGGCCAGCAGCACCCGGCGATGGCGGCCCTGCTGCTGGACCGGGGGGCCAATATCAACGCTCCTGGTGTTGAGCCTCAAACGACCGTCCCACAAACGCCACTTGAGGCCACCCTCGGTAGCCCCGCGCTTGTGGGTTTTGCGCTGGCACATGGGGCCGACCCCAACCTGTGCATTCCGGTATCAAAGGACAGCGAGATAGACTGCCCGCTGGTCATAGCGGTGGCTTTGACCAACGATCCGCGCTTAATTCGCCTGCTGCTTGATCATGGTGCGGATATTAACGGCGGGCCTGCCCGGAAGTTCAGGCCGATCCAGGCCGCGTTGTACTTTAGCTCGTCCTCGATGCCCGACGCTCTTACCTATCTTGTCGGGCGTGGAGCCGATGTCAACTGTGCCGACGCGGACAGCCTAACGCCGCTGATGTTCTGCCGAAGTCATCCCGAAGCGGCCCTGCTTTTGATGGCGCATGGGGCAAAGGTCAACGCCCGAGCATTCGATGGCACGACGCCGCTGATGATGGCCTCAAAAGGCGTCGGTGACCCCAGCGGAGCCGCGACGGTCCGGGCGCTGCTGGTGCATGGCGCGGATAGGACACTGCGGGACCGAAAAGGCCGAACGGCGCTGATGCTGGCAACCGATCCTGCGGTCCGTCAGGCTCTCACCCGTGCGCCCGCTCACCACTAATTTCTTTCCTCGTTAGCGGGTATACTTTCTCAAGCGGCCCATTCGTCTAGCCCGGCCCAGGACGCTGCGCTTCTCGGCGCGGAAACCGGCGGTTCAAATCCCCGATGGGCTATCTTCTTCAGAACCCCTCCCGGCACAAGTGCCTTCCCTCCCCTGTTAGGGAAGGGCTTCAAGATATACCGACAACCTGTCGCGTCTTGTCAAGAGGCACCGGCCCCTCTTGTTTCCTAAGCCCTTCCCTAACAGGGGAGGGAAGGCACTTGTGCCGGGAGGGGTTCCTTGACGAAACCCCGGCAATGCGTTATAATCATTACAGTTCGGCCCAAAAGATAACAAGTCAAGAACTGAGCGGAGGCTAATCGCGAATATGCGCCGAACGAAAATCGTTTGCACCATCGGACCAGCGACGCGCTCCCCGGAAAACCTGCGGCATCTGGTTCAGGCCGGCATGAATGTGGCCCGGCTGAACTTCTCGCACGGCACCCACAGCCAGCACGCGGAAGTGGTCACGGCGCTGCGGGAAATCGCGGCGGATTTGAACGTGCCGCTGGCGCTTCTGCAAGATTTGTCAGGGCCGAAAGTGCGGGTCGGGAATGTCGCGGGCGACGGCGTTCTGCTCCGGCCTGGCGCGGAAATCACGCTGACGATGGACGACGTGCCGGGGGATGAGCAGGAGATTAATCTGCCGGTTCCCGAAATCTTTGAGGCCGTGACGGCAGGCACGCACTTGATGCTCGACGACGGGCTGCTGGAGCTGCGGGTCAAGGCAAAGCGGGCAGGGGCGCTTGTCTGCGAGGTCGTGGTCGGCGGGCTTTTAACGTCGCATAAAGGCGTCAATGTCCCCGGCGTTTCGCTGCCCATTGCCGCCGTGACCGACAAGGATTTGGAAGATCTGAAGTTCGGCATCGCCCAGAAAATGGACTATGTCGCGGCGTCGTTTGTCCGGTCGGCGTCCGATATTGCCGTCCTGCGCGGCGTCTGCGAGGCGGCGCGGGCGAAAATCCCGATCATCGCCAAGATTGAAAAGCATGAAGCCATCCGGAACATTGACTCCATTATAGAGGCGGTAGACGGCATCATGGTCGCGCGGGGGGATTTAGGCGTTGAAGTGCCGATTGACGAAGGTCCGATTATCCAGAAGATGCTGATCCATAAGTCCAACCGCGCGGGTAAGCCGGTCATTACGGCGACGCAGATGCTGGACTCGATGATCCGCAACCCGCGCCCGACCCGCGCGGAAGTCTCCGACGTCGCAAACGCCATCTTTGACGGCACCGACGCGGTCATGCTCTCGGGGGAAACCGCGATGGGCGCGTACCCGTTTGAGACCGTGCGGATGATGGCGAAGATTGCCACGCACACGGAGTCATCCATGGACTACGCAAAAATCTTAGACGAGAAGATGCGCTTTGATACGGGTCAGTCCATCACCGGCGCGATTGGGCAGGCGACCTGCGACATCGCGCATGACTTAAGCTGCGCGGCGATACTGACGGCGTCGGCGACGGGGCGCACGGCGCGGGTCGTGTCCCGTTACCGGCCCCGTGCGCCGATTATCTGCTCGACAAACCGTCGAGAAACTTATCAGCGCCTCGCGTTGGTATGGGGTGTTCAGCCCGTGATGGTAGACATGGCGGGTGACTCCGACAGCATGATGCAGGCCAGCATTGATGCCGCCGGCAAGACCGGCTTCGTTAAGAACGACGACATTGTTGTCCTGACCGGCGGCGTTCCCGTCGGCCGGCCCGGCAGCACGAACTTTATCAAAATTCACCGCATCGGCCAGCCGCTGCGCCCAGAGTAACGGCAATTTAGAGTAATCTTTTATGACCGATGACATCGCCGCCCGCCGCGCACGACGCCGGACTGCACGCCCAAGACGCCCCCGCCCAATTTTAGGAATGTGGGCCAGAGTGGCGCTGCTGGTCGCCGTCATCGCCGTTTCCGTGTTCGTTGCGGTCGGCATTATCCTCAAAGCCATCAAGCCGTACCAGGAAGCCAGCCGCCAGCGTACCCAGCTTGCCCAAATCCAGCGCCAGAGCGGCGCGATTGCCGCGCAGAACACGCAGCTTGAGCGCCGGATTGCGTACCTCAAGACGCCGGACGGCGTGGCCTCGGAAGCCCGCCGCATGGGGTATCTGAGGCCCGGCGAGTATCCCATTGTTGTGGAAGGATTGGCCGGGCATTCCGAGCTGAACGAAACGCAGCCGGAAATCAACGCGTTTGCTCCGTCCGCCCCCACTGTTAGCCCGATGCGCCGCTTCTGGCGGCACTTGTCGGGACATTAAATTTTAGAGCGAAAGATTCAAAAATGGCAAAAGAAATCATTGTCAACGTGGACCACCGGGAAACTCGGATCGCGGTCCTCGTGGATAAGCAGCTTACAGAGCTGCACGTAGAGCGCGAGCAGCGCGTCGTCGGTAATTTATACAAAGCAAAAGTAGACAATGTCCTGCCCGGAATGGACGCGGCGTTTGTCGAGATCGGCCTGGAGCGCAATGCGTTTTTGTATGTCGCCGACATTCTGCCGGAAGAAGACGAAGACGGCGGGCCGCGTCGAAACCGGCGCGATCTGCATATCACCGATTTAGTGAAGCGCGGCGATCAGCTTCTGGTGCAGGTCGTCAAAGGGCCGCGCTCCACCAAAGGCTCCCGCGTGTCGTCGCGCGTCTCCCTGCCCGGACGCTTTCTCGTCTTGATGCCCGACGCCAACAACCTGGGCGTCTCGCGCAAGATTGAAGAAGGCAAAGAGCGGGATCGCCTCAAGAAGATTGTCCAGAAGTTCCGGCAGCAGGGCACGGGCGTCATTGTCCGCACCGAGTCCGAAGGCCGCACCGCCGCCGAGCTTAAGCTGGACTACTTGATGCTTTTGGAAACGTGGAACGCCATTCAGGCCAAAGCCAAAGTGACTCCCGCCCCGGCGCTGGTGCATCAGGACATGGGCCTTGTCTTGAAGATTTTACGGGATGCGTTCGGCTCCGATGTCAGCCGCCTGGTCATTGACTCGCCAATGGACTATGCCGGAGCGCATGAGATCATTGCCCGGCTGTCCCCCGACTTGCAGGATAGAATCGAGCTGTATGACGGCGACAAGCCGATCTTCGAGCAGTTCAAGATTGAAGCCGATGTCGAGCGGCTCTTGCAGCGTAAAGTCCCGCTGCCGTCGGGCGGCTCACTCATTATTGACCAGACCGAAGCGCTTGTCTCGATTGACGTCAACTCCGGCAAGTTTACCGGCAGCGTCGGCCTGTCCGACACGATCTTAAAGACCAATTTAGAAGCTACTGAAGAAATTGCCCGGCAGCTTCGCCTGCGCGATTTGGGTGGTATGATCGTGCTGGACTTCATTGACATGGACAGCGCCCGCGACAAAAAAGCGGTCATGGATGCGTTTGTCAAAGCCCTGAAAGACGACCGCTCGCGCACAAAAATCTCGTCCATCTCCGCGCTCGGTTTGATCGAAATGACCCGCAAGCGCACCGGCGAAACGGTAGACACGGCGATGACCGAGATCTGCCCGTACTGCCACGGCCTCGGGCGTGTCGACTCCGCCGAAACGGTCTCTTTAGAAGTCGAGCGCGAATTACGTAAACTTGCCGCGACCACGCCGCATGAAGCCTTTGTCGTCAGCGCCCACCCGGACGTCTGCGCTCACCTGATCGGGGCGCAGGGCGAGGACATTGAAGAGCTGGAGCGTCAGCTCCACCGCTCCATCTACATCCGTTCGGTGCCAAGCTGGCACCACGTCGAGAAGTTTGACATTGATGCGGGCAATCTGCAAAAGTTCGAGCAGCCGCTCGCGCCGCCGCGCCGGGGCCAGATTGTGGAAGTGCAGGTAGGCCGCGACGATCCCCATTCCGACCGCGCTCCCTGGGCCACGGGCCATTTGCTGCCCCAGCGGGCGTACCAGATCGAGCTGACAAACGGTGCCCGCTACGCCGGCCAGACCGTCAAAGTCCGCCTCACCGACGTCCGCCGCTCCGTCGCCATCGGCGACGTGCTGCCGAGCGGCAACGGCAAAACCCAGGGCAGCGAGCGTCCGGGTGGAGGAGAGCGCCAGGGCGCAGAGAACGGGCGCGGCAATCGGGAGCGGGTGGCGGCGTGAGGTTTATCTTACTGTCAATGAATGACAGTGGCGAGTTGAAAAGCCTAATTATGAGCAACAGACTGAACGTCAAGTCGAAGCAGGAAACGGTCAACAACATTGCATATGATTGGACCTCCAAATTGGGTTGCTTGGGTTGCTGATTTTGGTTCAATAATTGGTTTCATAGCAACACTTGTTTTGGCAGTGCAAGCGTGGAAGGTGAAAAAGAAGTATAACCTTTTGATCGAGCTGATACAAAGTCACGGGCGGCTCAGTGACTACTGCCCTCAGCTATTGGAATTGCTGCAAGGCTATACCGTAGCAGATAGGGCAACGCTCCAGCGTCAGGCTGGAGAGGTTGTCGGGAAGATTGATGGTGAGCTTAAATCATTAGGTTTAGTGCTGCCTAATAAAAATCGAGACATGGTGCATAATCTTCTAAATGATGTCAATGCCGTCAAAAAGTCAGTGGACCATAATACGCTAACAATACTCTATAGAGAGTTGAACGCATTAGTAATTCAATTGGAAACCATAGTAGACCAAGCCAAAATTGATGTTTGATGCGTCACAGCAGTCAAAGGCAAAGGGTACTCAAATGCCGTTAAATGTAGGCGCTTTCATTCAAGCATCAACTGATGGAGCTGCGGACGCTAAATGGGTTGATGCAATTAATGATTTAGTGGTACTCACAAAATCTCGGGATATTACATGGGCAGCGATAGACCATAGAGCGTTTCCTGCACTCGGCAAGGACGCTCTTGGGCGTGAAATCGCAATTCAAGCAGTTTATGAGGCAGATTATAAAGACAAGCGCATCCAGTTGCAGGAGACTGGTGTTCAGCTTCCGCAGGCAGGTACTCCATTACAAGCAGGAGGCTTTTCTGGTGGTTGGAAGCGGTCAGTGATTCAGGAAGTCGCATTTCAAACTGCTGATGCCCGCCTACGCCTTCTTGATACAAACAGGAATGTTGTTTTTGTTTTCCCGCAGGTTTCCAATATGATTGAATTGTTGGCGGCTGTTAAATATCAGGTTGCAGATGTTGAGGCGTTTTTGAAGATGCTAAGGCTAGATGTATCAGCAGTTGCGGGGAGTTGAAGTTCCACCCCACCGGCCCTCCAATCTCTGAGGCTGTCGTAGATTACGAGAGGGAACGCGGCATCATACGCTAGGCGAGGAGGTTCCACTTGAAATGCGCTGCGATAATAATTGGGTAGTGGCTCAAATTAGCCTGAGCTTCTTCGGTTGATGCTTGGTCGGTTGGTTGTACTCGTGCAGGAACAAGCGCAGGCAGTTGTCGTGCATTTCGTCCGTCTTCGAGAACGAAAGCGTCC
>JAABUO010002858.1_pt1 | contig 20884 bp, 24 predicted proteins | sample 5559291 | NCBI WGS metagenome assembly JAABUO01 (sample SAMN10711878, study PRJNA513372) | rock metagenome | isolation source: Antarctica rocks | place: Antarctica: Victoria Land, Finger Mt sud
AGCAAGAAGCAAAGAGGCCCTCGACCACGCCATCGAACAACTTATCCCAACCATACGACCGCAAGATGCAGCCGCCTGGTTCAGACTGCCGTTCTCCGCGTTACATCAATAGCTAATTAGCTCTAGCGTGATTGTGCCGAACTGAGTTTTTTCGAGCGCGGGATTTCTTGTCTTCGGTTACAACTCTGGCTTGAGCGGATTTACCAAGGCTTCGTGCATGGTTTCGAGCGCGAAGGGCGGCAAGCCAGCGCGCGGTGTAACAAGAGTTTCATCGCCTATGTGAAGGACTGTACCGGTGAATGCCGGTGAGGTATAGGTGATGCGGTCCTGCGTGGGTCCGCCCCACCACTCTTCGAGCGTGCCTTGCTGTGGGTTTTTGCCGGTGTCATCGTTGAGCGTGAATGCCACTTTCATGTGCCAGGGCTTGAGAGTGGGCGCGTAAAGAGTAGTCGCAGCAGCCGCACGGTCCAGCCGAGCGAACAGCTCGTTGGAGTTGTCCGCGCGCGCGGCGGTGAGCAAGGAAAGCGCTACGCAAATCGAGCCGAAGAGATTTCGCATTTGAGTGGTCCTGAGCGGAGTGCCTACTCACCGTAGTGCAGCAGGCTGAGGACATCGTACCCGGGAAACCTGGCGCGGCCATTCAAAAAATCGAGTTCGATGGCAAAGGCGAGGCCGGCAATGTCGCCGCCTAGCTGGCGTACGAGTTGGACCGTAGCTTGCATGGTGCCCCCGGTGGCGAGCAGATCGTCCACGATGATGACACGTTGGCCGGGTTCGATGGCATCCAGATGGATTTCGAGCGAGTCCGAGCCGTACTCGAGATCGTAGGTGACCTTTGCGGTCTGGGCGGGAAGCTTTTTGGGCTTGCGTACGGGGACGAATCCCGCGTTTAACCGGTAGGCGAGGGCGGGTCCGAAGATGAAGCCGCGGGCTTCTATGCCGAGGACGAGGTCGATGTCCTTGCCGATGTAGTACTCGGCGAAGGCGTCGATCAGCCTGGCCATGCCGACCTTGTCCTTGAGCAGGGTGGTGATGTCGTAGAACAGGATTCCCGGTTTAGGGAAGTCGGGCACGGTACGGATCAGCTGCTTCAGGGGCTCACAGTTCACGACTTCGCTCCGAGTATTCATGGTTACCAGGCTCCTTCGATTGCAAATGTTCCCAGGTTGTCGGCTTCGTCCTCGGCCAGCTCATGGATGAGAACGCGGTCGACCCTGCTGCCGCGCGAACCTTTGCGCAGGGAGGCTTCGAGTTCGGCGAGCTGATCCGGGTCACCTGCGGCTACGGCTTCGACGTGGCCTTCGTCCGTGTTTTTGACCCAGCCGCGAAGACCGATTTCGGCGGCTTCGCGATGCACGAACCAGCGGAAGCCTACGCCTTGAACGCGGCCCTGGATAAGGTAGTGGCGGACAAGCTTCGAGCTTGATTCATTCATCGACATGCGCTTCAGGCGCGGCTCATGTAGGCGCCTTCGGCGGTGTCAACGCGGATTTTTTCGCCTTCGTTGATGAAGGCGGGAACCTGCACGACCAAGCCGGTTTCGGTCTTGGCGGGCTTGGTGACGGAAGATGCTGTGGCGGAGCGGATGCCCGGCTCTGTCTCCATCACGGTCATCTCGACTGCGGTGGGGAGTTCGATGCCGACCGCCTTGCCGTCATGGAAGCTGACGTTGATGGAAAGGTTGGGCGTGAGGTAATCGACGGCGTCGCCCAGGGTCTCGCGCTTGAGGACGGTCTGCTCGTAGGCATCGTCCATGAAGTAGAAATCGTCTCCATCCGAGTAGAGAAACTCCATCTTCTGCTCGTCGACGACGACGCGGTCGATGGGGTCGGGCGAGCGGAAGCGCTCGACAAACATGGACCCGGTGCGCACATTGCGCAGCTTGGCCTGGATGAACGCGCGCAGGTTGCCGGGCGTGCGATGCTCGACCGAAAAGACCAGGTGGAGATCGTCTTTGAACTTGATAATCATGCCCGGACGCATCTGCGTGGCAGGAATCGACATAGAGCTAAACCTCTGATTCTGAGTGCGAAAGTTGGACGGAAGCAACATTCCGGCCAAATCGATTGTAGCGCAGGGGACATAGTACAGAAGCTGCGTGGCTGCGGTGTAGCAGGTCGCGTCAGCGCACGAAGATGCGCTTGAAGAAGCGTCCTATTGCGTGGAGGGAACCCTTTTTGTGGGGCTGTGGCTCGGCAGGTGAAACCGCAGGCTTGGCAATGGCAGGAGGCACGACGGGTGCGGGCTGGGCGTCAGTCTCGGGTTGCGCGGCCTGAGGTGCCAATGGATCGAAGTTGAGTGTGGTGGCTACCTGCACGTGAGTTCCACCTGATTCTGCGGGAGGGGGCGGCGGTTGGGCCAAACCACTGCTCACGGCTGCGGGGAACGGATGTACGGCTGCGGCCGCAGCCGGAGTCATGGTGCCCTGCGAGGCCAGCAAGGCTTCAGCGATTGAGACACCAGGCTTCTCCACTAGAGGACAGCCGCAGGGGGTTGTCTCGTTGTCTACGACGGCGTGCAGGTCGCCGTGTTCGAAGAGGACGTGCTGGCCGGCTTTGACCAAGTAGGTCGATTCGCCAAAGGCGTCGGTGATGGCAACAGAAGGGCCTGCGCTGCCCTCGTTGTCTACGCAGGTGTCGCCCGCCGCGCTGACCTGCAGCTTTAGGTTAAGCGGGCCTCCCGCGGGCGTGGCAAGACGCAGGTCGGGCGTCAGGATTGCGTCTCCCGCAATGGCCTGCATTTTCACTTCGAGCGCACCACGATCCAAGGCCAGCAGTAGGGGCGAGACGGCCCCGGGCGCGGGAGCCGCGGTCACGTGCAGCGTGCTGCTGCGGCAAACCGAGATGGAGCCGCCGCGTGCAAGCTGGATCGCCGCCGTGTGGTCCTGCGCCTTGACGGTGCTATTGCCTACCAGTTGGACGCGATTCGCCACGACCTGCAGAACTCCCTGCGGGGCCGAGACGTCAGCGTCCGCCGCGGAGACGCTGCCGATCGGCGGTGCGGCAACAACCTGCGCGCAGCCCGGGGCCGCCGCACAGAGCAGCAGGGCCGTATAGAGCAGCAGAGACGCGTAGGCCGGGACCACACACCATGTCAGCGCTGCACGTTTCATGGACACTCCTAAAGCTTTAAGAAATTCTCAATCAAGGTGCGTCCGTTCGCCGTCAGGACGCTCTCGGGATGGAACTGCACCCCTTCAAACGGCAGAGTGCGGTGACGCAGCGCCATGATGGTTTCGTTGCCGGTACCCGATTCGACCGTTGTGGCGGAGATCTCAAGCTCCTGCGGCAGGCTCTCCTGCGAGACGATCAGGGAATGGTAGCGGGTGCAGGTCATATCGGGCGCGATGCCGGTGAAGATCGTCCTGCCATCGTGCTGCACCGAGCTGGTTTTGCCGTGCATCAACTTTTCAGCACGGACCACTTTGCCGCCGAATGCGGCTCCGAGCGCCTGATGGCCGAGACAGACGCCGAGAATGGGAACTCTGCGTCCACCGGCCTGCTGGCTTGCTGCAAAGTGGCGCAGCAGGGCGATGCTGATGCCTGCATCCTCAGGGGTGCAGGGGCCGGGGGAGATGAGGATGCGCTCGGGATTCATCGCCGCGACCTGTTCGGGTGTCACCTCATCGTTGCGGCGGATCACCATTTCGGCACCCAACTCGCCCATGTACTGGACAAGGTTGTAGGTGAACGAGTCGTAGTTGTCGAGCACAAAGACCATTCTGAGACGATTCTACGCCGCGGCAACATCCTGCAGAAAGCGCGCCTCTAACCCCATACTGCTGCGGTGTGCTGGAAGCTCCGCGCGGGAAAGGAGTAAGCGCATGGGTATGTCGAGCAGAGGGTTGAAGCACTTTACTGCCATGGTGTTAATCGGAGACGGCGTTCTGGCGTTGGTGCGGCCGGAGCATGATGCCCGAGCGTGGGCGGCGGGTCCCGCACCGTGGCGCAGGTTGATGGGATTCTTCCGCGAGCATCCGGACCTGACCCGGATGATGGGTGCGGTGCAGGTGGTAGGCGCGGTCTGGTGGGCGCTAGAACAGGAGCAGGAGTGGCACTGAGCGGCGTGCGCGCGCCGAGATGGCGCAGAGAAGAAATGCTGTAGCGGGAGTGCGGAACCAATGTAGGATTCTGCTCATATCCAGCGAAACGAACTCGCCTGTTACGCGACAGGGTGCCGCCTACAACCCAGTGACGCATTACGTCCTGGTCCCCATCTTCACAATCACGTTCGCGATTGCAATCGATGTCGCCAGGCATGCCCAGCAATACCGCCTGCTGCGCTGGTGGCTGGTAGTGGTCGCGTTTGCATTCATCCTCCTGACGATGCAACAACGGCTGTACTCGCTGCGAGTGCAGGACCGGGTGATCGGGCTGGAAGAGCGGCTGCGAGTGATGACGCTTGTGCCGGGTGTAGATGGTTCGAGGCTGTCGATGCGGCAGTTGATTGCGCTGCGGTTTGCGCCGGATGGGGAGCTGCCGAGTCTGGTGCATCGCGCGCTGGCGGAGAATCTGGATGGAGCGCAGATCAAGGCTGCGATTACGCAGTGGCGGCGGGACGACGTTCGTATCTGAGGGTGTTAGCGCGAGACGTTAGGACTCGCGCGCTGCGACCTGAGGAAGACCATCTCCTGGCCTTCGATCTCGGTAGTGGTGGTGGCGGTCTGGCCTGCGGGCCAGGGACCGGCGCCCTTTGAACGGAGCAAACCGGCACGAACACTACGAAAGCGGCGGCGATAAGACGATAAATCTCTGCACATCAGGCATGAACTCTCCTTTGATACAAGCGCTGCGCGGCTAGTGCTGACAGGATCAGGACCAGGTAGGACAACCAGATCCAGGGTGACTGGTCGCGGAAGAAAGTCCAGTTCGGCTTACTGTGGCTGAGGTGCGGAACGATGAGTACGTAGGTGGCAGCGTCGAGACAGAACGATAGCAGCATCCACATGCCCGTCAGGATCATTGACTCGTACAAGCTTGTTTGGGAACTGAATTGAAATTTTCGCAGATAGCCATAAATCAGTAGAGCGCTTACGGCAGGCATGAACGTAAATACGGCAACCCACATTACAAGCAGGCTGAACCACACATAGGTCGCAAACCCCACGAGGGTCGCAATCGTATACATCACAAAAAACATTCCAACAATCCAGCCCGCTTTGCGCACCTGGGTCTCCCATCCACGTTCTTGTTCTCGTACGCCACGGGAACCGGGTTTGTTCCCCTGTTTAACGTGGAGTTCGAGTTCTCGGCAGGGGCATTACTCAGAGAACTGCGGCCTGACCCACAAGCTCCATGCTGATGGTGCGATCTGGCTCCACAGCCGGGACCGACTCCCTTCGAACGTAGCTCGTCCAGTTTGCGCGCGTGCGGGAAGACGCCCAGCCAGAACTCGGCGGTTTCTTCGGGGTTGCTGTTGAACCAGAGGAATGGGCGCGAGGTTACTCATGGCTGGCATATTAGCAGCCCACTTAAGAAGCGGAACACTACGCAAAATCTTGGACTGATCACAGCGCATGCTTGCAGAAAGCAGGCGCAAATCGAAATGAACGGGATTGCATTGAGGCGACTCCATTAACTGCGATGGATTTCTCCATCATGGTCGCGCTGCATGAGATCAAAAAACTGGATGACGATTTCCGTTGCTAACTGTGCGGAACCCAAGACAGTGCCATCATCTCTCTTCCATACATGCTCGCGAGTGCGGGATAGGTCCGGGGCAAACCGGGCCTGTCTGATGGCCTGGGGATTCGGCCGAAGCACGTGATGCGGCTCACCACTTCCAAGCGAAAGCTCGAAGTCATACTCGTCAACTAGCAGGTTTGCGTGTTCGAGAGAGTTGCTCCATTGTTGTGCCCATCGTACATTTAGACTGACCTGCCCGTCCGTCACGTTGCACCCGGACGCTAGAGTCCCGTCTCTAAATAACCCCGCGGCAATGGATATTCCTCTTTTCTCCCGGATTTCATCAACGTGTGCCTTGATCTGTACAAGCACCTTCGCAGCCTCTTCTCTAATCGCGCGAATGCCTTCGGATGAACTCAGGTTACGCCGGTCCATTTCATGCTGCTGATTGGCCTGAAGGATTGCCGCACGCTTGTCAGCAGTCATCGGCTCGGGGCTTCCGCCTCTATCCTGAACCATCTTGTTAATTGCGCCGACCGCTTCCGATAGACCGAAGTCTTCCCAGTTGAGGCGAATGTACATAGGCGGAAGCCACTTAGGGTACGTGCTTGTCTTGTCTAAAGAAATGAAGAACAAGCGCTCCCAGCCGCCATTGAAGACGGCCTCACGAACCGCGGTCTCTTCCACCCGCGTCCACTTCGATTGTCCCCACCCGTCGCGGTACAGCACAACGATGACACGTGAATCCTCTGCGAACGGAGTACGCATGCTTTCCATACCGTCAGTTCCGGCGAGGTCCTCTTGCTTTTTCGGAAAAAAGAACACATTGAATTTCGCGGATAGCTCGTCATTGAGTGCGGCAGCGATCAGTTCGTCTTTAGCAAGGAAAGATATGGCCACGTCGTATTTTGGATTTTCTAGCCGCATTACGCATTGTTCTCCTGAAGCCAGCATATATCGATAATCAAGGTCTGGATAAGAGCTCTATTACATAGGTCTACAATAGTGTCATGCCATTCACACAACTCACTAACGCCAAGCGCGTAACCCTGGAGTTTGAAGTTGTACCCGCTGAAGCTCGTCTGGAGTTCACGCGCATGATCCGTGACAAGTGCTCAAGCACACCGGGGGACGAAAGCGGATTGATCAGCCTTATCCGCGAAAATGACTTTGTAAACATCGCTAATACAATCATGGGTCGACCGATTTACGCGCTAGAGAGCGATGGATGGGGGAACTATGAACCAGCTGAGTTCGCATGGCATCAGGGTCAACGCGAGCTCATCATGAGAGTTCCGTCAACGACAGAACTCGTCGAAATCCTCGCAGATTATCTTCAGAACAACATGCTCAGTCCTAAGAGCGTTAATGCAATCTTGAAGCGTTACAATTGCGGGTTCCGCTTCAAGGATGTTGGCGGCATCGACGGATTGGACATTACAGTCATCATTCAGGACGAGGACAACATCCCTGAACCCGACCTCTCGAACGACCACCCAAATGTTCGCCGCCTTGTCATTCGCATGAACTCCGCGCTCGCTGCGCATGACTATCCCGGCGTTCTACACGGGTCCGCTTCGGTCTTTGAGACACTTGCCAAGGATGTGACGCAAAATCCGTCAGTTAACGATCAGACACTTGCAAGCTTCTTCGCTGGATACCGTAAAAAGTCGTTGCTACCTGAGCCAGTGCTGGATTACATGTTGAGCGTCTACAACAATCGCAATACGGCGCCACTTGCTGCCCACGGAAGTCTATCCGAGCCGACCGTTACGCCGGAAGAAGCTGTATCGCTTTGCGAGTTGACCAAGACCATCGTTCGTATGGAACGCGCTCTCGCGCAGCAGAAGGTAGACCGGAGTCAGATAACTTCGTCGAAACGCAGCCAGGCGACCACCGATAGTGCCTTGGACACTAAACCCGAGTGAACCAGAAATTGCGACGTCTCGATCTTTGAAATTGCACTTACTCAAGGTGCGCTCAAATCATTGAGGCCAAATCTCACATGCGATTCTGATGAAGAAACGCTACGGCGAGTTCTTCCGTTATGGATTGACCCGCATCCACGTGGTCTAAATCAGAAGAATTGCTTTCTGAGCAAGTGGTCTAATTCAAGCAAGTCTCACCTGGATCACATTGTCGCGCAACTGATTCAACCGTATTGGCCAGCGAGAGCGGCTCAGGCACTGCGGGCGCGTTCTATGGCTCGGACTACGGCTTGGGCTTTGTTGGCGCATTCTTCAAATTCCAGTTCGGGGATGCTGTCGGCTACTATGCCGGCGCCGGCCTGGATGTGGCCCTGCTCGCCGTTCATGAAGAGGGTGCGGATGGCGATGCAGCTGTCGAGGTTGCCGCTGAAATCGGCGTAGAAGACGCTGCCCCCGTAGACTCCACGGCGGGCGGGTTCGAGCTCTTCGATGATCTCCATGGCGCGGATTTTGGGTGCGCCGCTGAGCGTTCCGGCGGGGAAGCAGGCCTTGAAGGCGTCGATTGCGTTGAGTTCCGGCTTGAGTCTGCCTTCAATCGCGCTGACCAGATGCATGACATGGCTGTAGCGTTCGACAAACATGAGGTCTTTGACCCGCACGCTGCCGTACTCGCTGACCCGGCCTACGTCGTTGCGTCCGAGGTCGACCAGCATGATGTGCTCCGCGACTTCTTTTTCGTCGGCGCGGAGGTCGGCTTCGAGGGCGCGGTCTTCTACCTCGTCGGCGGAACGTTTGCGGGTTCCGGCGATGGGCCGGTACTCGACCACGCGGCCATGGACACGCACTAGCAGCTCCGGCGATGAGCCCACGATATGCGCAGTGGAGGCTGGTTGAGGCTCTGCTTCCTGCAAAGCGCCTGAGGCTGGCGCGGGCTCCATCCCGAAGCGCACGAAGAACATGTACGGGGACGGATTGACGATGCGCAGGGCGCGATAGATGTCAAAGGCGGGCACGCCCGGCTGGCAGTCGAAGCGTTGCGAGAGGACGCACTGGAAGACGTCGCCGCTGGCGATGTACTCCTTGGCGCGCGCGACGGCGTGGAGGAATGCGGCTTTCGAGGTGCGTGGATGCAGCTCAAGCGTGCTGCCTGCATCGGCTGCGCACGCGTGTTTCGATGGGGGTGGAAGCGCCTGGGCGAGACGCTCTTCCATGCGGTCGAGCCGCCGCAGAGCCTCGTCATAGCTGCCGCCACGGGTAAGGTCGGCCGAGGCGATGAGCAGGATCTCCTTCTTGACGTGGTCGAAGACCAGCACCTGATCGAAGAACATCAGGCAGGCGTCGGGGACACCGAGCTCGTCGGCGGCGTGTTGCGGCAGCGTTTCAATCAGGCGAACGACGTCGTAGGCGAAGAAGCCAACCGCACCAGCGGTGAAGGGGGGCAGACCTACGAGCCGGGCTGGACGATGTCCGGCGAGCGATAACTTCAACTGCTCAAAAATGTCTCCATCGAAGCTGCGGCGCTCGTTTGCTTCAGACACGGTGATGTGGCGTCCGCGACAGACCATCTTTTTGTACGGTTCGATGCCGATGAAGGTATAGCGGCCGACGTGCTCGCCGCCTTCGACGCTCTCGAGTAGAAAGGCTTCGGGGGCTTCGCTGGCGACTCGCAGGAAGGCGGAGACGGGTGTTTCGAGGTCGGCCGTGACGGTGCGGAAGACCGGAATGAGGGTATGGGTACGGGCCAGATCCTCAAAGGCGGCGCGATCCGGCAGGCTAACGTTTTCGGGCGGAATAGGCACTCTCAGCCATAGTAAATGGCGCGCAGAACGAGGGTGTCAGGGGAGATACCTCCCCGGATTGCGACCTGTTCCCTCGGGGGCCTATACTTCGCAGGGTTTGACCACCGACCGGTCTGGTCAAAAGAAGCATTGCTTCTTTCAATCACATCCAACAGGATGTTGATTGAGGTGCAAACGAGATGGCCGGAGAATCGCTGATACCAGCAACTGAACAAAAGGACCGCACCATGGCAGCTGCAACCCCCGTCCTGACGCTTGAACAGGAGAAAAATCCCTGGGAAGCACAGGCATTTCGTTTCGACCTCGCCGCACGCAAACTGAATCTCGATGAGGGCATCTGGAAGGTGCTCCGCTTTCCCACGCGGGAAATTATCGTGCACATTCCCGTCCAGATGGACGATGGCTCCATCGAAGTTTTCACCGGCTACCGGGTGCAGCACTCGATGGCACGCGGGCCGGCCAAGGGCGGCATTCGCTATTCGCCGGACGTTTCGCTGGACGAAGTACGCGCGCTGGCCAGTTGGATGACGTGGAAGTGCGCCATCGTGAACATTCCGTTTGGCGGCGCAAAGGGCGGCGTGATCTGCGACCCCAAGCACATGTCACAGGGCGAACTGGAGCGTATGACACGCCGCTACACGGCCGAGTTGATGGAGTTTATCGGGCCGGAAAAAGACGTGCCTGCGCCGGACATGAACACCAACGAGCAGACCATGGCGTGGATCATGGACACGTACTCGATGCACAAGCGCGAGACGGTGACGGCGGTGGTGACGGGCAAGCCGATTAATATGGGCGGCTCGCGTGGACGGCGGGAAGCGACTGGGCGAGGCATCTCCGTCTGCTGCGATGAGGCGCTAAAGACGCTTGGGCTGACGGTTGAAGGTTGCCGCGTGATCGTGCAGGGCTTTGGCAACGTAGGCTCGAACGCGGCACACACGCTTTACAAAAAGGGCTACACCATCACCGGGATTGCTGAATACGATGGCGGTCTGTTCAACGCGGATGGACTCGATATTCCCGCGTTGATGGAGCATCGCGCGTCTACGGGCAGCATCACCGGATTCACCAAGGCTGATCCCTGCGACCACCACGAGCTGATCACCCGTGTATGCGAGATCCTGATTCCAGCCGCGACCGAAAACATGATCACCAGCGAGAACGCGGCCAAGTTGCGCTGCCGCATTCTGTGCGAAGGCGCGAACGGCCCAACCACCATCGTCGCCGATGACATCCTCGAGGAAAAAGGCGTCTTCGTGGTGCCGGATATTTTGGCCAATGCAGGCGGCGTTACGGTCAGCTACTTCGAGTGGGTGCAGGACCGCATGGGCTACTTCTGGACCGAGCAGGAAGTGAATCAGCGGCTGGATGCGATTATGTCCGAGTCGTTTCGCGATGTGATTGCTTACGCGGGGGAACATGGAGTGAACAACCGGATTGCAGCGTATATGCTGGCGATTGATCGCGTGGCGTATACGACCAAGCAGCGTGGCATGTACGCCTGATCAGATAACCCACTCATTGCAAAAGCGCGATGAATGGGGCACAGGAGCTACGGCCCTTGCTTCGGTGAGGGCCGTTCTGCGTTTGCAGTGTGTGCGGCACAGGCTAGAATCGACGCGGAAGGTAGCCTCGATGGAGATGCGTCGCGTGATGGACAGGCTATGTGCTGATTCGAGCTGCGGCAGCAGACGTTGAACGCTGCTCCGCCAACCCGCACGCCGCTGGTTGAGGCTCTGCACCTGACGAAACGCTATGGTGCAGCGACGGTGGTTAGGGATGTTTCCTTCGATATCTTTCCCGGCGAGACGCTTGGTCTTGTAGGTGAGTCCGGGTCGGGCAAATCAACAGTGGCCCGGATGTTGCTGCGGTTGGTTGAGCCTTCCGCCGGAACTGTGCATTTCGACGGGGTTGATCTGCTTTGTGCGAAACCTCATGATCTGCGCATGCTGAGACGGCGCATGCAGATGGTGTTTCAGGATCCCTTCGCCGCGCTAAATCCGAAGATGCGGATTCGCGAAATCGTTGCCGAACCGTTTGCGATCCAGGGTGGTTTCGAGAAAACTTTTGTCCGCGAGCGCCTGTCGGAGTTGATGCACGAGGTGGGACTCGAAGAGGACGTGCTGACGCGCTATCCGCATGAGTTCTCCGGGGGGCAGCGGCAGCGGATCAACATTGCGCGGGCGATTGCGTTGAAGCCTGCGTTCCTCGCACTGGATGAGCCGGTGAGCGCGCTCGATGTTGGCGTGGGCGCGCAGGTGATCAACCTGCTGCGCGATCTACAGCGGCGGCATGGGATGACGTACCTGTTCATCTCGCACTCGATGCCGCTGGTGCGCTATCTGTGCGATCGCGTCGCGGTGATGGAGCGCGGGCACCTGATTGAGGTGGGAGACGCCGTGCAGGTGTGCGAGCGTCCACGCGAACCGTACACGCAGCGTTTGATTGCGGCGACGCCGCGTCTGCCGGGTGAGCTGGGTGCCGCAGAATAAATTCGAGCGCATGCAAGCCTGACGCGTCAGTCCAGATAGAGGGTGCCTGTGACCACGGCCGAGGTTTTTGGATTGTCGAATCCGATGGCCGTGCTAAAGCCGGCGCACGCTGACGCGGTGGACATCGGCGAACTGGTTCAGACCTACTCGACTGTTTTGTTTCGTGTCGCACACTCCATTCTGCGCAATCGCACCGAGGCAGAAGATGTGGTGCAGGAGGTGTTCGTGCGCGTGCTGGAACACCGGGCCAGGCTGCCTGAAGTACGGGAAATGCGCGTGTGGCTGGTGCGCATTGCGTGGAATCTGGCGTTGGATCGAAGGCGCAGACTCCGGCCGGACCAGATGGACGCTTTGTTCGCTGCCTCGCTGGTCGCACCGGGCAAGCCCGCGGATGAGGTGATGGCCGAAACGCGAAGATTGGAGCGCGTTCTGCTTGAGATTGATCGACTCCCGAAGGTGGAACGGCAGGTGCTTCTGCTCTCGTCTGCCGAAGAGTTTGCGGTTACGGAGATAGCGGCACTGATCGGGCGCTCGGAATCTGCGACGCGGGCGCTGTTGTTCCGCGCACGTCAACGGCTTCGGGAACGGTTGCAGCAAGGAGGCAAGGTATGAAGGAATTGGAACAGGAGGCGATGAATCGCGTGCTCTCGGGGCTGCGCAGAGCGGAGCCACACGCTGGCCTGGAGCAGAGGGTGGAGCTTGCCTTGGAGCGGCGGAAGACCGCAGATTTGGGTGGGAAGAAGCTGAACGCGCGTTTGCTTTGGACCTTCTCCGGGGGCGGATTGGCTTGGGCCACAGCGGTTCTTATTGCAGTTTCCTTGTTCAGTTCGCAGCGCAGTTTCGAACGGCGCGGGAAAGGTCAGGCAAACGCACCCATTCACACGTCAGACAGTGAGGCCAAGCGCAGTGTGGTGGGAAGCGGAACACCCGAAAGGGGTGCGTCGGCCATTCAACCTGCTAAACATTTGTCTCGGCCACACCGCATGCGGGCCGGAACCGCGACTCGGGCAGCGACCTTCGCCAGCAATGAGGTTTCCGCATCGTTTCTACCCAGTTCGCCTGCGCCGCCTGCACCTTTGACCGAGCAGGAGCGTTTGCTTCTGAAGCTTGCGCCCCATCCAAGCGCCGACGATTTAGCTCTGTTGAATCCTGAAAAGCGTGAAGAGATTGCGCGAGCGGAAATGACCGAGTTTCAGGACTTTTTCAAACCATCTGAACTAGAGGAGAAGATCAATGCACAGCAAGCAGCCCGCATTCCGCACGATAATTAGCAGCATTTTTCTTGGGGGAGCACTGCTCGGTATACCCCTGAGCAACGTGGCGTATGCGCAGAAGGCGCCGACGGCTGAGTCTGACTCCACGCAGGTCAAGACTTTTTACCTCAACAGTGGCGGTTCGGTGCAACAGGCAAATGAGTTGCTTAATGCGCTGCTGCGTGTGCTGAATCCCGCCACCCGGGTTAACCTCATGCCTTCTGAGTACGCGATTTCCGTACGCGGCACCCCCGAACAGATTGATATGGCAGCGAAGCTGATCGCAGACCTCAATCATCCGCAGCGAGACTACCGCCTGACCTACACGATGAGCGAGATGGATGGGAGCAAACGTGTTGGGGTTCAGCACTACACGCTGGTGATGTTCGGCGGCGCGCGCGCGAGGCTGAAGCAAGGCAGCAGGGTTCCTGTTGCGACCGGAACGACCTCATCGTCCGGGTCGCAGACCAATACGACACTGACCTTTATTGATGTGGGCATGAACGTTGATGCGACCCTGGCGGTTGCTGCCGATGGAATTTTGCTACAGAGTAAAATTGAGGATTCCGGACTGCTTGAAGATCGTTCGATTGCGGGTGTGCAGGAACCGATGATCCGCCAGACGACTCTTGAAGGATCGACGCTACTGCAGCCTGGCAAGCCGGTGGCGCTGGGTTCGCTCGACATTCCCGGGAGCACGCGGCATCTTGACGTTGAAGTCCTGCTGGAGCCGATGCGGTAGCAACGTGGGCTCACGGGTTAGCATGGAGCTATCCCCGTGAGCCAGCCAGCCCGACTTTCGTCCCGCGTTGTCATCGCTTTTGCCTGCGTGTATTTCTTCTGGGGTTCCACCTACGTGGCCATGCGCTACGGCGTTGAAGTGCTTTCGCCCTGGATCATCGGCAGCGTGCGATATTTGGTTGCGGGCGGCATGATGCTGGCGGTCTGCGCGGCGCGTGGGATGCGCCTTCGCCAGAGCCGGCGCGACTTCCTGATGCTGGCAGGCATCGGTGTGTTGATGCTTGGCGTTGGCAACACCGGCGTGTTGTGGGCGGAGCAATACCTGCCCAGCGGACTGGCCGCATTGCTGGCTGCGATCATTCCACTTTATGTGGCTTCGCTCGAGGCCGTTCTTCCGCATGGCGAACGCCTGCGCGCACGCGGCTGGGTGGGTGTGGGGATCGGGCTGCTGGGTCTGCTGATCCTGCTGCTACCCGGCTGGCGGGAGAGTCTGGCAGGGCATCGGGGGCAAATGGTCGGTTCGCTGGTGGCGCTGGCCGCCGCGTTTGCGTGGAGCTGCGCTTCCCTGCTCTCGCGCCGCGCCCGGCTGAAGACGCCGCTGCTGCTGGCGGCTGCGTGGGAGATGATCTTTGCGGGGGTTTTCTGCCTCCTTCCGCTAGCCATCAGTGGAGACGCGCGCCATGTGCACTGGACCCGGCAGTCGATCGCTGCGATTGCGTGGTTGGTGGTCTTTGGTTCGCTGGTCGGTTATACGGCTTACATCTACCTGCTGGAGCACGTTCCGGTGGCCAAGGTTTCGACCTACGCTTACATTAACCCGGTGGTCGCGGTGGCGCTCGGCGCGATGTTTCTCGGCGAGCGGTTGGTGGCAGTGGAGTACATCGGGATGGCCGCCATTCTGCTGGCGGTGTACCTGGTCACCAGCTCGCAGATGCAGGCTGCGGATGCTGCTGCGGAGCTGCCAGTCGAGTCAACCCCGTAGACCTGCGAGCCCGCGGGCGCCACGGCGGAGTAGTCTGTTGCGATGAACACTTTTGACCTCCGCTTCCCCTGCTGGAGCCCTGCTATCCAGCGCGTCAGGTGCCGCCCGTGGATCACCGTGTACGCGGGTCAGCGGTCGCGCGTGGAGGCCCACTAGCCCATGCCCTTCGCACGTCCCAAAAAACGTGAGCCTGTTGGCGAAGCGGAACTGTTCGACTATGCCGTAGGCTCGCTTGCCCGGCGCATGCGGACGGTGCGGGATCTGCGGCGTTTGATGAAGCCCCGCGCCCACGAAGGCCAGCAGGGCGAACGCGATATGGACCGCGTGGTCGAGCGCCTGGTCGAACTGCAGTATCTTTCTGACACACGGTTTGCGCAGGATTACACGCGGCTTCGCAAGGAGAACCAAGGTTTTGGACGGCGGCGGGTTCAGCAGGACCTTGCCTTGAAGGGCGTTGATAAGGAGCTGGCCCAGACCACGCTGGCCGCCGCCTATGACGAGGCAGATGAGGTCGCCCTGGCGCGTGCTTACTGCGAGCGCAAGCGCATGCAGCCGCCTGCAGGCCCTGACGTCCAGAAGCAGACTATTCGGCTGATGAATCGGCTGATGCGCGCCGGCTACTCCTCGTCTGCGATCTTCAAGCTGCTGCGGAACTGGAAGGTGGCAACGCCCGAGGAGGACGACGGCGAACTGGACGGATACGATCTACCGGCATTCTGAGCGGGGGCCAGGGATTACGGCGCGGCACTGGGTGTGACAGAATGCTATGAATGACTGTGCGGGGGCGAGTGCACCCGGACAGCGGCAATTCTGGCCCATGAACCTGCCTAACTCCATCACGTTGAGCCGTATCGCCAGCGTTCCGCTGCTGATCTGGTTTTTGTCGCCGCACACTCCGTTTTCGCATCACAGCGGCGATCAGGAACTCGCGGCCTCGGCTTTGTTCATTCTGGCGTCCATCACGGACGGGCTGGATGGGTACCTGGCACGCAAACGGCGCCAGATTACGACGATTGGAATGCTGCTCGATCCGCTGGCGGACAAGCTGATGGTGGCAGCCGCGTACATTATTCTGGTGGCCTACAACCCGCGCATCGTGCCGGCATGGATCGCCGTGCTGATCATCGGCCGCGAGTTCCTGGTCAGCGGTCTGCGTTCGATTGCCGCAAGCGAAGGCTTTACCATCGACGCGAGTGAAATCGGCAAGCTCAAGACGGTGATTCAGATTGTGTCGGTGGTGGCAGCCATCCTGGCGCATCGCTGGGATTACTGGCTCTGGTTTCCGCGATTCCATGGCGGATTTGTCATCGCGGTCCATGTGATTGCGCTTACGGCAATTTACTGGATGACGGTGGTCTCGGTAATCTCGGCGGTGGACTATTTTATCGGCTTCTGGAGACAGATCGACCACGCCAGCGAACGCGCCCGTACCAGTCACAGCCATGTTTTGAGCCGACGCGGCAAGCCGCAGGCCAACGCCCTACGCCCGTGAAGCGCTTTGTCACGCTTTCGCAATCCGCTGCGTTTTGCAGCGCATCCAACCCGCAGATTCAATCGAGGAACAAATCATGATTCAGACGCAAGGCTACGCTGCCCAGACGAAATCCGCCCCGTTGACCCCGTTCAACTTCGAACGCCGCGACCCCGGACCTGAAGATGTTGTGGTGGAGATTCTTTACTCCGGCATCTGCCACTCGGACATCCACCAGGTGCGGGATGAGTGGGGCGGCTCCATGTATCCCATGGTCCCAGGTCACGAGATTGTTGGGCGCGTGGCGTCGGTTGGTAAAGAGGTAACTCGGTTCAAACAGGGCGATCTTGCCGGTGTTGGTGTGATGGTCGACTCCTGCCGCGTGTGCGGGAACTGCAAGGCGAAGGAGGAGGCTTACTGCGAGAAAGGCTTCGTGGGAACCTACAACGCAAAGAACTACGACGGAAGCGTGCAGCATGGTGGGTACAGCAACAACATCGTGGTCGATCAGCGTTACGTGCACACCATCTCGAAGAAGCTGGAGCCGAAGCTGGCCGCAGTTGCGCCGCTGCTATGCGCGGGCATCACCACCTACAGCCCGCTGAAGCACTGGAAGGTGGGCCCGGGCAAACGCGTTGGGATTGTCGGTCTGGGTGGTCTGGGCCACATGGGGCTCAAGTTTGCGCATTCGTTCGGCGCGCACACGGTATTGTTCACCACGTCTGCTGGCAAGGAAGCCGACGCGAAACGCCTTGGAGCGGATGAGGTTGTTCTGTCCAAAGATGCCGAGCAGATGAAGGCGCAGAAGGGCAAGTTTGACTTCATCCTGGACTGCGTTTCGGCGCCGCACGATTTGAATGACTATCTTGCGCTGCTGCGGCTGGACGGAACCCTGTGTCAGGTTGGCCTGCCCGATCAGCCTGCGTCGGTCAGCAGCTTTTCGCTTGTCACCAATCGCCGCAGCCTCTCCGGGTCGATGATCGGCGGCATGCCCGAGACGCAGGAGATGCTGGACTACTGCGCCGAGCACGACATTGTCTCCGACATCGAGATGATCTCGTTCAAAGAGATCGATAGTGCGTATGAACGTGTGGTGAAGAGCGACGTCAAGTACCGCTTTGTGATTGATGTCGCTTCGCTGAAGCAGTAGATCCGCTCAACGTGATAGCTGATTTCGTGATGGTGTACAGGGTTGCGCCGTCCGGCGAATACAGGAATCCCTTACAGGGCAGGCTCTTCACTGCATTCAGGACGACGGCTCGTTGGAGTGGAATGACTCTTTATAGCTGTTCCGTAATGGTGTACAGCATTGAACGTCGGAGAGTACTTCTGGTTGTCATTCCCGAAGGGAATCTGCGTTTGTCTTTGCTGTTTCCGGTTCTCTACACCATCTGCAAATCCGTTTAGAGAGGGACGACTCTCACGAGTGGGGATTCTCCACGGCTGGAACGGTTCTCCACGGCTGGGATGCACAAAAGCGCCATCCAGTGACTTGGATGGCGCTTTGCGTTTGGGTTGAGCAGAGAGTAGATGTCTGGAAAACAGCGGATTCCTTCGCGGTGCTGCGAGTGACAACATGCAGCAGTGGCACGGGGCACTCTACACAAATAACGTGAACATGGGTCCGCCCATCGCGAGCGTCTGGACGGGGCCGGAGAGACGTCCGCTGCCTGGATCGCATGAGAATACGGTCACCGAATCGCCAAACTGGTTGTCGGCGATGATCCACTTGCCGCCGGGGTCGAAGGTGAAGAAGCGTGGCCCTTTGCCTCCGACAGAAATCCGCTGCAACACGGACAACGTACCATTCGTCGGCTCGATCGAAAAGACGACCAGCGAATCTTCACCGCGATTACTTGCATACAGATAGCGCCCGCTGGATGGGATGAAGATTTCGGCGGCCGTGTTCGTACCGTGGAACTCCGGCGCAACACTGCTCACCGTATGGCCGGTGTAGGTAAGCAACGCCTCTTCCGGATTGGCTGCGCTGGTGTGCGTGGTCGTCCAGAGGTACTGGTCGATCGTCGACTTGAGTTCATCGATACCGTAGACCCAGCGCTCGTTAGGATGAAAGGCAACGTGCCGAGGGCCGGCTCCCGGATGGGGGTTGGATGTGATGTGCGGCGGACCCAGTTTTGCGTTTTCGGTATAGAGCGCGAACGTGATCAGCGAGTCGGTGCCAAGATCGTTGACAACCAGGAAACGATTGTCTGGACTGATCATTGCGGAGTGCGGATGCGCGGCTTCCTGCCGGTCAGCCTGTGGGCCGGGAGCATGGAAGAGCTTGCGGTCGCGCATGTTGACCACATCGACCGGCTCCGAAAGCGTTCCGTCCGGGTGCACTGAAAAAGTCGCGACCGTTCCGCCCGAATAATTTGCTACATAGGCTGATTTGCCGGTTTCATCGACCGAGATATAGGCGGGGCCGGCACCGCCTGAAGGAACGCGACCGAGCTCCTTCAGAGCGCCGTTCTCGGGGTCGCAGGAGTATGTAACGATTTTTGAACTCTTTTCATCACCCTCGTTGCACACGTAGATGAACGGGCGTCCGTCCACATGATTCAAGGCCATGAACGATCCACGCACATGATCGGCGGCGAGCTCCGGCGTGGAGATGTGCCCGGTGGCTGTATCGAACTGCGAGCGGTAGATGCCCTTTGCCGAAGGATGCGAGGTGTCAGTCCCGAAGTAGACGTAAGGCTTGCGGGCTGGAGGCTGAACAGACGGCTTGCGCTGGAAGAAGCGCTTGGCCTGTGCTTCGACCGGCTGAGTCAAGGCAAAGTGCGCGCCTGCAGTTGCGGTAGGCAGCAGAGACAGCATGCGGCGGCGGGTCAGCTTCATTTGTGCGCTCCTGGTCTTGCTTGAGGCGGCTACGTCTTGACGCGGTCGTCGGGGTCGGGCAAAGGCGCGCCGAAGTAGGCGGCGCTGCCTGGGTCGCCCGGCAGGTGGCCGAGAAACTGCTCCGGCTTGATGTCGTCGTTGATCACGGGCAGGGTCGGAAGGTTGTCGGTGCGTCCTGCCTCCTTCACCACTGCGTTGGCGTGCTCCAGCACTTCTTCGACAGACATCGTGTACATCTCGCGTCCGTTGTCGTAGCCGGACTCGATGGCTGTCTTCAGGTAGCGGCCCGCAGACTGCGCCGCCAGATAGTCGGTAATCACATGACCGTCGCGGCGCTTCATCTCGACCCACGCGCGGTTGGGCATCGAGATCCAGACCGGGCGTCCGTTGACCGCGAAGCGGATGTCGGTTGCGTCGACGTGGCGGGTGGCGATCGCGACCATGGTTCCTCTCCACTTGCAATGCAGCGGTTCAGCCGTCCAGCGATCGTTTACCGTGAAGTCTTCATACATGCATCCAGCTTAGACGAGCCGCCACGGACGGGCAACGTCCACGCGGTGCTATTCCGTACTGCGCCGCACGGGCTTGCTCTTCAGCCTTTGTTTGTTGACCGGCGGGGCGTTGCTGGGTGGGCGCTGCTTGCCTTTGCGACGCGATTTTTTACCGTTCTCTTCAATAACGGCACGCATCCAGTAATTGCCTTCGCTGTCGGTCTCGATTCCGTGGACCTCGCGCTCGAAACCGGGAAAGCGTTTGCCGAACTCTTCCATGGCGAGGATCAGGCGGATGACGGGGCTGTCCGGACCGCCCAGGCGTTCCCCTGGCATCGACATGGGAATGCCTGGGGGATACGGCACCAGCATGACGGCTGCGATGCGTCCTGCAAGTTCGCGAAAACGAATCTTTTCGGTCTGATGGCGCAGCAGCTTCTGATACGTCTGCGCGGGTGTGAGGATCGGGTCGAAGTCCTCATCGCAGGCCGCGTTGACCAGCCCGGCGAGATCGAGCTCGACCATGACCCGATGCATCTCGTCGGAGAGCTCTTTCAGGGACACGTTGCGATAGCGGTGCGGATACTTGGCAACGAGCTCCGGCAACGCCTCCTCAAGCGGCGCTTCCGAGTCGTACAGGCGCTTGAACTCGAAAAGATTCTCGAGCAGGCTGCCCCACTTGCCCTTGGAGGTGCCGACCGAAAACAACACCAGCACGGTGTAGTCACCGGTGCGCGCAATCTCCACGCGGCGGCTGTCGAGAAATTCCGTGAGCACGGCGGCCGGGATGCCCCACTCCGCAACGACACCTTGCGCATTGACGCCGGGCGTCAGGATCGTCACTTTCGCGGGGTCGAGCATGCAGTACTCGTCGGCGATGTCTTCGTCCTGGTAGCCGTGCCAATCGTCACCGGGCTTCAGCGTCCAGCAGCTGGGCGTATCGACTAGCAGTTCATCCGGCGCTTCTTCAAACACGAAGCTTTCATCGGTTTCAGGGTCAATGACGAGTTCCGGTTGATAGAGACGGAAGAACCACCCATCGCCGTTATGCTCGACGCGGCGCAGACGGTGGGCAATCGAGCTCATCGCCTTGCGGAAGCTGATGGCATCCTGAATGGTCTCGTCCATCAAGGTAGGGCCTGCGGGTTCATCCATCATCGCGGCGGCTACGTCGAGCGATGCGATCAAGGGATAAAACGGCGAGGTGGTTCCGTGCATCATGAAGGATTCGTTGAACTGGTCGAAGTCAAGCGGCGCGCGCG
>JAABUO010002860.1_pt1 | contig 20881 bp, 27 predicted proteins | sample 5559291 | NCBI WGS metagenome assembly JAABUO01 (sample SAMN10711878, study PRJNA513372) | rock metagenome | isolation source: Antarctica rocks | place: Antarctica: Victoria Land, Finger Mt sud
CGCAGTGAAAAATGCCAGCTAATCCGCCACTAAAACAAATATCGCTAAAAGCTATGTTTGGCACTTTACACTAGGCTAATCCGGATTAGATGCCCACTATTTGACCCCTTTTATTAGCAGCTGCAAGACACGTGCCTGCTGCTCATATCCTGCTGTCTGTTTCCTTGTATAGCATAGCTTGCTGCGCCTTTCCCAGCACCAGCAACAGCACTCAGAGGGCCAATGCACTATCTGCAGCTATACCAGCGCTGGCCCCAGCTCTCAGTCCTGCTTCTGGTCCCCTTGCGTCAGATTGCGAGCACAACACCCTTAGGCTGCTGGGCTGGCAGCAAGCATACAGCCCTCACGGATACACCATCGACACACAGCTGCCCTCCAATTGCTCTTTAGCCACTTGGCAGGCCCTTGGCTGCCTCAAGACTCTGACAAACCTGTCTCTGACAGGCAGTCTGCCAGATTTACTAGATGCCTGGGGCGCCAATGACAGCTTTCCTGCCTTGCAAGCCATTAACTTTTCCTCAGCTAGTTTAGCTGGGACTTTGCCAAGCAGTTGGGGCCTAGACATGGCATTTCCTCAACTTCAAACGATGGATTTCAGCATGACGCAGCTGTCAGGCCCGCTCCCATCAACCTGGGGCCAAAGGGGCGCGTTCAAGCAACTCAAAGTGCTACATCTCAGCCAGGTCAACATTGCAGGTGAGAATGTATGTCTGGCATGCACATGCTGCACCATCATAAGCATGCTTGGCAGCCACTTTAGTCAACTATCTGTACCAGCAAACTGGGATATGTCTATACCATTAGCACATACTTGTCAAACATTTTTCAAAAGCAGCTGCAAACACGATGTTAGATGTTTACACATATGGTACCTTCTGCATGGGTAGCTTTCCTGCCCTTTCCTCCCTCCAATTGGGAGGGTCTTTCCTGAATGGGACTCTGCCAGCCCATTGGGGTTCCAATGGCACACTCTCGGGTTTGGTAGACCTGGAACTAGCCAACAGCACTGTCTCTGGTACCCTTCCGCAGGAGTGGGGCGCCCCAGATGTTTTCAAGAATTTGTCAACACTCAGTCTTACAAACTGCAGTATCTCAGGTGCTTACTGATTGAGTGCTTACTGACGAACCAGCAGATCATGCACAGCTGCTTGTCACTGGTGTCAGTAATTGATGATATTAAGCTTGTTCTACTCACGCATTCCAGTAGCGACAACATGGCATTATGTTGCTGAGATCAAATGTGGCACCCAACCAGATGTAGATCAGTCAATGAAAGACAGGCGCCTTGTACTGCATGCTTTCTGCTAAATGAGAGGGGTGCATTGAGTCAATCTCTCCATGTGTGACATGTGCGACAGCCGGTTACAACAAAGACAGCTGTCCCCTTGTGCTTACATGCATGATACATGCATGATGCATCATATGGCAAATAGCTTTTGTCTGTCAGGTACATTGCCAGCATCATGGTCAAAGCCTGGAACCTTTGCAAGCCTCACAAGGCTCACTTTGGACCTGTCCAACTTGTCTGGCACCTTGCCACCCTCCTGGGGTAGTAATTACATTATAATGCCTCGTTTTCTGCGTCGGACTCCTTATCACTGGGGCCTTTCCTTTCGCCTGGTCTTAGCCCATTGGCTGGTACTTTGCCAGCAGAGTGGAGCAGTCCTTCAGCATTCCCAATGCTGACCTCACTGAGCATAACCAACCTCAGCATCACAGGTGAGCCTCTGTATGTTGGAGTGTCACAGTGGGTGTGAAGTCTGGCTTTAGTACGCTGGCCATGCGTACATCAAAACGAATCTTGTTCTTGTGGGGCTTGAGCTGCAAGGCAAGCTTGCTGGACTGTTCATTGAGGACAGTCACAGCAGCTGGCAATTTTGACAGCAATCATTGCTGATGTGAGTGCAATGGCAGCATGGCAAGTGACGCATGTTGTCAGTGACATTTATTGTGTGCACAAGCAGCTGCTGAGATGCTTGACTGCTGTTGCTGTTTGTCCACACTACGGACAACACGTGAGCTCTTCATGCTGATCCCCTCTTCTTCCCCCCCTTCCTCCCCCTCCGTCAACCCCACCCGGCCATAGTTCTCACCCATGCAATCCCATCATGACCTCTGTCCTTGAGTAAGCATGAGCATTGGCGGATGCAGCAGAGCTGATCAGTCATCATAGGCTCAAATTCATCTTCTCACACGGTTTCATGGTGAACGATGCAAGTGTAATGTGAAGGCACAGACTTGCGGTTGCAGGCCATGGCTATGCAGAGACTGTCTATGATGCAGCTATCTCCTTGTCAACATTGGCTCAGCACTGTGTTTGGGCTTGCTGTGTGTTTCTGCAATATATTGACGTCTGCAGCCACTCTACCAGATAGTTGGGCCGGTGCTGAAGCCTTCCCCCTTCTGACGGACCTCACTCTGGGTGATCTGCCCTTCTAAGCAGGCATGCTGCCAGCAGCCTGGGCAAGCAATGCATCCTTCCCTGAGCTCAGCTCCTTGCAAGTTGGCCTAAGTGAACTTGACAGCGTATCCTTGTCAGGGTCTCTGCCACCAGAATGGGGCAACCCAGGCGCCAAAAACTGCAGACATTGACCCTTGGAGGGTCCTTGACAGGTACTCACAGCCTCGCGACACACTCAGCTCATGTGCATCACGCCATGATGGTGGTGCACAGATTGCAGAACATGCATGCAAGCACTTTACAGTCAATGTCAACTCTTCATTGCTGGCATGAGGGCTCAGGCAATTATGCATGTAGATGTGCTCACATGACAGGACCAAGATCATTCTTGACAATTGCCTGTGCAACTTCCATTGATGACAATCCTCCTTCTTGTGCTGCTGCAACTCATGTGATGTCAACCAGGCAGGCAACAATAAACCTCAACACTGTTTGTGCACACTGACAAGGCTAATCACCAAGCCATGTGATACATCACTGCAGGACCAGTGCCATCATCTTGGCACCAACCAGGTGCCTTCCCAGCCTTAACCAGCCTTGACCTAAGCGTCTGTCAACTGACAGGCACTCTTCCTATCAGCTGGCCGCCCATGCTGCAGTCACTGGATGTGTCTGACAACAATCTCACTGGCACGCTCCCTGCTGGGTTGGCATCATTGGAGCAGCTGCAAGAGCTGACCCTGAGCACAAACTTGTTCTCTGGTCAACTGCCAGCAGCATGGGGTGCCCCTGGAGCTTTCAAGCAACTGACTTACCTGGAGCTTTCCTCAATTGATGTTACAGGAGGGCTGCCTGCTGCATGGGGCAGCCCGCATGGCTTCCAGAAAATTCGGGTTTTGTATTGTCAGGATAGTGTACAACTGGGAGGTACTCTACCAGAGTCTTGGGCTTCTCCTGATGCATTCCCCAATGTACAGGAAATGATCCTATACAATTCCTCAATTGGCGGCACCATACCTGCCAGCTGGGGCTCCCCTGATGGTTTTCCGAAGCTGCAACGGTTGAATCTTGGCAGCTCTAGTCTACAAGGGAACATTCCTGCTTTCAACAATGCAGCTTTAGCGGGTCTGGATCTGGCTGACTGCAAGCTCAATGGCAGCTTGGACATGTTTTGGAGAAGCTCAGCTCCTATGCAAGCAGTGTCATTGTCAAGCAACCACATTTCTGACAGCCTACCAGATGTGCCGGGTGCCCTGAGAGAATTGACTCTGTTGAACTTGGGTGACAACCAAATGACAGGAACAGTGCCACTATCTTGGCTGCAAGAGGGCAACCTTTTGTCGCATGTTTCTGTTCTGGATGCGGGTGATGTTTGGCAACGTTCGGTGGATCTGACAGGCTGGAGGCAGCAATTGTGCCTGCAGATGAACCTGTATGACTTGGATGTCACAGGTCAACAAGCAAAGCTGTTGCCAGACGAACGACAAAGCTGGGAGAGTTACGAAAACAGTTCTAATGCCAATGCCAACATCTCCGTCTGGTTGCAAGAAGGCATGCTCAGTCAGTGGACACTTGGATACCTTGTGCAAAACACCAACAACCAATTGACATCTGTCAAGGACATCTGCGCAAACGACGACTCAAGCCATGTTTTGCTCTTTTTTGGTTGGTGTTTGGTGGGAGCTGCTTGTTTGTCTTGGGCGTCTATGTGTGCTCACAGCGGTGTAAATTGCATGGGTCAGTCCAACCTGTGCTGTGGCGGCATTTACTGCATGTTTGCAGCTGTTGAGGCTTTGTATGAGGTGTGCTATGGGCTAGGTGGTCTTGCATTTTACTACTATGACTTGATTACAAGCATCATTGTGTTGGCTCAAGTGTGGGGCAACTGGCCTGCTAGTGCACTTATGGCCATTTTCTGGGTCATTTTGTTATAAATGGCGTCATTGTTGCCTTTCATGATATTTACAGGCTATTTGACCTGCAGTACGACCTGTCTGAAACTGGCTTACCCTTATCATTTCTAGTAGTGACATTGTCCCTGCTGTGCAGCCCATTGATGATCCCTATAGTGTTGCTTTTGGATACATGTACATTTATACGACAGGTGTTCCTGTTCACAAAGCGTGTTGTGGGTTTCCCTGAGTTTCGGTGGTTGCGTCCCGGGTTTGCTGTTGCTTCTAGATTGCACCGCTGCTTGGACAGCTCAAGTATGTCGGCCTGAGTTGGGTAGATCTTCAAAGCTATGAGGGCATGCACAACCTGATAGCTGCTTGTTTACAAAGTCTGCCCACAGTCATTGTGAACTCTATTTTGTTTTCCTTAGGCAACAACCCCAGTCATGGCATTTTCTTGTCTAGCAACCTCTTTTTGGCAGCAATCGTTGCTTCGTTCTTGGTCATGCTGAAGACTTTGACGGAGCTTTTGTGGCAAGCATCCAGAAGAGATATGCACCCCGTGAGGCATGCAGCTAGTTTAGTGGTCGGCAAGACTTTGGCAGGAGATGCAACACAATCAAAACTAGGTGCAAGGTCTAGGAGTGTTGAGCTGCTGACTCTACAGTGTCTTGAAACTGCCCCTTTGGGAGACCCTGCACAGCCTTCAAGAAGTTTACGGCAGCAATTGAGCTATAGCTTGAGTTTGAGCAACCCACGATATTCGTATCATGCAACTAAAGACAACACTAGCAGTGAAGTTTGAGTGAAGTACGTTGGATGTGATGTTATGAAGGGCATCAATGCAATATTGTGTCAATTAATTTTAACACATTGGATGTTCAACTGAATTGAAGTCCACCAAAGTCAGTGTGGTAGTACTGATCTGTCTGCAAATGTGGAGGTTGCAACCAATTGGTGTGCACCCAACTGAGCAGCTCCACATTTAAACATGGGACACATTCCAATGCTGAAACAAAGGCTGAATGCATACAATTTCTGGCTTGACTGCAAGTCTAAACACCAGAAAGAAATGCTGGAGGGCACCCATTCAGCAGGGTGACAGTTGCACAATTTACGGGCTGACTAGGCTGACAGATCGGCGTAGGCCAAGCCGTGGGCCTAGGTCTGGCCAGACGTTCAGTTTTTGAAGCATTGCCAGTTGATGGATGAGAGAGGGCTATGTGACCTGCCCATAAACCCATAAGCATTGTGCTGGCTGGACATGTATGCACCTCGTTAAGATGCGTTCAGCATTGCTAGTTCCCATGCGTTGTTTGCTTTAGTCCAAGTAAGATTTGCACTTGTAAATTCTCTTAAAACCTACGGTTGTCCAAAGACAGAAATGTGACGTTTCTGTTACAGTAAATTGAAAGGCTCCGCAGGACCTCCCATCGAGCTTCCCAACGGCAGGCCGAAAAATGCATGCGTTGGAAATCTTTTGACACGTGCCGGACACGACACGGCAGTGGAAGGCTAACGGTTGTTTGCATGTATTGACAAGTGCCGGGTGTGACACGGCGTGCACGGTCAACCACTTCATGCTCCACTGCAATGGCATGCAGCGCTATTACAAGACCTACGAGGCAGCGTGCTGTGCCAGAACCACCTTGTGTGAATGATTTTGCCTAGCTGCGCAGCTGGGGGCATGCAGCTGTTCTGGTGCTACAGTTGCAGCAGCTCGTCGGCCGCTGTCGAGGCTGTTAGGGCGCTCAAGGCGTGCTGGCACAGGTGCTAGGAGCAGGTGTACAACCGGTCTACATGTATCCGCGTGCGGCTATCGACGACCAGCACCAGCTAAGGTGTTACATTGGATCTAGACGGCAATCTGGCCACCCATACCAAGAGGCCTATGAGGGTTGCCCTGACAGACTCAAGTTGCACGACGATTGCTATATTCAAGTCTTCACCCATGGTCGCGCTCATGGAGGCTGCTTGTCGGTCCAATTCTTCAAGTCTGACGGGTCGGCAGCCAGCTACGGCCATTGGAAGCAAAGAATGGAAACACCCGTTGCTCCACTTGAACTGAGCGATGCGCGAAGTTTCCAAAATTTTGGCGGTGTCAAAGAAGCGTCATTTTACGGGATGCGGGTGAAAATGATCACTGCGGGCAGAAGTCATATTTCACGGGCCACCATTTGCTCTGCCAAAGACCTGACTGACCAGGACAACTGTCATTGGGAATGGCTGACTCTAGAACCCGACACAACACCATATGCAACAGACTTCTAAGGCTTTCAGGGGAGCAGTCTGCACTTTGCTAGAATTTGACAGTCTATTTGTGCTGTGAGCTTCAAAGCCTAGACAACAAGATCAACTACATGATCTTAATCACATATGCTGTATACGCCATGCTGAGGCTAATAATCGGACACTGTCTACAGAAATGAATGTCATCTTGCGACTGCAAGCAAAGCCACGTCAGTGTTGTTTTGACCCTCAGGGTGACGAACATTGGGCAGCTGGCTTACTCTGCTGCACAAGGTCTAGCTCATGCTGTGCTGCTGCTGCTATCTGTGCAAAGTCAACATTGGTATACTGCTGCCAGAACCCACACTTGTTCCACTGGGGGGTGGGAAAGGCTGGACTGGCTACTCCGTGCAGGATGCGAGCAACTGCCCTGCCAGTGAGGGTACATCCCTGCAAGAAGCCAAACTGTCTCTGCAGGTGGCCTTTCTCTTGGAACTCTCAGGTGTAATGCCACTCAACCCTCTTTTGGACTCTGCGTTCTTGCTGCTTAATGCTCATGGACTCAGAACCTATCCGTCAACAGCTTTTCAGTTCACAGCCCAGCAAGAAGCACAGCTAGAAACAGAAACCTCTCAACACTTTCACACACTGCAACTTGAAACTTCATGGCACCCTGAGGCGTGGTTCATGTTCTCCTTCTCAATACCATCCCTCAGTATTGCGCTTCAGACCCAAGTTCAAATGCACAATATGTTGGGATGGCATTGCATCACTGGGCATGACCTGCCTGAGCCTCTACTCAGGCACAGTTGGTGAACTTGTCATGAAGTGCATGGCTCATGCTCTTAAGACAGTGACCCTTGAAACTGAATTGATTCAGGACATAAAGGCTAGTGCAACCAATCACCAAGCAGTCAGACAGACTGCAGGCATAGAGCTGAAAATACAAGGAGTGGCACTGCTGCAGTCGTGGGTCAGCTCAGAAAGGACATGCAGCAAAAACTAAGCTGAGGGCGGTGCAGTATTTCAAAGCTTACTGGTTTGTGGCGGTCTGTCCATGCCATGAGTGCACGGATGTCCATCCTCAGAGTTGAAGCTGACTCTTTGACTGGCAAGGCAGGCAGGCCTGCAAGCAAACAATTGCAATACATCAGCACGACCACAATCAGAAGCACATGGAAGGGTCTCACGTGGTCAAGCTCCATGCACAATACAAACAAGGGCGCTTGCCTGACTGCAGTGATCCCTCAACTGCACTGCTCGACAAAGCAGACTTGACTAGCAATACTCTTGCGACACGCCCTGTGTTTGAAACGCATGCTTTGCAAGCCTGGCATCAGCCATGAGGCAAGCCATATAGGCACACACTGACACTCAGATTGAGGTAGTCACCGTCCGAAGTCAGGTCACCATCAGAGGTCAAGTCACCATCAGAGGTCAGGTCACCATCAGAGGTCAAGTATCCGTCAGAGGGTAAGTCATACAAAGCTAGCCATAAGAATTTCTCTGTGCAAAGGAACACATGTACAGCAGGAAGACCCCACCTTCCAGTGTCACCTCTTGCTCAGACTCAAAATATGCTGAGATCTGGTGCCGTAAACACTGCTCTTGCGGCCTCGCTTCACCCTGCAGTTGGCACTCAAGGCTGCCGGCTGTTTACTCAGACCAAAAGCACAGTGTAGCATGCTGTTCAATGCCAGTGTTGCAGCAGCGATGGTGCAGCAAATGGCGTGTGGCAGTGGTTGACTCTGGTGCTGTGCAACAGTGAAAGCCAGCAGTCAAAAACCAGTTGGGAAAAAACCCAGCAGTTGCAGTAGCAGCAGCAGTGTCCATAGTCTTTGCTTTGCAGACTAATGCATGGGGTTCATGCCTATGTTGCTCTCCAAAGAGGCTGTATGCTGTCACGTGACGTTTGGCTATGATGCCTTTCCTTGTAAGCAAGCAACAACTTGGTGGATCTGAACACATGCCATAAGTTGTAGTCAGCAGACCATACACTGTTTGCATGTCATGCCGTAGGTTGGCAACCGCTCACTGTATACAGGCTACTAAAGTGAGCACAAGCGCTACACAATTCAGAACGTGTGGCGCTGCACTACCAGCACGCTTCTTCATCATATCACCACTACTGCACCTTCTTGGGTGGTGAGTTGTCATATGCAAAGTGCTTTAGTCTCTAGTGCCTAATATATACTGATTCCCCTGTCACTGTCTGTTGACTCCCCTGACGAGTCCCAGCGACAGGGAATGTAACCTGGTGGATTTGGAATTTCTCGTCATTGATGAGTGCAACAGACAGGCGATACTGTTATCCTCAGCAAGGTGCCGGCTACCATCCTTTTTGGTCAGACATCTCTGCCAGGTACCAAAGAGCCCTCAGCACTCAGTACTAAGGAATAGTACCTGGGTACCTGCAGCCACAAGGCTGCTGGCAGCAGCAGCAGCAGCAAAGGAGCAGTAGGCCACATCTAGCCTGTGAGCCTGCTGCTTGCTGACTATGCCATGCCTCCGTGAGATGGCTTGAGCCAGCTGCTGCATGTCATCAGGCTTGCGCTTGACCACAAAGGCCAGAGCTGTCTGCTTGGACACCTCAAAGCGCAGCTCATCGGTCATTGCCAGTGCTTGCAGTGCCTTCATGACCTGCAAGGCTGCGGCTGTGTTGCAGTGATCAAGATCGGTCTGTCTGTTTCATGACACAAAGACTTGATGTTGTGCTACGGCAGCAGCCTGGGTGTGGGGCTTTGCATGTATTAGGTGATGTGGATAGGTCTACATGGTTGTGATTGCTTGGCATGCTTGTGCAGCAGACATGCTGGCAGCTGAAGACGTCAAAGGCTTCATGATTGCTACTCTGAAAGCATGCTCTACATTGCTGCTATGCTGCCAAAGCTCCAAACACACAACCCCAAATTGCATCACCATCATCTCACACAGGCTACACAGCAAGCCTTTCACAGTGTGTCATCATCAACGTACTACGACAGCTTATGCTCATTACGCACCCACAGCTACAAGAGCAAATGCTCTGTGTGATGTTTCCAAGCTGGCTTAGACTCACCATTGCAGCAGGCATGCCAGCAGCGTTCATGAGGTCCACCGTCGCTGCTGTGTAGCAGCCCTTACGCTGGTGCGGGCAGATCTGCAGCAGGGCTCTGATGATGGCATGTTCAACTGCCAGCTTGTGAGCGGCTGTGTTGTAGAAAGAGACAGACACGGTGACACCAGTGCTGGGTAACACCTGGATCAGTGGATCACTGTCTGCCTGCAGGACAGGACCTCATGCTTGGAGGTACTCAGGGGTTTACATACCCCTAGGGGAAGACATGAGTACGATGAGTGAATGAATGCATGAATAATTGAATGCATGAATGAATCAATCAATGAATGCACGAAATGAATGAGTGAATAACTGATTGAATGAATGGATGAATGAATGCCTGCACAGATTGTGTCAAGGCGCGTTGACGAAAATTTGTGCGCTGCTGCATCACTCTACAGCCAGCAGCCAGGTTTTTAGAATTTATTCACAACTTTTGTTTCGTAATTTCTTTTTTGAACAGCTGTTGAGCAGTGGCTGAGCAGATGAGCAGGCTTTGGCAAGCAGAGCGTGCCATACAGTGTTTGGATCTGAGGCTCATCAAATGCTGTCAGCATCAGCAAAGTTTGATCCACACCTCCAAGTAGCTCAGCAAAGTCTCCATCACTTCCTCCTTCATGTCACACTCCTCAGCCACTCTGGCCACAGCCACCATCCCATACACGGGCTTGGTCCCCTGTTCGGCCCCTGCCTCATAGTCTGAGTTCTGGTCAAAGACTGCTTGCAGGAAGGCTAGTGCATTGCTGGCTTCGATGCCGTCAGAGTGGGCAAGAGAGCGCAGTCGTAGGAAGTCTGCGTCGTCCAGGAAGAGGTGACAGTAGGACTCGGAGCCATCTCGCCCTGCCCTTCCAATCTGCAGTGCAGAAAATTGACGTTACTTAGCTGAAACGCTTGCAGAAGATGGACTCTGCTCAGACACCGGCTGGAAATTTCTGGCTCTCATCTAGCCCAAGGTACAGCGAAGGTGAATGGAGAAGAGCAAGGGCATTGCTGGTTCCTGCTGCATTGAGCAGTCCAGAGCGCATGGCAAAAAGAGGTCTGCATTCTTGGTAGAAAGGTGACAGTAGGAACAGCAGCTCTTAAAGCCTGCAGTTGACTGTTTGCAAAACAGCTGTCAGGTTTTGGGCTGTCAGGTTCTGGGCACCCATGTCTGCTGTTCTGCCCTGAATGCTGCTCACCAAATCACAGCGTTTGATGTAGTGTCAACAAACCTTTGTCATCATTATTCTTGTTCACAGGGATATGCTGTGAAAAGGAAAATGGGAAACCCTAACTGAAGGAGACTTGCATGTCAGCAGATCACCTGCTGGACATACTCCTCCAAGCTCCTTGGCAGGGTCATGTGCACGACCCCCCTGACCCCTTGGGCGTCTACCCCCATGCCAAAAGCCACTGTAGCCACCACGACCTTGATCTTGCCAGCACAGAAAGACAGCTGGATCTGCTCCCTGTCCTGCAGGTTTTGCAGTGTCTCAATTTTGGTCTGCTGTGCAGTGCTGACACATACAGGAACAAGGTATGATTATGTACCACCAGATTGTGATTATGATGTACCCATACTGCATGCTGCACACCTGTGACGACTGTCAGATACAAGACATAATCTCACACAAGCTATGCATGGAGAACGCAGCAGTGTAGCACACCTAAAACCAGCAGGGTGACGCCTTGCCTATAGTATGATGCAAAACACTTAGGTCTGTTACTGAATTTTCTGAGAACATCAATGCATTTTGCGGCAACAGCCCAGTTACATGCAAGTGTGACTGCAATGCACACCTAGCTGCTGCAAATCAAAAACATACCTTGAAGGATTTGCCGGCGTGATAGCTGAGGGCGCTGATGCCCTGCGAGTACAGGTACTGTGCAATTTCATCGGCCTGGGATTGGAAGGTGCAGTACACAATGACTGAAGCCACACTTTGCAGGGGGTCCTGCTGCAGCAGCTTCAGAGCAGCCCTCTTGCTGGCTCCCCCTGCAGAGCCTGCAGTTGCAAACACAGTGTCAGACTGGTAAAGCCCTAAGCTGTTTAGGCTTGATTAAGGCCCAGCTGGTTTGGCTTCAGCAGCTTCAGAACAGCCCTTGTGCTGGGCTCCCCCAGCAGGCCCTGCACTGGTAAATGTAGGGTCAACCTGGTAGAGCCTTAAGCTACTCAGGGTTGGCCAATAGTCCTTTGTAACAAGCTGCTTTTGCTGCAGCAGTCCGTTGTAACAAGCTGCTTTTACAGCAGCTTCAGAGCGGCCTTTTTGCTTGCTGCCCCTGCCCACCCTGCACTTGACAGCATGGGGTTAGACTGGCAGAGGCCCCAGCTTTAGGGTCAGAAAGGCAGAGCCCCATGTTGTCAAGTTGGCTGAGGTCCGGTGTGGCAAGCTGTATTTGCAGCAGCAGCTTTCAAATGGTTGTCTTGTTTGCTCTGCCTGGTGGCCCTTCAACATTTTGAGTAAGGCTGGGCAAAGCCAAAAAAACATTAGATTAACTCAAAAGAGACAAGAAAGACATGCAAGAAGATGGCACTGTCAGGCAACTGTATGCAGGGAAGACCAGATCAAGATATTCAAACTGGCTGGTGTCGCTGTGACAGCTGCATCCTCTGCAGAGGCTGCCAGATGTGACAGTGAGTGCTACCAACATTCGCATAGACAGATACAGCTTTCAAGACAACTTTCTGCCCGCATGTCTCCAACTGCTCACGCATGTCCTCTCGTTACAAACTTGACAGTCTGACACACCAGGAATGGTGCCCATAGCTGCTGTTCATGCACAGCAGTGCAAGAGCATGCATGCTGTGTTCTTTGACAGTCACCAAGCACAGCAGTTCATGATCATGCATGCTGTGATCCTTGACAATCAACACGCACAGCAGTGCAATATTAGGCATGCTGTGTTTTGTGACAGTCATCATGCACAGGAGTGCAATATGTCGCATGCTGTGATTCTGGAGAGCCCTCATGCACCAAACTGCAGTGCATTCTGGACAGTCATCACGCAATGACACTCTGCATGCAACAGGAGACCAAAAATAGCCAAACCTCCGTTGAAGTGAGTCACAGAGAGACGCAGGTTGTCGCGCACAGTGCTGTCTCGTACGACGTTGTGGGCATGGATCTTGAGCACTTGGGTCACGTCAGCTTCTGTGGCTTTGGTTGCTGTTGCAGTAAGGGCCAGCACACAGCGGCACCTCACCTTCTGTTCCAGCATGTGACCCAGACGGAAGTATGCAGACCTGCAATGCCATGCGGGTCATGGTATTGCTGCACTGCCCTGCATGCTGTGTACATATTTTGTGTTCCAGGGAAATACGACCATCATGCTTTGTGTCTGGATCTGGGCTGCTGACCATGTAGACTTGCATTGGGAGCATACTGCGTTCTGAAATGTGAGGAAGTGATGGTACAGATGCACGACAGACGCACAGCCCATTAGAAAGTGCAGGCAACGCTTGCAAACAGGGCCATCCTGCATTAGCACACAATTTAGCACACCCAGACACACATGACAAATTGCAGTTCTTGCAGCAGTATGGGCGCTGCTAGAGAACTGTAGCATATCAGCCGCTATCGTGAGCACACACACCAGTGTTGACATTTGGCTGTCACTGCCCTGGAGGTATTGCTGTCTCACCTGCACTGCAGCCAGCCTTTACCACAACAGCATCCCTGAACAGGATCACTGGCACATGCGCACACACGCATGCACAGACTCAGACACCCACACACGCATGCACAGACCTAGACACCCACACACGCATGCACAGACCCAGACACCCACACAAACATGCACAGACCCAGACACCCACACACGTGTATCACCATACTTTGTGTCCAAAAGCACTTGGACATGAAAAAGAGCAGCATCCAAAATTACATGGACATAAAGAACAGCAGCATCCAAAAGTATGCAGAGGGGAAGAGCAGCAGCAGCAGGCTTACCTGAAGTTGTGGCCCCATTCAGCCACACAGTGGGCCTCATCCACACACACCAGGGGCAGGGGCATCAGGGGAGTGAGGGCTTCCAGCAGCATTGCGCTGTGCAGCCGCTCTGGAGCCACATACAACACCCTCAGCCTGTCTGCCTGCGCCAGTTACACAGACTGTCTTTTGCCTGGTGCGCAGCAGTTCCCATATGGAATGGAGACACCATGGCATGAGGTGTCTCTCAGCAGCAAAGGGAGACAAGCTGGATGGGAGAAAGGTCAAAGGGGGCAAGAGCATGAGGAGAGAAAGGCTTGAGGGGAGACAGGCTTGAGGGGAGACAGGCTTGAGGGGAGGAAGGCTAGAGGGGAGAAACACTGGAGGGGAGAAAGGCTTGAAGGAAGAAGAGCATGAGGGGCATCAGCACATCTGGCAGCACAGCACCAAGCCCTCGTTTTTCAAGCTGAACCTTGACAAGAAGCAAACATGTCATGGAGGACGTGGGGTGATAGTTTCCACAGCATAGAACGGGGAAAAATAGGCGGGGTGACAAAAGATGGACCCAAAAGAAATTCAAGGAATGTGCTGGATCATGAGGTATATGCTACATTTTGAGTTACACTCTAGATGTTGAGGTCTCTGGACCTTCAGCTACTTTTCATTCTCAGCAAAAGACTGGCTGATACCTTCAGGACAGACTGCTCACCAGCATAAATGAATCTATGAATGAATCAAGGAATGAGTGAACAAAGGATCAAATGGATGAATGAATCAGTGATTGTACCTTGAGGTCGGTGAGTACTTGCATGGCCTCCTGTTTGCTCTGGCCGCCCCACAGCATGGCTGCGGGTAGGTGGGGGGGTAGGCGAGCCAGCTGGTCCCGCATCAAAGCAATCAGGGGCGACACCACTAGGCTTGTTCCTCCCAACAACAGCGCAGGCAGCTGATAGCACAGAGATTTACCAGATCCTGCAAACCGTCATCAGCCAAGATGTCTCCACAATGTAGAAACGCCTGATGCTAGTCCACAGGCATTGTTGACTTTAGAATTACGCGATGGGACAGGCGTTTCGCTAAAAGCAGGGAATGTTTGCATCCTGAGGAGCTGTTCTGTGGTTCAAATGTACACAAGATGTCTGGAGGTGAGCATACAACGCCTACATATGGTCCTTGCTGCAGTGTTGTGCCTGATGTTTGTAGAATGGCAGGCAGAGAAGGGTGGCTGAGGTTATACTAAGAGCCATGTGCAGGGAGGATCAACCTCAGATGCAGTCTATCCAGCAACAGTGCCAGGAGCTTGCATCTGCAAAGGACTGGCCAGGGCTGCAATTCATCAACACCGTTGTTGTAGCTCACGGGAGGGAACTGCTGACGTATGCTGCTGTCTAGGTGTGAAAGGCAGTTGCTGCCTTTCATAACAGCGCTTCCTTCTTTCAGGGCGTCCAGGACCAAAAAGGAGCTTGCACCCGCAAAGGCTTTGCCAGCCCTGCGTTCTATCAACACTGCTACTGCATCTCACCGGAGGGAGCTGCTGACATGTGCCGCTTTCCATATGTGAAGGGCCATTGCTGTCTCAACAGCACTTTCTGTTGGGCGTTCAAGACAGAAAAAGGTTGACATCCTTTGTTTTGCGCACTGCAAGAAGCAAAGTACATGGCAATATTCCTTTTGCCAGCAGGCTCGAGCGTGTACCTGCAGCAGCATTGACAGCCCATGGCACAGTGGTCTGCCGGCCATGTATAAAGCAGGGCCCCTACAGCACCCCAAGCCTCATGACAGGACATGACAGGACAAGCCCATAACCCAGAACTCAGAATCCTAAGCTGTTGAGGCAGCCCACCTGTGGGCAAGACAGCTAGCGTGGAATGGCCATCCAGCACCCTGCGCACCACCTCCAGCTGCTGCCCTCTGAACGCCCCATACCCAAAGGCAGTTTTCAGACAGCCTGCCAGTACATCATCTGTAAGCGCTGCCTGTGGGGGCGGCTCAAAGGGGGCCAGGCCTTTGGACAGGTGTAGGTTGCTGCTGATAGTGGGGTGGCTGGCAGGGGTTGGCCTGGGGGCCAGGGGGGCTGCCTCAGCATCACTGCCGCTGCCATCTGGGATTGCCTGCAGGCATAGGCAGCATGCTGCGTTTTGCTCTGAGTGACGCTTGTCCAGGTCCTTACTAAGAGTATTGCACACCTGGATGAGAATTGAGAGACAAAAAGAAATGCAAGCAGAAGCAGAGGCAGAGGCAGAGGGAAAAAGAAAACAGGGGAAGCGAAAGGGGAAGTGGAGGGAGAAAAGGAAGGAAAAGGGGAAGAGAGAGGAAAAAGGAAGGGGACGGGGAAGCGCATGGGGACGCGCAATGAGAGGCGAAAGGGGAGGAGGTGGGTGAAGTCAAAGAGCACAGGGCTTACTTGGCCGTCTGGCAGGAAGCCTGTGCAGTTCTGGGCCCAGTGGCCGGGTTTGCCACACTTGAAGCAGACATGGTAGGGGTCCTTGTACCCCTCCAGGTACTCCCCACCGTCCCCAGCTTGAGGCAAGAAGCTGTACGGAACAACACTCACTTGATGCAGCAGGCCCATCAGGGGTTGCTTTTGATGTGAATGAGCTTGCTGTACTGAAAGCACATGTGTTAGGGATCCTTGCAGCCTTCCAGGCAGTTGGCTGTGTCATCCGCCTGAGGGAAGACGCTGTACTCAAAACACAAAGCAGTGACTGACAGTAATTGACTGATGCAACATGCATATCGGCTTTTGAAGTTGATATGAGTGGGTTTGCTAAACTGAAAGCACATGTATTGGCAGTCCCTGCAGCCGTCCATTTAGTCATCTCTGTTGCCAGCTTGAGAGGTCACAGACACAAAGCAGTGATTCAGTAACTCACAATGTTTGGCTGATGCAATGTGTGCATTAGCCTGCGAGTTTGTGAAGTACAGACTGTTCATGAACTAAACCCAGGAGAGGCCCTCGCAGCCTTCCAGCCGGTCAACTCTGTTTTGTCTCCTTAGGGCAGGAAGCTGCATTCCAACACAATCCATGACTATGGCCTACACAGAAACTGACACAGCAGCTGCTGACACAGTAGCAGTATCAGGTGATGGCTTGATCAGCTGCACCCAGGCTGCAATCGCACTGCAGCAGCCAGTGCAGCAGCCCCTGCAAGTGCTGAAGGCGTGTTTTGGGCCACACATGATGGCCAAAGTGTAGAACCCATTAACCATCATTACCAGGTTTAACAAATCATTTGATGGTGGTCACACCACTGCTGACCACCCATGCAATGCTGTGCTAGGCATGCCAGTGGCACAGCTGTGATGTTGCTTGTAGTGAGTAATCTATGGGCATACGCTGCATGGATCCGCATGATCTGATGTGCATGGCAGCTGACAGCATGCATGTCTATGTACATCAGAAATGCACCTGACTGTCCCAGCAGTTTTCAGTGTTGTCACTTACTCCTGTAGCAATCTGAGTTAACGGCACTGAGCAACATAACTGATTGATTGATTGATTGATTAATTGATTGATTGGTTGATTGATTGCTGGATTGATTGATCTTGTGCCAGCCTTTGCTCTTGCATCAGTGCGTTTCAAAGTACAGGCTCGTCGTGGATTGATATACAGCACGATGCTCGCCGCATCAACTCCACACCTCGGGTGATAAACCAAGCCTGCTGTATGGCCTTCAGAATTGGGGTGAGGCATACCTGATGCCTACCTGGCTGAATGACATGACTCTCTCTGTGTATCAACAGTGAAATGGCAATGCAAGCAAACAAGTGCACAAGACCACAGGTGTGGCTGACCTGGTTTTGCGGCGGCCAAACTTGGTGCTGCCCTTTTTGGTACGGCCCCTGGCCCCAGACTTGCTCAGGAACTTTTTGCCCTTGCCACCCTGCATGCCAAAATTGAGGATGGAAAAACACCACACTTCATCAGTTTTCATTGAGGTTTTCATTACAGCAAGATGGTATTTATGTTTTCTGGGGCAGAAGACAAGGTAAAAATATTTTTCCTTGGGCCTTCTTCCATTCTCAGTGGTGTACAATTGCCCAGAAAACCCTATGTGTTTGAATCTTTTGTAATGCTTGAAACCCATTTTCAAGCATTACAAAAGCTGGAAGTGAAGACTTCTGCAGAGTCCAGCTAAAATCAGCACGTCTGATTTCTGTGCATGTCAAGCATAAGGCCTCCTGGAGTGCAGTGACATTCTACACAGGACTACACCGACTAACAGAATCCCTGGACAAACACTGGGTGCATGTACTTTCTGGAAATATAATTCCTACATCAGTGCGAATGTGCTGTGCAACGATTGCCACACATAGGGCGCTACACAGGTATGTATGTACCTGACCCCAGAGGAAGACACATGTTTGATGAACAAACGAACTAACATACGGACACGCGAACAAAGGAATGCATGAATGAATGCATGCATGCATGAACAAATGAATGAGTGACTGAGTGAGTGAATGATTGAATGAGTGAGTGAGGGAATGAATGAATGGGTGAATGAATGCCAGAGACCTAGTGGTCCAGGCACAGATCCATGCAATCTGGTACAATGCATTTGGCAGCCGTGTGTGATGCAGCTTGCCTTTAAGTTGCTTCTGACAAAGTTCTGTCTTGTGGCTGTGCGTCTGTAGCCTCCTTGGCCTGTACCAGCTGCACCAGCCCTGCCGCCCCTACCAGGGCCTGCTGCTGCCTGCTCTGCCTGCTGCGTGCTTGTGCGCTTTTTAACTGCGGTTTTGGTGGGAAGCCTTGCTGCCGTGCCTGATCTGGCAACTTCCTCCTCAGAAGATTCTCCCAAGACTTCATCTGTGCCACCATCACCAGCCTCGCTGTCACAGACAGCTGTCTCCGTCAAGGCAGCGTCATCTTCTTCATCTGTGCTGCTCACATGCTGTCTCCTTGCCTTGCTTCCTGCTGAGGCACTGATCTGCTTCTTGCTAGCACACACTACCTTGCACGCATTCATGCCTGCCTTGTCGACTCTCTCATGCCTTGAGGCACCTGCCTTGAGTCCAGCAGCTGAGTCAGCATCTGACGACTCATCAGCAAAATTGCTGTTGTTGCTGTCATGCTCATTGGAGCTTTCGACCACAGCTGTGGTGTGAGCCTGACGTGGACGCAAAGACCGGCGGCTGATAGGCTCATGCTGAGACTGCCGTGCTTTTGCGCTGCTTCCAGCTGGATCGTCTCTGGGTTGCCTGACCACAGCAGCTGCTGGGCTTGCTTTGCCTGCTGCGTGTGCTTTGCCTGCTGGGCATGCTGTGCCAGTCAGGGTCCCTGCAGGCGCCTTGCTGACTCTGTGCTGAGGCACTGCCCTCACAGGTCCATCAGCATCATCATTGCTAGCGGCTGCCTGCTTTGCACGCTTGGTTAATCGAGCCGTGGCCCCATGCGTGTTTGCCGGCATGGTGCGCCCATCCTGACCCTGTGTAAGTTGACTCACTGACTCAAGGACATCACCTGATTTGCTAGGCTCACCTGCCTGCTTACATGCAATGCCATCAGGCTGTGGTGCAGCCCTCTTCTTCAATGTTCTGCTCACAGGCAAGCTTCTGCTCTGACTGCTTGGCGCAGCAAGCCTAGAACTACTACGCTGAGATCCTTGCTGTACTTTAGCATCATGCTCAGCATTGTACGTGCTGGCAGGCTGTTGTACACACCCATCATTCAGCACAGGCTTTGATGGTTGCGCTAACATGCTCTGTTCTGTAGTTTTGACACGTGAGCCTGCAAGCTGCTGCGATTGGCCATCAGGCTGTGGTAGCTGTAGATGTGAGTCAGCTGCCATGCTGCTTGAGGGTGCATGAGGGCTGCTGACTCCTGTATGCTGGAGCTGACAGCACACAGCAGTGCCTGCATCAGTCTCAAGTGTTTCATTGCAGGTTTCCTTGCAGGAATCGGGCAGAAGCTGCCCAATTGCTGTGCCCTGGGGAACGCCTGAGGGACTGTTGAGGCTGTTTTTAGCAGCTGCAGGCTGTGCCAGCTGTGGCTGATCTAGCCGGTCATATTCTGCCCCTGCCGCGCCCTCTGCATGTCTTTCGACCTGCTGTCTTTGCAGGAACCCCAGCTGTTGCTTTTGGGCAGCAATCTGACTGAACCCTCTCACTGCCTGCATTGCATGTCTGTAATCCTGGCCTGGAGCGTATCAAGTGTGTATGCAATATTGAAATGCCATGTGGCCTGTTCAATCAAGCAATACATGATGCCAAGAAGTGTTTGACATCTGTAGACACAGCTGTTGTCTGTATATAGACACGGCTGTTGTTTAAGTATAAGGCCAGTTCTTGTGGGTCAAGTGAACACTCTTCCAGCAATGAAAGGGGTGTATGTAGGTAACTTACATGCAGCTTGTTGAGGACTTGCTCCCTCAGAGGGCTGACAGGACCTGCTTGATCAGGAGCTTGCTGTTGACAAGCAGGATCTGCCGGGAGCCGGCTTGTGATGGTGTTGTTACAAGCATGACTTCTGCCTTGAGACGTGCCTGCACTGGCCAGGAGGGCAATTAAGAGCACAGCTGAGACAGGTCAGCTTCAGGCCGAGGCTGTGTCATGGTCTTGGGTCAGATTACGCGTTGGAGTGGAAGTGTTGCAGAGAGTGAGCTCTGTGACCGTGCACATGTGTTAGCATGCACTTGGAAGATGCAAGATGATCATGGTTTTAGTCACCACGCTTCCAACACTGCAAAACCCAGACCTGCACAAAGCAACATCTCCAAACGTTACATGGTAGGCATTGTCAGCACAGTGGGTCTGTTGTCGTGATGATGTGCAGCTTCTCACAGGGAGGTAAAGGAGCTGTCGTGAGTACCTTGTTGATTCTTGCCGCTTGGCTGTGCCTTGGGGCCTCTGGAGAATGGATTGGACTGGCTGTGCATGCCTGACCTACACCCAAAGGTTTGCTGGTGATGATGATGATGAGCTAGAGGTGCTTGGGCTGCGGAAGGCAAGACTGCACCATAGGTGCCAGCACCATAGATAGCCTTCTCAGCAGGACCTAATGTAAGCAAGCAAGTGATTGCTGGGCAAGCATTTGATACATGTGTCATACACAATATAGAGAGCAGAAGAGATGCTGACCTGCTGCAGACTTTTGCTTGTGAGCTTTCCAGCGCTTCCATTCCAGACCTGTGAGCAGTTGCCATCATGTGACACAAACCTGTTATAGGAGATGTGGATTTTGATGGTTGAGAGGAATAGTCTGTAGCAGAGCCTGATACCTATTTCAGCTGGGAAATCCTCGAAGAACGGATCTCTTCCCTGCTGGGTTTTGAAATCTGTGATCCAGTCTTTCAGCACAGAAAAGTCTCTTGCTGCGTTCATTCTGGTAGAAAAAAGCTGTTTCAGAGACGGC
>JAABUO010002861.1_pt1 | contig 20870 bp, 22 predicted proteins | sample 5559291 | NCBI WGS metagenome assembly JAABUO01 (sample SAMN10711878, study PRJNA513372) | rock metagenome | isolation source: Antarctica rocks | place: Antarctica: Victoria Land, Finger Mt sud
GCCGCAGCTTGTACCGTCATCGCCACCGGAAGGCTCAACCGCATATCTGCCCTCCAGGCCATCTCAAACGCCCTGAAACCGTCCCCGGCCTAACCCCGACGTAACTGGGACCTGAGCAGTTACGTTGCTCGCCCGCTGGCTCGACACCACGCCGTCCCTACTCGTGCTGGAGGAGCCGACCCGTGGCGTCGACATCGGCACCAAGCGTGACATCTACGAGATCGTCCGCCGCCTCGCCGAAGCCGGGACGACGGTGGTGTGGTGGTCGACCGAGTTCTCCGAACTCGCCGCGATAGCGACGCGCGCGATCGCCTTCGACGTCGAAGGCACGCCCAGCGCCCTCCTGGACGCCGAGCAGATGACCGAGGTGGCCCTTGCCCGGGCGACCGGGATGGCGGCCTGAGGCCGATCACGGGAGACGCGACATGACCGACCTGTCCCGCCACGACATGCCCCTGGCCGCCGCGGCACCGGCGCTGCCGCGCCGCGCCGGCCTGGCGGTGAGGTCGCTGCGCTACTACCGCTCCGAGATCGCGATTGCGGCGGCCATCCTGCTCATCGACGCCGTCGTGAGCCTGTGGTCGCCCCAGGTCTTCACGGGCGGCAACACCGCCAACGTGGCCCAGGCGGCGGCGCCGCTCGTTGTCATGGCCCTCGGCGTCCTGCTCGTGATCGTCACAGGGGGCATCGACCTGTCCGTCGGCTCCACCTTCTCGCTGTCCGGCATGGTGGCGGGGCTGGCGCTCGGCGCCGGCTCGTCCTGGCCGCTCGCCGTCCTGTCCGGCCTCGGCGTCGGCACCGCGGTCGGCCTCGTCAACGGCCTCCTCGTGACCTTCGTCGGGCTCGCGCCCTTCGTGGTGACGCTAATCAGCTACGCGGTGGCGGGCAGCCTCGCCTTCGTGATCACCGACGGGCACTCGATCGCCATCCTGGACCCCGACTTCTGGGTGCTGAACGGCGGCGCGCTCGTGCCGGGGATCGTCAACTACCTCCTGTTCTGCCTTGTCGGGGTGGCGGGCCTCGAATTCGCCCTGCGCAAGCTGGTGCTCGGGCGCTGGGTCTACGCGGTCGGCAGCAACGACAAGGCCGCTCGCCTGCTCGGCATCCCGGTGCGGTCCACGCGCTGCGGCGTCTACGTCGCGTCGGGGCTCTGCGCGGCCTTCAGCAGCATGCTGAGCCTCAGCTACATCAGCAACGCCGAGGCGACCTCGGGCGGCAACTTGATGCTCCAAGCCATCGCGGCTTGCGTGATCGGCGGCGCGTCGCTGTTCGGCGGGACGGGCTCGGCGGTCGGCGCGATGCTCGGCGCCGTCATGATCACGGTCATCCAGAACGGCGTGAACCTAATCGGCATCAACAGCTTCTGGCAGGGCTCGGTCACGGGCCTCGTCATCCTGGTCGCGGTCCTGATCGACCGCATCACCAAGGCCCGGGCCTGACGGCCGCCGGGTCCCGACGACGACAACAAAGGGAGGAACCCATGCCCAAGATCTTCGGCCGGATGCTGCTCGGCACGGCGCTCGCCGCCACGCTCGGCGCGGTGCCGGGCCACGCCGCCGACAAGACTTACACGGTCGCCTACATCGCGCCCTCGCTCGACATCTCCTACTGGCAGTGGGTCGCCTACGGGGCCAAGACCAACGCCGCCGAACTCGGCATGACCTACATCGAGATGGATTCCCACAACTCGCCGACCGAGCAGATGACCAACATCCGCACGGCGCTGACGAAGGGCGTCGACGCGATCGTCATGGGGCCGGTCAGCTCGACCTCGACGCCGCCGGTGCTGCGCCTGCTCAAGGACAAGAACATCCCGGTCGCCTTCACCGGCATCGGCCCGCAGCCCGGCCAGACCGACTACACGTCGGCCGTCACGGCCGACAACTACGAGGCCGGCCAGCAGGAGGGCAAGTTCGTCTGCGCGCTCGCCAAGGAGCGCGGCGGCAAGGAGGTCGGCATGCTGTCGCTGCCGCAGGACCGCGAGAACGCCCAGAAGTATTTGAAGGGCGCCAAGGAATCCTTCGCGGCCGACGGATGCGACCTCGTGCAGGTGCTCCAGACGCACGGCCTCACCGTCAAAGAGGCCGTCGACGAGGCGAACGACCTGCTGACGGCCCATCCCGGCATCAAGGCCATCTACGGCATGTACGACGAGGCGGCGACCGGGGCCGCCAAGGTGCTGCAGACGCGCGGCCTCGTTGGCAAGGTCGGCGTCGCGACGGCGGACGGCAGCCCCACCACCGTCAAGCTCCTGAAGGAGGGCACAATCCAAGGCCTGTTCCTGCAGGAAGCCGGCGGCCAGGGGATCGAGGCCACCCAGCAGGTCTACAACGCCCTCACGGGTAAGCCCGTGACGAAGGACCTGCCGCTGTCCGAGCCGCTTGTCACCGCCAAAGAGGTCGACGGCCCGGAAGCGAAGGCCAAGCTGAAGCGGGTCTATCCGCCCAGCGCCGGCGACTATTGAGCGCCGCCCGCGGTCGAGCGCCCGGGGATCAATGGACGGTGAGCCAGCGTCCATCGAGGACGGCGGGCTCGCCTGCCAGCCGCGCCAGGACCGAGCGCAGGCGGCGCACCGCCGCGCCGAGCGCGCCCCGCGCGTGCCGCGCCTGCAGCGTCCTCGCCTCGGCCACGAGGTCGGACTCGGATCGGACGTCCGCCGCGCCGGTGTGGTGATGCATCTCGAAGTCCTCGCTCGCGCTTCATGTTGCAGCACAACATAGCGCCTTTGCGCTGCGGCATCGAGGTAGGAGCTGCCCCGTACGCGCATGGCTGCGCTTCGGCCGACGCCGTTGGGCTTAACGCGATCGGAACGATGGTTCGGAGACGGGCGAACCAGGTGAGGCTAATTCATTGATCGCCGAAAACTTCGCGTTTGTCAGAGGGCGCGGGCGCCCCGACACTGTCCACGAATCAGGGAGGATTCACGTGCTGCTTTCCGGCAAAATCGCCGTCATCTCAGGGGCCGCGAGCCTGCGCGGCATCGGGCTCTGCACCGCCCGACTCTTCGCGGACCACGGTGCCCGCATCGCCATCCTCGACCTCGACGCCGGCGCCGCCCGCGAGGCCGCCACCACGTTGAAGGGCGAGGGCCACATCGGGCTCGCTTGCGACGTTACCGACAAGCCGGCCTGCGAGGCCGCCGTACGCTCGGTGCTCGACGCCTTCGGCCGCGTCGACGTGCTGGTCAACAACGCCGGCATCACCCAGCCGGTGAAGTTCCTCGACATCGCGCCCGAGAACTACGAGGCCGTGACGGATGTGAGCCTGCGCGGCACGCTCTACCTCAGCCAGGCCGCGATCCCGTCCATGCGCGCGCAGCGCTCGGGCTCGATCGTGTGCATGTCGTCGGTCTCGGCCCAGCGCGGGGGCGGCATCTTCGGGGGGCCGCATTATTCGGCCGCCAAGGCCGGCGTACTCGGCCTCGCCAAGGCCATGGCGCGGGAGTTCGGGCCCGACAACATCCGCGTCAACTCGGTGACCCCGGGCCTGATCCAGACCGACATCACGGCCGGCCGGCTCACCGACGCAATGCGGACCGACATCCTCAAGGGCATCCCGCTGAACCGGCTCGGCGATGCCGCGGACGTGGCGGGCGCCTGCCTGTTCCTCGCCTCCGACCTCTCGTCCTATCTCACCGGCACGACCATCGACGTCAACGGGGGCATGCTGATCCATGGCTGATCCCGCGCTCTCCAACGTCAGCCTCGCCGAACGCGCCTACCGCATCCGGCGAAACGCGCTCCGCATGGGCGAGGTGCAGGGTCAGGGCTACGTCGGCCAGGCGCTCGGCGTCGCCGACGTCCTGGCGGTGTCCTACTTCCACGCCCTCGCCTATCGGGCCGAGGACCCGCACTGGGAGGGGCGCGACCGGTTCCTCCTCTCGATCGGCCACTACGCCATCGCGCTCTACGCGGCACTGATCGAGGCAGGCATCCTGCCCGAGGAGGAGCTCGAGAGCTACGGTTCCGACGAGAGCCGCCTGCCCATGTCGGGCATGGCCTCCTACACGCCCGGCATGGAGATCACCGGCGGCTCGCTCGGCCAGGGGCTCGGCATCGCGGTGGGCATGTGCCTCGGCCTGAAGCGCAAGCGGTCCGGCGCCTTCGTCTACAACCTCTTGTCGGACGGCGAACTCAACGAGGGTTCGACCTGGGAGGCGGCGATGAGCGCCTCGCACTGGAAGCTCGACAATCTGATCGCCCTCATCGACGTCAACAACCAGCAGGCCGACGGCGCCTCCTCGGGCGTACTCGGTTTCGAGCCTCTGGCCGATCGCTGGGAGGCCTTTGGCTGGCAGGCCTGGCGCGTCGACGGCAACGACATCGAGGCGCTGCGCTCCGCCTTCGACGCCGTCCGCGCCTCGGCCGAGCCGAAGCCGCGCGTGCTGATCTGTGACACGCTGATGGGCCGCGGCGTCCCGTTCCTTGAGAAACGCGACAAGACTCATTTCATCCGCGTCGACGCCGACGAATGGGGCAAGGCTCTCGAACAGCTCGACGCCGGGAGGCACGCATGAGCCAGACCGCCGAGCCGCGGCTCACCACCTCGGCCATGATCGCCTCGCTGGCCGAGGCCGGCCAGCGCACCGCGCCCGCACCCTTCGGCCACGCGCTCGTGAAGCTCGCCGCCGAACGGCCCGACGTCGTCGGGCTGACGGCCGACCTTGCCAAATACACCGACCTTCACATCTTCGCGCAGGCCCACCCGGACCGGTTCTACCAGATGGGCATGGCCGAGCAGCTGCTGATGAGCGCCGCGGCCGGCCTGGCGCGCGAGGGCTTCCTGCCCTTCGCCACAACCTACGCGGTCTTCGCCTCGCGACGGGCCTACGACTTCATCTGCATGGCCATCGCGGAGGAGAACCTCCCCGTGAAGATCGCCTGCGGCTTACCCGGCCTCACCACGGGCTACGGGCCGAGCCACCAGGCGACGGAGGACGTGGCGATCTTCCGCGGCCTGCCCAACATGACGATCGTCGACCCTTGCGACGCGATCGACATCGCCGGGGCCGTGCCCGAGATCGCCGCCCATCCGGGGCCGGTCTACATGCGGCTGCTGCGCGGCAACGTGCCGATGGTGCTCGACGAGTACGACTACACGTTCAAGCTCGGCCGCGCCGCCCTGCTGCGTGACGGCGCGGACCTGCTGATCGTCTCGTCGGGCTTCATGACCATGCGGGCGCTCGAGGCCGCGAAGGCGCTCGAGGCCGACGGGATCGGCGCCGCGGTGCTGCACAGCCCGACGATCAAGCCGCTCGACGAGGCGGCGATCCTGCGCGAGGCCGGCCGCTCCGGACGGCTCGTCGTGGTGGCGGAGAACCACTCGGTCGTGGGCGGGCTCGGCGAGGCGGTGGCGAGCCTCCTCATGCGCCATCGCGTGTCGCCCGTCTTCAGGCAGGTCGGCCTGCCGGACGCGTTCCTCGCCGCCGGTGCCCTGCCCACGCTTCACGACCGCTACGGCATCTCGACCGCCGCCATGACGGCCTCGATCAAGCGCTGGCTCGCCGCATGAGCGACCGTATCGAGACGATCGGCTTCGTCGGCCTCGGCGCCATGGGCCGGCCCATGGCGGCGAACCTTGTCAAGCGCGGCTTCACGGTCCGGGGCTTCGACGTGAGCGAGGCCGGCCGCGGCGCGCTCGGGGCGGCGGGGGGCGAACCAGTGGCCGCGGCCGCCGAGGCCGCGGCGGGCGCCGACGCGCTCGTCCTGATGGTGGTCAACGCCGACCAGGCCCGCGCGGTGCTGTTCGACGCGGGGGCGCTCGACGCCCTGCGCCCCGGCGGCATCGTCGTTCTGATGGCGACCTGCCCGCCCGGCGCCGTCGCGCAGATCGCGGATCGCGTCGCGGCCGCGGGCCGGCACCTGGTCGACGCGCCGGTATCGGGCGGCGTCGCCGGCGCCACCGCGGCCTCGCTCACCATCATGGCGGCGGCGCCGGCCGAGCATGTCGCCGCGGTCGGGCCCGTGCTCGACGCGCTCGGCGGCAAGGTGGTCCACGTGGGCTCCCGGCCCGGCCAGGGCGCGGTCGTGAAGGCCGTGAACCAGCTTCTGTGCGGCGTCCATATCGCCGCCGCCGCCGAGGCCCTGGCGCTCGCCGGCAAGGTCGGCGTCGACCGGGGCGTGATGCTCGACATCGTGTGCGGCTCGGCCGCGTCGAGCTGGATGCTGAAGGACCGCGGCCCCCGCATGCTGGAGGTGGAGCCCGTCGTCACCAGCGCGGTCGACATCTTCGTCAAGGACCTCGGCATCGTGCTCGAAGCGGGTCGGGACGCCAAGGCGGCGCTGCCGCTGGCGGCGCTCGCCCACCAGCTTTTCCTGTCGGCCTCCGGCCAGGGGCACGGCCAGGCGGACGACAGCCAGCTCATACGGACCTACGATGGCCTGAACGGCGCTTGAGAGCGTCGAGGCCCAACAACCAAGGCCGACAATAACCGAACAGGGAGGATCCATATCATGAAGACCCACACGACATCACCATCACTGACCCGCCGCACGCTGCTGGCGGGCGCCGCGTCGCTGCCGATGATCACGCTGATCTCGAGCCGCGGCTCGGCGGCCGAATTCAGCTATAAGTTCGCGACCGGCCAGGATCCGAGCCACCCTGTCAACGTGCGGGCCGGCGAAGCCCTGAACCGCATCCGCGAGGCCTCCGGCGGCCGGCTCGATATGAAGCTGTTTCCGGCGAACCAGCTCGGCTCCGACACCGATCTCCTTAGCCAGGTGCGCTCGGGCGGAGTCGAGTTCTTCAACCTTGCCACGTCGATCCTGAACACGCTGGTGCCGGCCGCTGGCCTCGTCAACATCGGCTTCGCCTTCAAGGACTACAACGACGTCTGGAAGGCGGTCGACGGCCCGCTCGGCCAATACGTCGCCGGGCAGATCGCCAAGGTCGGCCTCGTGTCGGTCACGCCGCTGTGGAACAACGGCTTCCGCCAGGTCACCTCCTCCACGCGGGACATCCTCGCGCCGACCGACCTCAAGGGCTTCAAGATGCGGGTGCCCCCGGCCCCGATCCTGACGTCGCTGTTCCAGGCGCTCGGCGCGTCGCCGACGCCCATCAACTTCAACGAGCTCTATTCCGCGCTGCAGACCAAGATCGTCGAGGGTCAGGAAAACCCGCTGGCCATCATCGCGACGACGAAGCTCTACGAAGTGCAGAAGTCGCTGAGCACGACGAGCCACGTCTGGGACGGCTACCAGATCCTCGGCAACCGCCGCGCCTGGGAACGCCTGCCGCAGGTTCTCAAGGCGATCGTACAGCGCGAGCTCGCCGCCTCGGGCCAGCAGGAGCGCGAAGACATCGTTAAGCTCAGCGACAGCCTGCGCCAGGACCTCACCGCCAAGGGCATGGTGTTCCACGACGTCGACCGGTTCAAGTTCCAGGACCTCCTGAAGACCACGAGCTACTACAAGGACTGGAAGACCAAGTTCGGCGACGAAGCCTGGAAGGTCCTCGAGTCCACGGCGGGGAGCCTCACCTGATGGCGACCGTCGCGGCGGCCGTGCCAGTGACGGGCCGCTTCCCATGGCCGTCGCTCGCCGAACGCGTGCTGCTGCGGGCAATGGAGGCGCTGGCGGCCGTGCTGGTCGTGGCCGAGACGGCCATCCTGCTGATGGGGGTCGTGTCGCGCTTCGTCTTCGAGCGGCCCCTCGTGTGGAGCGACGAGCTCGCCTCGCTGCTGTTCCTATGGCTCGCCATGATTGGGTCTGCCATCGCCCTGTCACGCGGCCTCCACATGCGGCTCTCCACCGTCACGGCGATGATGTCGCTGCCCTGGCAGCGGCGCCTCGAAGCCCTCGCCACCGCTGTGCCGCTCGTCTTCCTCGCGCTGCTGTTCGGCCCGGCCCGGGACTACGTCGAGGACCAGAGCTTCATAGAGACCCCGGCCCTGAGCTGGCCGGGCTCGATCCGCGCATATGCCATGCTGGTCGGCGTCGGCCTGATGCTCGCGATCGCGGCGTTGCGTCTGCTGCGACAGGGGTGGCACGAGACGGCGCTGGCCGGCCTCGCGCTAGGAGCGCTCGCTCTCGCACTATTGGCCGCGGCCCCGGGCCTGACGGCGGTCGGCAACTGGAACCTGCTGTTCTTCTTCGTGCTCCTCGTCGGCGGGGCGGTCCTGCTCGGCGTTCCCATCGCCTTCGCGTTCGGCCTCGCCACCATCGCCTACCTGCTGACCACCTCGACGACGCCCCTATCTGTCGTCGTGGGGCGGCTCGACGAGGGGATGAGCTCTCTGATCCTGCTCGCGGTGCCGCTTTTCGTGCTGCTCGGCCAGCTCGTCGATGCTACCGGCATGGCCCGCGCCATGGTGGCCTTCCTGGCGGCGCTGATCGGGCACGTGCGCGGCGGCCTGTCCTACGTGCTGCTCGGCGGCATGCTCCTCGTCTCGGGCATCTCGGGCTCCAAGGCGGCCGACATGGCGGCGGTCGCCCCCGTGCTCTTCCCCGAGATGAAGCGCCGCGGCCTCGACGAGGGCGAGATGGTGTCACTGCTCGCCGCCTCGGGCGCCATGGCGGAGACCATCCCGCCCTCGCTGGTCCTGATCGCCATCGCCTCCGTCACGGGCGTCTCGATCTCGGCGCTCTTCACCGGCGGCCTGCTCCCTGGCGTGGTGCTCGCTGTGGCTCTGGCGTTCCTGGCGCGGCAACGGACTCACGAAGCGCCCGTCGCCCGGGCGCCGCTCGCCCACGTCGGCAAGACGTTCCTGATCGGCCTGCCAGCTCTGGTCCTGCCCGTGCTGATCCGCACCGCCGTGGTCGAGGGCGTCGCTACCGCGACCGAGGTGTCGACGATCGGCATCGCCTACTGCCTCGTCGTCGGCGTGCTGGTCTACCGGCAGTTCGACTGGCGGCGCGCCTATCCCATGCTGGTCGAGACCGCGACCCTATCGGGCGCGATCCTGTTCATCATCGGCGCCGCGACCGGGATGGCCTGGGCGCTGACGCAGTCGGGCTTCTCGCAGTCGCTGGCGCACGCCATGGCAGGCGTGCCGGGCGGGCAATGGGGCTTCCTCGCCTTGTCGGTGTTGGCCTTCATCGTGCTCGGCAGCGTGCTCGAGGGCATCCCCGCCATGGTGCTGTTCGGCCCGCTCCTGTTCCCGATCGCGCGCGAGATGGGCGTCAACGAGGTGCACTATGCCGTGGTGATCATCCTGGCGATGGGCATCGGCCTCTTCGCCCCGCCCTTCGGGCTCGGCTACTACACAGCCTGCACGATCGGGAAGGTGCATCCGGACGTCGCCCTGCGCAAGATCTGGCCCTACCTCGGCGTCTTGACCCTGAGCCTGCTGCTGCTCGCCGCCGTGCCCTGGTTCTCGACGGGGTTCCTGCCGTGACCCCGCGACCGCTCGGCCGGCCGCACCCGACCCGCCGGACCCCATTCGAGGAACGCAACCCATGAACCGCGTGATCGATGATCCCGAAGAGGTCGCCGAGGACTTCATCGGCGGCGTGCTACTGGCCCGGCCCGATCTCCTCGTCGCCACCGAGCACCCGCGCGTGCTGCGGCGCGCCGGCGCGGCCGAACCGCGGGTCGGCGTCGTCACGGGCGGGGGATCGGGCCACGAGCCGGCCTTCGTGGGCTACGTGGGGCCGGGGCTGGTCGACGCGGTGGCGATCGGCGAGGTCTTCGCGTCCCCCACGGCCAAGAGCTTTCACGCCGCCTTCAGGGCGGCGGACCAGGGCCGCGGCGTCGCCTGCCTCTACGGCAATTACGCCGGGGACAACATGAACGTGAAGATGGCGGCCAAGCTCGCCGCCAGGGACGGGATCGCCGTCAAGACCGCCGTGGCCAACGACGACGTGGCCTCGGCGGCGCCGGAGGACCGGGCCAGCCGTCGCGGCGTCGCGGGCGAGATCCTGATGTGGAAGGTGGGCGGGGCCCGGGCCGCCGAGGGCGGGACGCTGGACGAGGTCGTGGTGGCGGCGCAGCACGCGCTCGACAACACGCGTTCGGTCGGCATCGGCCTCTCGGCCTGCACGATCCCCGCCGCCGGCAAGCCGAACTTCGCCATCGCGGACGGCACGATGGAGGTCGGCATCGGCCACCACGGCGAGCCGGGCGTCGCGGTCCTGCCCACCGCCAGGGCCGCCGAGATGGCGGAAATCATGGTGGACCGGATCGTCGCCGATCTGCCGTTCCGCAGCGGCGACGCCGTGACGGTGCTGATCTCGGGACTCGGCGCCACGCCCCTGATGGAGCTGTACCTGCTCTACGGCCGCGTCGACGCCGCCCTGCGGAGCCGGGGCATCTCGCCCGTGCGCAGGCTCGTCGGTAATTACTTCACGTCGCTGGAGATGAACGGCGTGTCGCTCACGCTGATGCGGATGGATGCTGAACTGGAGCGTCTGATAGGCGCGCCCTGCGCTTCCATCGGCCTCACGCTGCCGGAGGGTTGGTGATGGATGTCGTGCAGCTCGGAGCGGCAGGACCCATCGCCCTCGACCTCGTCTCGGCGGTGGTCCGGGACAAGGACCGGCTCAGCGAACTCGACGGGGCGACAGGCGACGGCGACCACGGCGTGAACATGGCCAAAGGCTTCCGGCTGGCGGGCGCGAAGCTCGACAAGCTCGGAGCCTTCGACCTCGCCACCGGCTTCGCGACGATCGGCGACACGTTACTGGGCGACATCGGCGGCTCGATGGGGCCGCTGTACGGCACCTTCTTCACCGACATAGCCGAGAGCCTCGTCGGCGTCCCGTCGCTCGACCGCGACCGCTGCGCCGCCATGGTGCGGGCGGGGCTCGACGCCGTCCGCGGGCTCGGCGATGCCGGCCCGGGCGACAAGACGCTGGTCGACGTGCTGCAGCCCTCCGTCGAGGCCTTCGACGCCGCGGCGGCACGGGGCGAGGACTTCGCGGCCTGCCTGGACGCGCTGCAGCGCGCCGCCGCCGGCGGCCTCGAGGCGACGCGCGACATGGTGGCCCGCCGCGGGCGGGCGGCGCGGCTCGGCGAGCGCTCGCGCGGGCACCTCGATGCCGGCGCGGCCTCCTGCGAACTGCTGCTGCGCACCCTCGCCGACGGCCTCGCGGCTCGCCTGGAGCCGTCCGCGTGAGGCCGGTCTCGATCTCGGCCGCGCCCTACGACGGCTACCCCTTCCCGCAGGTCTGCGACAGCCTCGCGGCCTGCGGCGCGCGATTCGTGGAGCCGGCCTTCATCGTGGGCTACACGGAGCCCTTCGGCGAGGGCAGCTTCACGCCGGCCCAGGCCCGGGCCTACCGGGCCGCCCTGGGGGCGAGCGGACTCTGCTGCCACGCCTTCTCGTCCCATATCGACCTCGGCCGGGAGGATGCCCTGGCGGTGTTCCGCGGGCGAATGGACTTCGCCGCAGCCCTGGGGGCCAAGGTGATTAACACCAACGCGGCCGAGCGGAGCCGGCAGGCCCGCTTCCTGGCCAACATCGGCCCGCTGAACGACCATGCGGCGTCCCTCGGGCTCGTCATTGGTCTCGAGAACCCCGGCAACGGCGAGGATAATCTCGTCAACGACGCCGCCGAGGGGCTCGCACTCGTGCGCGAACTCGCTCTGCCGGCCGTGCGGCTCAACTACGACCCGGGCAACACGGCCTCGCATCGCCCCGGGCGAATCGACGCGGCGGCCGATGCCGTCGCAGCGCTTCCGGGTTGCGCCCACTTTCATCTCAAGGACGTTCAACGCGATGCCGACGGCTGGCGCTTCGTCGTGCCCGGTCAGGGCAACATCGACTGCACCGCAATCATGAACGCTCTCGCGGACCGCCCCGACCTGCCCTTCGCTGTCGAGTTACCGCTTCGCATGCGGCGGCGCCAGGACGCTCAGCCGGTCCGCGCGCCGGTTCCCGTCCCTCTGCCGGTGATTGAGGCCGCAGTCAAAGACTGTCTGGCCTACGTCGCGAGACACCGTGCGTTATGAAGAGGTGTTTGAGGGGGCGTCAAAGCTGGTCGGACTTGGGTCAGCAAAGGGTGGATTGCGGTCCGTCCGCCTCCAATCACGAGGTTGACCGAAGCGGACGCTCGAGAGAGCCAGCCCTTGTGTAGATGTCTAAGGCGGAGCGAGCTACGTTTCCCGAGCGCCGCGGTTGCTATGCCGGCAACGGCCAGCGTCGTGGACAGCTTGGGAGCCGACGGCTGGTGGGTTTACCCAAGCTGTCATGCCGCAGACAGGCCTATGACGGCCTGGTTCGAGCGCAGCAGGCAGGTCGGCCGAGGCCGGTGACCTACTTGCAGCGAGGCTGGGTGGACAGGGAATCGTCCGATTGCCGGCACGGTGTCGGATCCGGTAGACGTCGAAGTCTTCCATACCTTCTTGCATCGCCGTCCATGGCCGGCATGGCAAAGACAGCCGGGGATCGAGGGCTCTAATGAGCCGAAGTCAACGCAGGTAGAAACATGCCCGTGAGCGGCACGTTCGACTTCGAAGCTCTCACCGGCATCATCGGCACGCGGGCCGAGGCGGGCCGGAACATCATCGCTATCGTCGGCGCGCCCGGGTCGGGAAAGTCGACGCTCGCCGAGCGCCTCGAAGCGCGCCTCAACGAGGCCAATCCCGGCAGCGCCGCCGTGCTGCCGATGGACGGCTACCACTTCGACGACAACGTCTTGGTTGCGCGCGGGCTCAGAACTCGGAAGGGCGCGCCCGAGACGTTCGACGTGGGCGGGCTGCGGCACATGCTGACCCGCCTCAAGCGCAACGACGAGGACGAGATCGCCGTGCCGATCTTCGACCGGAGCCTCGAGATCTCCCGCGCCGGCGCCCGGCTAATCCCGCGCGCCGTCCGGCACGTCATCGTCGAGGGCAATTACCTCCTCCTTGATGCCGCGCCTTGGGCGGCGCTGCATGCCTGCTTCGACACGACCGTCGCGGCCGCCGTGCCAGAGGAGGTGCTGCGGGGGAGGCTGACCGCCCGATGGAAAGGCTACGGTCTGCATCCGAGCAAGGTGATGGCGAAGGTCGAGGACAATGACCTGCCGAACGGGCGTTTCGTAGTGTCGAACAGCATCCCAGCCGAGTTCACCATCGCCAACTGACGGCGGCGACGGCAGCCATGGACGGCGGCCCGGACCGTCATATCGCCGGAGCCGTCACCAGCAGGTGAAACCGGCGTCGGCCACGACGACGGTGCCAGTGACGAGGCTGGCCGCGTCCGATGCCAGGAAATGGACCGCGGACGCGACCTCGTCGGGCCGCCCCAGCCTGGCCATCGGCGTGTCGCGCAGCCAGTGGTCGAGCAGTCCCGCAGCTGCGGCATGCGCGGTCATGGGCGTGTCGATGTAGGTCGGGGCCACGGCATTGACGCGCACGCCGCGGTCGGCCCATTCGGCGGCGAGCGACTGCGTCAGCTGGTGCACGGCGCCCTTTGAAGCGTTGTAGTAGCTCTGTTTTTGCGGCCGGTTGGTGATGAGCCCCGACATCGAGCCGATATTGACGATGGCGCCCCGGCCGGCCTTCAGCATGGGGCGGGCGAAGGCCCGGTTGCACCAGAAGACGCCGTTGTAGTTCACGTCGTTCACGTGAAGCCACAGCTCGTCCGGCACGTCCTCGGCCGCCGTGCCCGAGCGCCCGATGCCAGCGTTGGCGACCAGGATATCGACCCGACCGCGGCGACCCACGACCTCGCGCGCCAGATCGTCCACCTCGGCCGGGCGTGTGACGTCGACCGGCAGGGCCTCAGCCTCGATGGCCGCCGCGGCGAGCGCGGCGCAGCCCTCGCGGGCGACTTCGAGATCGATGTCCGCGAGCACGATCCTGGCCCCAAACTCGCCGAGCGCCCGGGCGCAGGCGAGGCCGATGCCCTGACCGCCGCCCGTGACCACGGCTACCCGGCCGTCGAGCCTGAGCTTCTCCGCGTACATGCCGTCCCCTCCCTCGATTGCGCGCGGTGCGGAGCCCGTTGACAAGCCGCACCGGTCGCTTTAACGATTTAGTAAATCGATTTAGCGATGCGGGCAAGCGCGTCGGCCAGGGAGGGTGGCGGAACATGTCTGGCAGGCGGACGACCATCAAGGACGTGGCCTCGCGGGCCCGGGTGTCGGCCGCGACCGTGTCGAACGTGATGCTCGGCCGTCGGGGCGCGACCGCCGATGTCGCCGACCGCGTCCGCGAGGCCGCCTCCGCCTTGGGCTACGTCGCCGATCGCTCCGCCTCCCAGCTGCGCAGCGGCAAGACCAAGGTCATCACGGTCCTGGTTCCCAACCTGACCGATCCCTTCTTCGCGGGCCTGATCGCCGCACTTGAGCGATGCACGCAGGCCGAGGGATTCGACATCATCGTCGGAAGCTCCAACGCGGACGAGGAGGTCGAGCGCCAGCGCTTGGCGGCACTGCTGTCCTGGCGTCCTTCCGGCATCGTGGTGGTGCCACACCGCGACGACTTCCCGAACCGCGCAGTGATCGACCATCTTCGGCTCCCGTACGTGGTGCTCGACCGCGCAGCGCCCGAACTTCCGACCGATGCGGTGGTGGCCGACAACCGCGAAGCCACCGCTGAGGCCGCGGCGCACCTGCTCGACCACGGGCACCGCGATATCCTGGTGGTGACCTCCACCTTCCGCCTCGGCAACATTCGGGAGCGCTTCGCGGGCGTCGTCGATCAGTTCGCCGCGCGGGGCCTGCCGCCGCCGCCCAGCCTTGAGGTCGGACTGACCTTTGAAATGGTGGCTGAGCGGATGGCGGTGTGGCTCGCAGCCAACAAGCGTCCCACCGCTTTTCTCACCGTCACGAACTTCGTGACGATGGGCGTTCTTTCCCACCTCGGACAGATCGGGTTGAGCGTCCCGCGGGACGCCTCGCTCATCGGCTTCGACGACTATCCTTGGATGCGGGCGGCCACGCCGGCCATCACCGCAATTCGCCAGGACGTGACCAGCCTTGCCGAGCAGACCTGGGCGCTGCTGAGGCGGCGCATGGAGGCTGCGGCCTCGCCCCCGCAGCGGCTGACGATTCCGTGCCAGCTCGTGGTGCGCGACTCGGTCCGGCGCATCGGGCCTCCCGTCGACCTGCTCTCGAGCGCGCCGTCCAGGCGACCGCGGCGGGCCTCGGCCGCAGCCTCGCGAAGCTGACGGTCGAAACACGAGGAGGGCGGGGCACGCCGGCGCTCCGATCCTCTCTCACATCCAGGCCGGCCTGGAGGAATGGACATGCAAAACTGGATCATGGCGTCGGTCTCAGCCCTGGCTCTGCTGACCGCCGCGGCACGGGCCGAGGACGTCGACTTAAAGGGTAAGCTCGGCAGCTATCCGAGCACCTCGTTGAACGTCATCAGCGAGAGCGATCCCTACGTGGATGCCATCAAGGCCACCAAGGACGGCTTCACCACGCTGACGGGGGCCAAGGTCGCCGTGGACGCCTATGGCTACGACGCGCTTCATGAGAAGGAGCTGCTCGGCTGCTCCCAGAGCGACCCCACCTACGACGTGATGTTGATCGACGGCATCTGGATCGGCGAGTTCGTCGAGGCCGGCTGCATCGACAAGGCCGAGGACCGCATCGCCAAGGAGGATCCCAAGCTGATCGCTTGGAACGACTACACGCCGTCGGGCGCCGGCCAAGCCACCTGGGAGGGGCAGCGTTACTGCCTGCCCGTCGCGATCTATTACGAAATGCTCTTCTATAGAAAGGACCTCTTCGACAAGGCCGGCAAGCAGTCGCCGAAGACGATCGACGAACTCAAGGACGCGTCAAAGTTCTTCACGGGTAACAAGGATTTTCCCGGCGTCTATGGCTATGCCATGAACAACCAGCGCGGCGCCGCCGCTGGACAGCAGTATTTCGAGTGGATCTTCAACGCTGGCGGCTCGCCCTGGAAGAGCAACGTCGTGGGCGCGAAGGATCCCTACGCCGACATGACGCCGACTCTGAACGCGCCGGCCTCGGTCGATCTGGTCCAGTTCTTCAAAGATATGACAAAATACGGACCGCCCGGTGTCGAGGCCTACGCCTGGGACGAGCGGGCCAACGCCTTCGCGGCGGGTAAGCTCGCCATGATCAACGATTGGTCGGTCAGAGCTCAGATCGCCAACGACCCGAAGACCAGCCAAATCGCCGGTAAGTTTGCCACCGCCCTGATGCCGTCCATGTCCGGCAAGCCTGTGCCGCCAGTCGGCGGCTGGGTCATGTGCCTCAACGCCCACGGCAAGCAGAAAGACGCCGCCTGGGACTTCATGAAGTGGTTCGCGAGCCCGGCCGTCCACAAGCAGTACACGCTGGCGGGCGGCACGGCGAGCCGCATCAGCACGCTGCAGGACCCGGAGGTCCAGGCGAAGTTCCCCTGGACCAAGACGATCGACGAATCCCAGAAGACGGCCTGGACCGAGGTCCGCCCCCGCATCCCCGGCACCTTCCAGATCATCGACACGGTCGGAACCGACGTCAACAAGGCGATCATCGGCGAGATGACGCCAAAGGCCGCCATGGACGACGCGAACGCCAAAGTCACGGAGCAGCTGAAGGCGTCCGGCCAGCTGAAATGACCCGCACCGGGCGGGGCGTCTGCCCCGCCCGCCGGATCCCGCTGTGGAGCCGGGATCTCTGCGTCTCCGAAGTTTCGCGATGGTGGCAACCTGGGAAGGCGTGACCATGCCCGCGCAGACCGCAACCCTTTCGACGGGGCCTGTCCGACCGGCCCGCGGCAGGGGCCTGCTCCGCTCGAACGCCGTCCAGCAGACCGCGATGGTCGTGCCGACCTGCCTGTTCCTCGTGTTCCTGACTGTCTACCCGTTCGTCTACTCGCTTTACCTGAGCCTGCATCAGGTCAAACTTACCACGCTCAACCGGGCCGTCTTCGTCGGGCTGCGCAACTATACGCAGCTGCTGACCGACGGGCTGTTCCTCCACGCCCTGGGCAACACGGCCGTGCTGGCGATATGTACGATCACGCTCGAGGTGCTCATCGGCTTCGCGGCCGCCAAGGTCTTCTTCGAGCTGTCGCGCTGGCGCTTCGTCGTGGTGCTCCGCTCGCTCTACCTGCTGCCCATGATGGCGACGCCGCTCATCGTGGGCATGATCGCTGCCTACGTGTTCAATCCCACAATCGGCATCGCCAACTACCTGATCACGCTGCTCGGGGGGTCTCCCGTCTCCTGGTTTGGCGAGCCCGCGACCGCCATGGCCGTGATGGTCCTGATCAACGTCTGGCAGTGGTCGCCGTTCATGATGCTGCTGATCCTGGCAGCCCTGACCTCGATACGCGGCGATCTCTACGAGGCGGCCCGCGTCGACGGAGCGAAGTGGTACCACATCACCTGGTTTATCGAGATCCCGTCGGTGCTAAACGTCGTGCTGCTCGGCGTGATCCTGCGCATCATCGACGTGCTGCGCTTTTTCGACATCGTCTACATCACGACGCGCGGCGGCCCCGGCGACTCGACGGTGGTCGTGACCCTCTACGCCTACCTGCAAGATTTCCAGTTCTTTCAAGTCGGCACGGGCTCGGCCGCCGCCGTCCTCATCCTGGTGATCAGCATCGTCGTAACGACCTTCGCGGTCAAACTACTCCGGACGGTCGAACATGCCTAAGGCCACCCTCAAGGACGGCGCCCTCCTGGCATCGGCGCTCGGCTTCGTCGTCTTCGCCACCGCACCGCTCGCGTGGATGACGCTCGGCGCTTTCAAGACCACGGCGCAGCTCATCTCCATCCCGCCGGTCTGGCCTGACCTGACCTACCTCGACAATTTCGTCGAGGTCCTGCGCGACGACGGCCGCTTCCTGCTCAACTCGCTGATCGTGACCGTGAGCGCCACCGCCCTGGCCATGCTGTTCTCGATCCCGACGGCCTTTGGGCTGGTCAACTTCAAGATGCGCGGCGCGAACGCCCTGGCGGACTGGATCCTGAGCACGCGCATGATGCCGCCGATCGCGGCCGCAGTCCCCCTGTTCGTCATCTTCCGAACGCTGGGGCTGCTTGACAACGTGCTGTCCCTCATCATCGCCTTCGCGGGGTTCAACATCCCCTTTGCGGTGTGGGTCTCCATGTCGTTCCTGCGCCGGGTGCCGAAGGAGGTGCTGGAGGCGGGCCGCATGGACGGCTGCAGCTGGTTCGACCTGCTCCTGCGCATCGCCCTGCCGCTCAGCATGAGCGGGCTCGTGACGGTCGCCACCTTCGTGTTTATCTTCAGCTGGAACGAGTTCCTGCTCGCGCTCTTCCTGACGACCCGCGACGCCCGGACCTTCCCGGTCGTGGTGTCCTCCTTTGTCGGCACCGGCAAGGTCTATTGGAACCTGATCGCGGCCGCGTCAGTGATCCAGATCCTCCCGCCCGTCGCCTTCACGCTATTCATGCAGCGCCACATCGTGGCGGGCCTGACCATGGGCGCCGTCAAGGACTGACGGCGCTCCCTTCGACATTGAGGAGATGACCCATGACGACCTTCCCGCAACGCGGCGCCTCGCGATCCGCCGTCGTGGCCGGTTGCAGCCGCGGGATCGGGCGCGCCATCGTCAAGCGCCTCGCGGCCGAGGGTTACCGCGTGATCGTCAACGACATCGAGCGCCAGCGGGCCGAACTGGAGGGGCTCCAGGCGGAGGTCGCGGGTGAGGGCGGCCGCTGTGACCTCGTGGTCGCCGACGTTGGCGAACCCGACCAGGTGCAGGCCCTCGCCGACGAAGCACTGGCGCGCTGCGGCACGGTCGACGTCCTCGTCAACAACGCCGGCGTCCTGTCCGTGCACCGGGTCGAGGATATCGCGCCCGACGAGTGGGATCGCATGTACCGGGTGAATGCCAAGGGCACTTTCATGATGTGCCAGGCTTTCCTGCCGCACTTCCGGCAGCGCCGCGCGGGGCGGATCGTCAACATCGCGTCGATCGGTGGCAAGCGCGGCGGCATCGGGCAGGCGCATTACTGCTCATCCAAGGCGGCCGTCATCAGCTTCACCCACATCCTCGCCATGGAGGTCGGCGGCGACGGCATCACGGTCAACGCCGTCTGTCCCGGCATCATCGACACCGAGATGGGCCGCAACAACTATCGCGACGTTGAATCATACAAGAAGGTCATCGAGAAGACGACGCTCTCGCGACTCGGCTATCCGGACGACGTGAGCGGATCGGTCGCCTTCTTCGCGTCGGACGACGCGGCCTTCATTACGGGGCAGTCTCTCAACGTCTGCGGCGGCATCACCTTCCATTGATCGTGGCTCGATCGAGCATTGATCTGGATAGTTCACACATCGAAATCGCTGCCCGATAATGCCGACCGAATAAGGACATTGCAATGAACAAGCTGGGCGTGCACGCGCTACATGATGCAGTTGCGCTGCGTCTCTTCTCGCAGACCGCGCATGGCCATGTCGTCGAGCATGCGGCGACGGAGCGGGCTGACGGAGACGGGGACTTGTAGCTGAGACATCGGGTTTCCTCGCGAGATGAAGGTTGACCCTTCATGCTCCGAGGCCGCGCAGCCCGCTCAAGCGCTGACTCAAATCTCGAGTTATGCCCTACCTCTCAGGAAAGCCCTCCCGCGAGAGCGGGTTCGTCCATGGGTGGAAAGCAGAACGGCCGGTTTTGGGTGGCAGGCACGGTAGCGGCCGTTCGGACGCGTCCCGGAGCGCCCACCCGAAAGCGATGCGCCCGGCGCAGCCTTCTATGGCTATGCTCAAAAGGAACCAAGATGCACCAATGGCCGATACTGCTGGAGCTACGGCAAGTGTTGGATCACGGATCACGCCCGCTGCTATGCACTGTGCAGGCGGGATGCCGTTGGCCAGCTGAACAGCCCATCGAGGCGGCGCGAGCAAGTATCACCCCTTCGGCAAACTTCCGGACCATGATCGGTCCGGAGCAGCGCAGACGTCGAGCACCGGCGTAGTTTTTTTGCCCTTGCCTTGCGCGCCATGTGCCGTTGCGATCCAGATTCCCGCGAAGACCGTAGCGATGCCGAGAAGCAGGCGCCACCGCAGGGGCTCGCCGAGGAGAGCGGCGCCTACGAGCGACGCCGTGACCGGATTGACCGTCACGGTGATCGCCACGCGCGTCGGCGAGGTCCGCCCCAGGGCCACGGACCAGAGATAGAAGGTGACGGCCGCGCCGAAGGCGCCAAGGTAGAGGATGGCCGCCCATTGCAGGGAGCCTAACGAGGCCAAGGCGGTAAGGCTGCCACCCCCCCATGACATGAGCAGCAGGCACGCGGCGCCGACGCCCATCCCCATCGTGGTGAAGGCCAGCGGCCCGGAACGGTGGATGTATAGCCTCGACCGCACGCTGTACATCGCCATGCAGGACGCTGCGCCCGCCATCAGGAGGTCGCCGCGCCAAGCGCCCGATGGGGCGGAGGCCGATCCCGCGGCGAGGGCCAGCACGACCCCGAGCATCGCCACCGACACGCCGACCGTCTTGCGCGGGGTCAGCCGCTCGGTGCCGAGGCAGGCGCCCGCGACCATCGTCAGCAGCGGCAGAGTCGAGAGGGCAAGGGCCCCGCGGGCGGCCGTCGTGAAGATCAGGGCAGCGTTGAACAGGATCGGGAAGGCAGCGAAGAAGAGTAGCCCCAATCCCGCGACGCCGGGCCAGTCTCGCCGTGGCGGCCATGGCTCGTCCCGGAGCCAGGCCACGGGCAGCAACAGCAGGAATCCGACCCCGAACCGGAGCGCGCCGATCGCCAGCGGATCGAGCACGCCGACGAGGAAGCGGGTCGCGCCGACCGACGTCCCCCCGAGGCCGCTCGACAGGACCGCCGCCAGGACCCCCCAGACTTCTCCCATCGGCCTTCCCCTCCTCGGTTACGTTGCCGAACGGTATCGAAGGCGGTACCAATGAAGGAATGGAATTTCTCTGATCAGCGAGATCACGATTCGTGATGAGCAGGCCGGTCCTCGACCTCGAACTCGTCAAGGCCTTCGTCGCCGTGGCGGAATCCCGGTCGTTCACCCGTGCCGCCGGCGTGCTGAACCGCACGCAGTCAG
>JAABUO010002862.1_pt1 | contig 20847 bp, 16 predicted proteins | sample 5559291 | NCBI WGS metagenome assembly JAABUO01 (sample SAMN10711878, study PRJNA513372) | rock metagenome | isolation source: Antarctica rocks | place: Antarctica: Victoria Land, Finger Mt sud
GGAGTCTGCAGATGCTTCCTCGTCAGGACTCCTGTTCTTGGCATGTCGGTATAACAAATTGGGAGAGATTAAGGTGATAAGCTGCCCAATCGCAGATTCTCTAAAGGTGTCCATTATTCTTTGTCACGTCGACCAAGGAGTCAAGCTTTTTTCCCAATATGTAGTGTAAACGTCTTACTCGTCCAGGTCTGCTTGTGCACGTAGATGAGGTTGGTGATGAAGTTTTAGAGTATCATGCGAATTTTTGTTCGTTACCCGAATTAATCGATGATGTCCCGAATTATCGATGACATCTACAGATCGGCCCCGATTTGCCCCTGTCCGTGTGTCCGCGCCCGATGGCACACCAATTTTCAGCATTGCCCGCTAATTATGATTGACGCAACGGATTTATGCGCTGATAAAACTTACAACTTATTTCTACCCAACCCCAATTGAGAAACGGTTCGTCCAAGCTCACATTCGAGCGACAAGAAAGCTGGCGGTAATCGCTGCTTCAATTCGAAACACGGAGGTGGCTTGTCACATGCGTGGTCGGTTTGATGAGGGCATCTGCGAGTGAGATGCGAGGAATTCCTCACAACTGTGAGGTGGTCTTAACACTTTGGTAGTCTGGCCGGAAAGGAGAGTGTCGTCTTGGACCTCCCAGTGACTCTGTCGGCGCGTTTGTGTTCATCTGGCCAATCGTCGAGGAATAGATCACACTCCAATGCTACCTCATGTGAGTGGTCCGCACGCAATAAAATCTAGCGGTTAGCCTCACTATGGTCAAGTTAGTGTCCGTTCGAGGCATTGAGCAAGGTTGTATTGTGCGCTCTGACTTTCATTTCGCCAGGCTGGTATGTTCCTTTAGTCTTCTGAAATCTACTCATAACCTCCTGTATACAGTCTGAAGGCTGGATTCTGCCCATCGTGCCTGGCTGCGCAGCGTGTGTGTATCTGCTGTAGTTTGGTCTCCTTAAGTATTTTGTGGGGACGGCATCCCACATCTTTACATGAATGTCAGTCCAAAAGAATGGTATATTCGCGCCTCTTCCCTCGACTACTAGGGCGCATGCAACAAAACTCGGTAGTGGGAAACACGGAGAGATTATCTATTGCTCTGGCAAATGTGTCTACTTGAGAAATCTCCATGATCCGTCGCAGTGCTTCCAATACACACAGCATAATGCAAACACGAGCGTTGCACGAATTGCCCCTTCGGGCTACTACGTAGCTTCAGGGGATGTGCTTGGAAATGTCAAAGTGTGGGACCCATCTAATGGCATACAAAAAAGTGAATTTCGGGTGCTTGGTGGACGAATCAACGATCTCGCGTGGGATGGTGAGAGCAAGCGTCTAGTAGCTGTTGGCGATGGGAAAGAGGCTTACGGGAATTGCTTTACTTTCGATTCTGGGAATAGTGTGGGAGAGGTGTCAGGACACTCTGGAATCGTAAACGCGGTTTCCATCAGAAGCACACGGCCTTATTCTGTCGTAACCGCAAGCGATGACAATTCAGTGGTCTACTATCAGGCCTTTCCCATGAAATTTAAAAAGACTCTCAAGGACCATACTGGATTTGTTCAAGATGTCCAATATGCACCCGACGGGTCTATCTTTGTGTCTGTTGGTTCGGATAGAAAACTATTCTTGTACAACGCGGAAGGGGAGAAACAGACATCCATCGAGTCGCCACATCAAGGCAGTATCTTTGCCGTGTCGTTTGATCCATCGTCAAAGTCGTTCCTAACGTCATCAGCTGATCAAACTACAAAATTATGGGACGTGGAGACACAAAAGGTGGTGCAGACATGGTCGTTTGGCAATATGGTCGAAGACCAACAAGTAGGGAACGCATTCGCGGGCAACACTCCGGTATCTCTATCTCTATCTGGAGATCTACACAGTCTCGACAAGTCGACTCCAGACATTGGCAAAGTAATCACAGGCCACCAAAAGTCTATTACTCGTCTTGCGTATCAACATGACACTCTCTATTCAGGCTCTTACGACGGTCGGATATGTAGTTGGAATCTCGACGGTGTTCCAACACTCGCTGCACAAAGACGATCTGAAATTACAGATCTCGTTGTACATGATCAGAAGCTATATGCTACGGATTCGGAAGGCGTTGCTTCCGTGGAGCAAGGGGGAACAATAGCTCCGCAGGCACGTAGTATTGCTTTCCTGAAAGATGTGCTTATTACGGCTGGAGAGCAAGGCGTGTCTCTCGGCGGAAAGAAAGTAACAACAACAACAAAATCCACGGCTACCACGATGACGAGCGAGGAAAGCACGTTCGCCGTCGGGTTCGAGGATGGTGCGGTCGAGATATTTTATTCGGATGGAACATCTAAAATCAAGATGCAAGCCAATCGTGCATCCGTAACCGCTCTTGCATACTCGCCAAATGGTGATCTCCTAGCTGCAGGCGATTCCGCGGGCAAAATCATACTATACGACGCCAAGACTGGAGAAGTCCGAACCACGAGGTGGGGATTCCACTCTGCGCGAATTCGACACGTTGCTTGGAATTCAACAGGAACCCACTTGGCTAGTGTCAGTCTGGATACGCAGCTGATCATTTACAGTGTACAGAACCCAATTAAAAACACCAAAGTCCCGAATGTGCACAAGGAGGGTGCAAATAGTGTGGTTTGGGTGGACGGTACCACAATCATTACTGCGGGAAGTGACGCGGCAATAAAGAGATGGAACGTTACTATATAAAATCCTACATCATACACGCTACTTGGAATCCTCGAGGTCATCTTCGTCGACATCCTCATTCCCTGCCACTATAGACGATGCAACCTTCCAGCATTGCACAAGATTATCCTCTGCAGCACTGCAAACCCACCATTTTTCACTTGGACACCATCCAAAGTCAGAAATTCGATTTGTGTGTCCTCCGTGCATGAACAAGAGCTCCGGTGGACCGTCTTCTGCGTCCTCCGGAGCCTGTTCCTCGCCTATACGCGACAAGTCCCATAGAATGATTCGTCGATCGTGGCTTGCACTCGCCAAGATGGACTCCTCGTGTGGAGACCATGCGAGCGAGGTGACCTCTCCATCATGTCCTTCGAACGAGTGTAATCGCAATTTCAGGTTTCGCAAATCCCAAAGACCAATTGTCTTATCAGCCGACGCAGTAGCAAGAACATACTCCGAGGACTCATTGAAAGCAACAGCATTCACGGCGTCGTTGTGAGCTTTGCAGCTGTATGCTGGTGTTGAATGGTTCGATTGGCGCGTGTCGTGAATGTGAAGGTTCAAGTCATCCGACACGGAAGCAAACAGACTCTCGTGGACCGGGTGAAACGCAACATCATTCACGACAGCTGTGTGAGCATCATAGCATGTAGACTCTCGTATAGTCGGAGATGACTTTTGAAAAGCACTGATATCCCACAGACGAACCGTCGTATCCTCTGAGGCAGACGCGAGGATTCCTTCGCGATGCGGGTTCCATGACAGTCCGTACCCTTCGTTGGTATGTCCTTGAAGCCGTATCTGTGGCGTACAGACTCCGCTGCCCCTCATAGAATGCTTGGTCCGATCAAAGACGAGGACGTCTCCACTCACGCTCATTGTTGCAATCATGTCTTGGTTTTGAGGCATATACCTAGCCCTGTTGACTTCGCCTTCATGATCAATCTTTTGCGTAATGTAAACGCGAAACTTGGTTCCGTCGAATCCGCCCACTTCGCCCTTCTCCTCGTCGTACTTGCCGAGATCGTGTTCAGTAACCGTGTTTGGCAATTGTACGTCCGCGATCTGAAGGTAGTTCTGGTCGTTCCCGCTCGTATGCGTGCCGAGAAGAAGGCGGTGCGACGAGTAGTTCTTGCCCACATGCGTTTCCTTATCCTTGAACCATTGCACGGTCAATGTTGGCCATTCGAGCGCGTTGCTCATCACGGAATCGTAGAGAAAGGGTGAGTTCTTCTTCCATACCTTGTACTCTTCGTTGATCACCTTCTCGGCCAAGATGGCCTCTTCTTCGGCTTTTTGTCCTGGGTCCATGTCGACCTCCATGTACGATTGGTTCACCAACGAACGATACTGCAACGGGGATGTCTTACAATAGGGAGTCTCAAAATAAGGCTAAGCTACTGGTCTGTTGCGATGTCTGCACGTATGAAACGCCACGAGTACAGACGCGTGACGTGATTAAAGAGCAGAGGACACTATTTCCGATCATTCTCGGACATTCATTTAGACTGTATCATGGGGATGAATGAGTCTTGGGTGAACGTCCGTTCGTGGGAGAAGGCCAAAATGCGCGTCTGAAGAGTGTTGCTATGTACATTAGCTGCATCGCCGACTTTCTCGTGTTTGGTGTTTGGTGTTTGGTGTTGGAGTTCAGGATTTTCCTGGGGCCTTGGGAGTGACTGAAACGGTCATGAACACAACACTTTTGAAAGTGGGACGAAGCGGCTTCCAAGGGACAGGCCTGGTGCACAGGCAGGTGTTGGGAGCAGCTGTGATCGCACGGGGCAATGCTGCTGCTGCCGCAAATGGGTCCGACATGCTGCAGAAGCAGAGAGCCCGTCGGCCTACTTCGCCGCATCTTGCCATCTACAAACGTCAGCTCACCGCGGTCATGTCTGCCCTCAACAGGATAACAGGCGTTGCCCTCTCCGGGCCCTTGTATCTGTTTGCTATTGCTTATCTGACGCAAAAGTTGCATGGCATACCACTCGACAGTGCCACCATCGCCTCGGCATTTGGTAGCCTTCCAACGGGCGTGAAGGCTGTATGTAAGACGTTAGTGGCCCTTCCGTTCACGTTTCACTCTTTCAACGGAGTCCGACATCTATTCTGGGATCTGGGGTATGGTCTGAGTCTTAAGGGAGTCTACGCTACTGGCTACACCGTGCTTGGTGTCTCGACTGCAACAGCCCTTGCATTAGCCTTCATCTAGCTTCTTGTGTAATTGTTCATAAAGTGACTTGTCGCCCATTCGCCATCCTTGTGTTTAGAATGAACGGTGGTGATGAAAGGTGGAGCGATCTCGAGGGCAGCAATTCGTGTGAACATAGCGCCCCAGGCTCTTGCACGATGGAATGTCAGGGCTCATCAAGAGCTCCAGGGCTTTGTTAACGAGGATCTTCGACGCGTGCTGTGGACAGAGTTAGCCACTGCAAAGCTCTATCTTAGAGTCGACGATATTGAGAGTGTGGTCTCACTCTGTCTGAGCAGGCTACTGGAGCGTAGTGAGAAGGAGGTTTGTGGGAGTGCTGCTAGGTGTAGCTAACCCCAAGTTGTATCATCTCATGAGCCCGGATGAGGAGCCATCGCATGCCATTACAATTGCACGACGGCACTTGCGAGAAACCTCGCTCACCTTGCAAACACAAGCCCAGCGCAGTCTTCTCCGCAGTATTGGAGTACAGACGCTTGGCATTGGGAGCAGTAGTGCGATCTATGCGGGCTTGGGATGGCCACTGAGCACATGCGGTGCGGTCGCCTCACTTGGACTCGTAAGTGGCTTCTACACTTTGGAGCGCGATTGGCGGAGACAGCGATTGCTCTTTGAAGCAGATGTCCAGGAGAGAGGACGTCTGGCTATCGAACATTGTAATTAATCTGGCATTTTGTATCTTGTGACCCATTGACATCGTCCGATCATTCCCTCGTATGGTCCGACGAGCTGTGGAGATTGCTCGGAAACTGGCCAACATCCATGCTGGACATGGAGCAGTCAAACTGCCCCTTACTGTGACGGGACTGTCCTTGTGCTATGCCCGGAGGAACAAGGATGGTCATATGGGTCCACGGTGAGCAGATATCTCTACATGCTAACGGGCAGCAAGTTTCGAAAAGAGAATCTACCTCGCATCATCTTCCACAATCCAGACTTACAGATCAACATACTACTCGAAGATAGAGTCGGAGGGAGCGCCCCGCTGACGATCCATAAAGGTGTGAGATCAAATACAGATTCTGACGACAGGCGAGAGCATGGACACCATTGAAATGCAATACAAAATGTCTTCTCAGATCTGCGAGGAGTTGATCAAGAGGACAGGTGCACAGCCGGTTGATGTGAGCAGCAATACTGTAAATACACAAAACCTATGAATATCTTTTCGCCTCCATGCCTTGAGGTGGACTCGTTTCCACCTTTCCTTTCCCAACTTCGCCCCAATTCGTACTCAGAGACGTGCCATTGCTCTCCGTATAGGATTTGATCATAGCCTTGCGAGTATCTTCGTCGGCATCTTTAAAGATATCTCGGAAGAAACCTTGCAATTCATCACCGGTCTTCTCGTCCTCCTTTGTGAGCAATGACGACGATAATTTTGACCAGTCTTTTGGCCCAGACCTTGAGGAGGTAGGGTAGGCAAGAGAAGGGGTAGTTTTACTTTCCCCCTCGTCCACGCCTTCTAAAGTCTTCCACTGACCTGGAGTTTTCTTGGCCAAGTGAATTTCGAGCTTGGTGGCCAATATTTTCGTGACGCTCGACGTGGGTGAGATCTCGTCTGAGAGAGCATCAAACGAAAGGCGATAAGTCTCCCCTGTAGAAAGAGGGAATGTAATTAACAGCGTGGTAGCCTGAATGTCGATTTCGCATTGGTCGCGCGGCACTACTTTTGCGAATACGGTAAGGACGACAAATCCATTCGATTGATACCACTCGTATCGTATTTTCTCCAGTGGCGTAGAGCTCCCAATACGTACTTCATTAGGTTTAATTGGCTCTGTTGCGCTAGCTACATTCTCTGCAGCTCGGACGGGAACAGGCGCAGGGGATGGAGTGCTCTTGGTTGCTTTCCCTGGGATCTCTGGAATGCTGACTTCCCCAATATCCATCCCAGAGTTGCTCATCTCATTCTCTACCTTACTTATCCAAATTGGAGCTGTTTTCTCTGTCGGATCGAGTTCGAGAACTTTGTGAAAGCACCATGCAGCATCCATGATTTGTGAAAGAAAATATAATGCAATGCCTCGACGTAGTTGCGCAGATGCCATGAGCTCTTTCTTACCATTGACGTGTGCCAAGCGGACTGCTTCTTCGGCATCCTTGAGGGCAAGATCGTGCTGTTTATTTCGCTGGTAGGCTGTTGAACGTTTTATGTAAAAGGAAGTGGCCGTAGGCATCTCAGATAATGCCTGCGTGAGGAGTTTAATGGCAGATGCGAAGTCTCCTTCTCTCATTCGCTGGTCGGCCTCACTTGCCATATCAGCCGGAGCCATGGGGGACTGATCGGGTGACGCGGTTCGCCACACGCTACACGTCAAAGAAAACCTTTTTAATTACATGCTCAAGCGCCGCGCCATATATTTCAGTTTCTCGTCATTGTTGACTTCCAGGACTGCCTTCTGCATTGCATCCTTCTTGCTCTCCTCTTCGATCTTATTCACTTCATCCCGCGTCGGCGGCAGTCGCTCGTTCTGAAGGTCTAGTTTCCGAGCGTCTTCAAATCCGTCGATGGCATCTTTGATACCCTCCACCCTAGACATCAAAGCACCAGGTGGTAAGCGGCCTCCATGGACCGTCTTCAGCTCGGTGACGGACTCGGACTCTTCCCGCAGGACTGTAAATACTCTGGAAAGCCTGCCAATTGCAAGTATCTTGTTCTTGATGGCTCGTTTCCTTGCTTCCGTGTCTTCTCCAGATGATGTAGGAGACACTAAGCTAGGGGAGGTAGGCGTTTCACCTTCCAGCTCCTCCTTGGAGCACGTATTGAGTATCCCAATGAGCATGTCCATAACTATAGTCAGCATTTGCCTGGAACTTTTTGCCTACTTTTCTCACCCACAAAAGGCAGGGACCATGTGAATACGTCCATAAAGTTCGGCAACCAGTAAGGATGTGGAGTACTGTTGAATTGTCGAATGTTTATAACATTGTTCTCGTATTTTAGGACGGCTGCCTTGTTGTCGTAGACGTCTAGATAATTGGGTGCAGAGAAGATTGTCATGACGCTGGGAAAGCCAGTTGCACGCGTCTTTTTATACATGCGATAGCCTGCGTCCTGTGCTTCATGCGCACGTATGATTGAAAGGAGGTTGTTCCTCTCAAGGAATGCGCTTGCGGCGTGATAGCTGAAGAAATACGAACAACCTCGTACGTGATTATGCGTGAAATGCTCATCGGTCTTCTCCGTCCCAAAGTCCTCCAAAGGATCCGCCCACAATATATCGCACATGAGACCGTGATTTGGAGGCTCACGAAACCGGTCGAGGTTTCGAAGATCATCCAAAGTGCGTAAATCAGGAGAAAGGCCGCCATGAATGCAGAGGAATTGTTTGTTAAGGACAGCACCAAGTGGAAGAGCACAAAAAGAGTCCATGCAAGCGTTGTAGATACGCTCAGAGTATTTGTGCTTGCATTCCGCCTTGAAGGTGAAATAATCCGTCAAATGCCTGCACTCGTGATTTCCTCGCAGCAGCCAAAGAGATTGTGGGTACCATATCTTCAGACTCCAGAGGTAAAGAACAATCTCGATGGAGAAATAGCCACGGTCAACATAGTCTCCGAGAAATAAATAACGCGTAGTGTCCGGGTCACCGCCCACTTCAAAGAGTTTCATGAGGTCATAATATTGTCCGTGCACATCTCCACACAGGGTGATGGGCGCGTCAACGTAGAGCAAAGTAGGCTCTTTGCGCAATAGCTCAGTTCCCTTCTCTATAATCCATAGCGCCTGCTCTTCCGAGAGCCGCCCCTCCCGGTAGAAATGCTGTTTCAGAAAATTTAGGTTTGGCTTTGACTTGTCTGCGCTGGAGTAGAATTGCTCATCTGAAGGCCTGTATGGAGCAGGTGCTTGGACGTCTTTACAAATCCTGTCTTGCGTGCTAACTTCACTGCCGTCTTCCATGGTATGGAGGGTAAAGTCTATTTCCGGCGCCACTCTCCCTTTCGCATTATGCTGGGCCGCGCTTCGTATCGTGTACGGGTCCTCGAAATTTTGTCCCTCCATTGGGTCATCGCTTGATGGGTCTCGTGAGTGAGCAGACCCAGCTGTTGGTGAGCTCATCGTGTCTAAGCCGACCCTTCCACACTCTAATTTCAGAAACTCGACTTAAGAAATGGACAGATTCGTCAAAGAGTAGACAAGGCCCCCACAAAGAGAGAGTCTCAATAACACTCTGATTCACCGAGCGGCCGGTATCACGATTTCTTCCCTGCAAGATTCATTGATCATTTTGCGCCTCTATGCGGGCATGCATGGCTTACACAAATGATTTACATAGTGAGGAGCAAATCACACTATAAAACTACTTTCACCCCCAAACCACAGCTCAATGCTTCGTTGACTTTCATTCCATCCCAGCCTGACCATGACCTCAAAACCTGCAGGCACTACGTCGATTGAACATCCTTGTGAATACTGTTTTGGAGCTATTAGTGCTTCTAAGAGCCGCACAGGCTGTAGATTCTGAAATTGAATCATGGGACCCGACGCGTCAAATTTTTTCCAGTCTTGCCACGTTCGCTTCCAATCGATCCAATTGTCTGCGACACTTTCCCTGCTCGTGAATGGTGTGCATATGTTCCTGCCCAGAATGCTCGGAATCATAGGCCACTTCTCCAAGAAGCTAATCGCCATCAACATCTTGGTGTAGAATTCCGGCCCTTGCGACGAATTTGTGCATGATACTATACCCACAGTCTCTGCATCCTGCACTTGACTTGTTTCCAGTGGCCAAGAGCTCACCGCCGTCTGCAAACCCGTCTGCAATGCACTCGTACCCTGGTTCGTTTGGCCCTGTATGATGGAAAACATTATTTTGAACTCTCCAACCGCGTGCCATTACATTTACCTCAGTCAACATCATTTTTGCCCATTTCTGTTCGAGAAATGCATCTGAATGTAACGACTCTTCGACACTCTTTATGCATTGCAAAAGATCTGAAGGCGTGGTCCATAGTCCAGCAGCGGCAAGCTCAGGCAGAATATGCAAGTCAGCATTGGCAGGTGTGTCTCCTGTGACATGAGCCTTTGCAAAGCTGTGTTCATTGTCGGGTAACGTACCGTAGAAGCTTCGTTGCACTCCCAATGGGCGCAAAACAATTTGTTGCATGAGATCCGAGAAAGACAGCTGTGTCACATTCTCGAGGATGGCTTGGAGCACAGTAAAGCCACCTCCAGAGTATTTGTGCTTTTGAGCCGGGAATCCAATCAGTCTTACTTGAGGTGTATTTGATTGGAGTGGCCACTCAAGACCGTTCTTGCCGATGGAGGATTGGCCACATAACCAGCAAAGCCGCCCTGGGATAGCCCTGCGGTATGGGAGAGTAGGTGCTCGATGCTCACATATTTTAAGAAGTCTTTTGTTTTGGGCGTCTCAATGTTGGCGAGGTCGGATGGGGAAAGGTATGTTGAGATCGGTGCTGTCAGCGACAACTTCCCCAATTGGGCCAACTTCATCGTGGCAAGTGCTGTCACGGGTTTCGATATGCTGCATGCCTGAAATAGGGTCTCCTTATTTAGTTTTGCAGTAGAGAATGTCCTTGTTGTGATGTCCCCATGCTTCAGAATTGGCTACGGAGACGGAAGGGACCGCCAACGCTCTCAAACCACTCTCCACCGACCCAGCCCCGCCCTGTTCTGCGAGAAGACGCTGCAATGCATCCAGGGTCTTTCATTGGGGCCGGCTGGCTCGCTGCCTGGGCTACGGGTGAGTCATAATTCCCGCCCCGACTGCCCGCTTCTGATTGGTCCGAATATCCCGCTCGGCTATCCGCTCGGATGCAAACACTTCCTTTCCGACAGTGACACGGCCTTTTTTGTGGTTCAAGGATATCACCGTCCCCCTTCCCTCGGAAAATTCACTTGGAGAAGTCAGTCCGACGCAGATGAGTGACCCCACGGGTCCGCTGAAGAACCCCGCCTACCAAGTGGGTGGCCGCAATACACTTCCTGGGGCGGGAGAGAAAGAAATGCCAATCACGACAAGCAGCAGTCCTACAGCTTGCGATTCGAATTCTGAGGGATTAAACGATGACGGCGTAAATGTTGCTACGGCAGAGGCACAATTTGCTGATCTTAACCGTCAGCTGTCGCGCCAGAGTGCCAAAGGAGGCTCAGCTCTTTCCCCGTTCTCTACAGACCCGGAAAAAGATGGACAAGATGGGTTCGATTTGGAAGGGTATCTTAGAGGGTATGAAAGACAGGGCCGCGAAGCTGGTCTGAAGAGGAAACAAATCGGTGTTGTCTTTGAAAACCTCACTGTTTCGGGTATTGGCGGTTTCAAGAATTATGTTCGCACATTTCCACATGCCTTCATAGATACATTCGGCTTCCTCAAACCGTTATGGAAACTCACTGGCCTTGTCAAAAAGCCGCCGAATATAGATATTCTCACCAACTTCTCCGGCCTTGCTCGCCCTGGCGAGATGATTCTCGTTTTGGGAAGACCTGGAAGTGGATGCTCTTCCTTTCTCCGAGTTATCTCCAATCAGCGCTATGGCTACACAAACATATCTGGGGATGTCAAATATGGGCAATTTGATGCACATACGTTCTCCAAAAAATATCAGGCTGAGGCTATTTACAACCAAGAAGATGATATCCATCACCCAGTCCTGACGGTTGGTCAGACCTTACGCTTTGCTCTAGACACAAAGACCCCCCGTTCTCGTTTGCCTGGACAATCACCAGCCGAGTTCAAGAAACAAGTGGTCGACTTGTTATTGAAGATGTTTAACATTGAACACACCGAAAACACGGCTGTCGGGAACGCCTACATGCGTGGTGTCTCTGGTGGTGAGCGAAAACGAGTGAGCATTGCCGAGACCATGATCACAAACTCCCAGATCACAGCATGGGACAACACAACGCGTGGTCTTGATGCGAGCACAGCTTACGACTATTCCAAATCGCTTCGGATTATGACCGATGTATACCAGACAGTAACCTTCGTATCCCTCTACCAAGCAAGTGAGAATATCTACAAGCAATTCGACAAGGTCATGGTTATTGATGAAGGACGTGAGATTTTCTTCGGACCCATCGCTGAAGCACGGTCTTACTTTGAAGGCCTCGGATATGCAGAAAAGCCAAGGCAAACAACTCCTGATTATCTGACTGGATGTACTGATCCATTTGAAAGGCAGTTTGCTCCTGGAGCAATCAAAGTGCCTGCTTCGCCTGCTGATTTGGAGCAAGCCTTCAAAAACAGCAAGTATTGGACGCGACTCAGTCAAGAGATTCAGACCTACAAAGAAGAAGTTCGCCAGCATACGGAGGTCCAGCGCGAGTTCGAAGAAGCAGTTGCCAACTCCAAGCGCAAACACACGTCGAAAAGATCTGTCTACACAATCCCATTCTATCGCCAAGTCATCGTTCTATTCCGACGCCAAATGATTCTCAAATGGGCAGATCGATTTACTCTAGTTGTCGCTTATGCTACCACTCTGATCATCGCCATCGTCCTCGGTTCAGTGTATCTGAATCTCCCGACGACTTCGGCTGGCTTGTTTACACGTGGAGGAATTCTGTTCATCTCCCTTCTTTTTAATGCGCTTTCTGCATTTGCTGAGCTTGGTGGCACCATGCTGGGACGACCAGTAATGAACAAGCATAGACAATTTGCCATGTATCGTCCTGGTGCTCTATGGCTCGCTCAGATTGGAGTGGACATGATTTTCTCTTCTGTGCAGATTGTGATGTATAGCATCATTGTCTACTTCATGTGTGGTCTTGTCCGAACTGCTGGAGCCTTTTTCACTTTCTACATCTACATCTTGGTTGCTTATATGGGCATGACTTTATTCTTCAGAGCGATAGGCTGCATTTGCCCAGACTTTGACTCGGCACTGAAATTGGCAGCTTTGATTATCACTCTCTTTGTACTCGACTCTGGTTATATGATTCCATTTCAGGCAATGCAACGATGGATCTTCTGGATTTTCTACGTCGATACGTTCTCGTGGGGATTTGGCGGATTAATGGTAAATGAATTTAAGAATCTGAATTTTACTTGCATCACCCCGGATCTAATACCATTTGGACCGACATATACCGACATTGCGCATCGTACCTGCACTTTAGCGGGTGCTGTGAGTGGTACAGATATTGTGGTGGGTGCAACTTATATCGATCTGATGTATAACTACGCGAGAAGTAATTTGTGGCGCAACTTCGGCATTCTCGTTGCTTATATTTTTGTCTTTCTGGGTGCGAACGTATTTCTTGGCGAGTGGGTGCAATTCAATGCTGCTGGCAAAACTATCACACTCTTCAAAAAGGAAAACAGGGAGCGTGGGCAACTGAACCATGAGCTGATAGCTAAGCGTGAAAGTCGTCGACAAAGTGGCCAGCGCGAAGACAAAACAGAAATGGATGTTGCATCAAAATGTGTCTTAACCTGGGAGAAGCTAACGTACGATGTACCCGTCAAAGGAGGAACTCTTCGTCTATTGTCGGATGTGTATGGATATTGCAAGCCAGGCCAATTAACTGCTCTAATGGGTGCTAGTGGAGCCGGGAAAACCACTCTACTTGATGTGCTTGCTGCCAGGAAGAACATCGGCGTTATAGGTGGTGACGTGTTGATAGATGGCGTGAAGCCAGGTATTACATTCCAGCGTGGAACTGCCTATTGTGAGCAACTGGATACTCATGAGCCCACTCAAACTGTTCGAGAAGCATTGCGATTCTCCGCTTATCTTCGACAGCCGTATCATGTACCACAGTCTGAGAAGGACCAGTACGTTGAGCAGGTGATTTCGCTATTGGAGATGGAAGATATCGCGGACGCAATCATCGGAGACGCCACTACAGGTCTCGCAGTCGAGGAAAGAAAGAGAGTGACTATCGGTGTCGAGCTTGCGGCAAAACCCGAACTTCTTTTATTTTTGGACGAGCCTACTTCTGGTTTGGACAGTCAATCCGCGTTCAATATTGTGCGCTTCTTGCGAAAGCTTGCTGGAGCAGGTCAAGCAATCATCTGCACGATCCACCAACCCAATTCTGCATTGTTTGAAAACTTTGACCGACTGCTTCTTTTGCAGAAAGGAGGGGAGACGGTCTACTTTGGCGACATTGGCGAGGACGCGAGGATACTACGAGCTTACTTGGAGGCCCATGGTGCTGCCTGCCCACCTGATCAAAATGTTGCAGAGTATATGCTCGAGGCAATAGGTGCAGGATCACGCAGACGCATTGGAGATGATTGGGCCGAGCAATGGCGTCAGTCGGATGAATGTGCAAAGGTAAAGAAAGACGTGGAAGTACTTCGACAGCAACGAATGGCTCTGAATCTCTCATCTGGTGGTGACGCACAGAAGGAAATGGAATATGCAACCCCCATACCCTACCAGCTAAAAGTGGTCCTGAGGCGAACAAACCTCGCTTTTTGGAGGTCCCCAAATTACGGTTTCACCAGATTGTTTAATCATATTGTCATTGGATTAATCACTGGTCTTGCCTTTTTGAATGTCGACAATTCCAAAGCAGGCTTACAATACCGAGTTTTCATCATGTTTCAGGTTACAATTTTGCCAGCACTTATTCTATCGCAAGTCCAACCGCGTTATGCCATCTCGCGGCTCATCTTTTGGCGAGAATCCAGCTCCAAGATGTACTCACAGTTCGCTTTCGCAACAAGTCAAGTACTTGGAGAGGTCTTCTACAGTATATTGTGTGCTGTGGGATTCTTTGTCTGTATCTACTTTCCTCCAGGACTGAAACTCGAAGCATCGGCATCTGGATACCAGTTCTTGATGATTCTCATTACAGAGTTCTTTAGCGTGACCCTTGGGCAAATGGTAGCGTCGATCACCCCGGGTGCATTACTAGCTGCCCGTCTGAACCCGTTCATCATCATCACATTCTCGCTCTTCTGCGGAGTTATTATTCCAAAGAACAACCTGCCGAAATTCTGGCGTTCATGGATATTCTGGCTGGACCCCTTTCAGTACCTGATCTCGGGCATGATAGTGACGGAGCTAAACGATGAACCAGTGGTATGTAAACCCAGCGAACTCAATCACTTCACTGCGCCAAATGGTCAGACATGCGAGGAATACGCAAAGGCTTTTCTGAATACGGCGGCAGGCTACCTCGCGCCCTCGGACGGACAAACATGCAATTATTGCGCATATGCCACGGGCAACGATTACCTCAACCCACTTGGGCTGTCCTACTCAGAGCGATGGCGAAACTTAGGCATCTTCATGTGCTTCATTGGCTCGAATCTGATTATTCTTTTTGTTGGAAGTCGATACCTGAAGTTTGCAAAGCGGTGATTTTCGCGGTTGTTGGGGCTGAGGGGATATGTATGGGTATGCAAAAGATGTGGAACATTAGACTATATTATATGTGTTGCCTCTATACTAGACTGTTTTCAAGCGTACTGCGCTTTGATTGGCTCTTTGACGTGCCATACGCCGTTTGGCTTTTCTGCAATGGATTTGAATTGCTCGCGAATGGCCTTTTTTGTACATTGCGGAAACTTTTGCTTCAACAATTCATTCAAAAAGACTGCAGTGCCAGCCTGCCCGTCTATGGAGCTAATGAATGCCGGCATGAACTCGCTAGGAATTGGTTTAAAGTCGCTTACTTTCGCCGCAGTCGAGTTTTGATCTGCGCCGTTGGGGCGACCTTGTGGCGTCCTGAATTCGTGCTCATCAATGGGTGTGGTGAGCGGGTTGATTGGCAGTATGTGTCCAAGCGGCCGAATACGAAACGCGTCTAGCCCGTCGGGAATGCTTTCATCTTCCCAGCAAACACCTATACTCAGAGGAATAAGTTCCATTGTGGAGTGCGTCGTTGGACGAGCAATTCTGACGCCATCGTCGTCCAGAAAGTCCATCATTTCACCATCGTCATCAGAAGAGGCATCTTCTTCCTCGGACAGGATATCTTCTCCATCCTCCTCGGGTTGCTCCCACTCACGCTCAGAATCATACTCATAGTTCATAATACCTGCAGCTCGGCCAAGCGGACGCCGTCCACTCACAGAAGGGGAACATTTTGAAAAAGTCCCAGAGTATGGTGGTCGTATGTCTTCAGCAAACTGCAAATGAATACGGGGGGATTTGTTGATTCTTTGGCGTACTATAGATGGATCGACGTTATTGAGCGGGTTGTTGAGATCTTCAAGCAACTCTTGAATGCACAGACGACTTGTTCCACGTGCTACCCGCATGAAGTTGGCGGAGAAGCTGTTGCTCGAACCCAGAGAGCCATCCATTTTGTTGCGTATTTGCACTCGCGTTTCCATGTCTCGGTGGAACCTAGAGCGCGATATTTCCAAACCTGGCTTCACATAGAATGGCAGAAAGGCCGCTTGGTAATCAACAGACATGACAGTGGAGGTCAGGACGTTTTCCGAGTGAATAGACGACTGGGGTGGAGTTCCTTGTTGGTGGGATGATTTGAAGAAAGCGCCTAGTTTCATTTGCGACTGCTCCTTTTTGGCATTCCCTTGTTCCTTTTTCAGTCTCTCTTCTTCCTTCTTCCATTTCTCCTCGTCCCTTTTCCTTTGTTTCTCTGCACGTTCCTCCATCTTGGAATTCTTTACTGCTTGCCTCTCGACTTCTTTCCTCCGTCGATCTTCCTCCTTTTCATTCCTAGCCCTCTCTCGTTCTTCCTCTTTTTCCTGTCTCAGTCTTTCCTTTTCCTCCCTTTCCTGTTGGCGTTGAAGACGTTTCAGCTCAGTCTGTGAAGAAGCAGTGTCATCTACCTTTCTCCTCTTCTTCTGTCCCGCATTATGACCACCCGCTGTACAGTCCACTGAAATACTGCCCGGCGCTTTGTTCTCTTTCGAACTCCCAGTACTGAGCCGATCGACTTCCACTACGTTTGTCACAAGTGGTTTGTCCATCGCGTGGTGGTCGCACGCGTCCTAGGAACCGCGCTATCGACCCCACCAACCACCACACCGATCTCAATCGAAGGAGTAGTCATGATATCCTTTCTACATACACGAGATCCACACAGATTAACTATAGAAGTGCATCGTGCGAGCAACCGCTCGCTATTCCTCTGGCAAATCGGGATTAGCAATAAACAGTCTCCCCTTCGGCGTGTGACCCAGCGTCCGCTCGTCCAGAGCCACAACACTAACACAGCTTTTGGCCCGCTCCATACGCGCATTGACATTTTCGTTGTCGCCGATACTAGCCCAACTAGTGCTCTGAGTAGGCGAGCCCGTGTCGACCATGGGCCATGCATCTTTCTTCGTCCCGTCGTTGTCGTGATAGTGATCTTGAGGTTGCAGAGGGCAATCGTCCTCATCGTCCGAATCCTTTGCCTCCGTCTCACTTAGGCGCGGTACGCGGGTGGAGTATTGCGGTGCTTGCTCTCCACTATGCCTGTGGAGCGACGAATTTGCACTGGAAAAAGTAGCCATCCTCTTCATGCCTGCTTTCAGCATTCGTTTCTTCTCTGTGTAATTGTTGGTAGGTTTCTGACTCTTGTCACTCCATACCGTGGCCCGCTGTCTCCGCAATGTCGAGACATACGACATACCCTCGATCTGGGGAGGAAGCGTTCCCACGCTACTGTGCCTTTCATGACCTCTCCCATGTCCATTCAGGGATGCCGTTTTTTCAAGTTGCATGGGGAATGCTTTGTAGGCCGTGTTTGAGGGGATTCGCAGAGGAGATATCTTCTTGTCATAGTCTGCGTATACTGCCGCCATCTGCATTGGAATGACCGAATGAGGCAAATCAAACGGTGTGCTTGAGCTTGCTGTTAGGCTTGACAGGAATTAGTCATCAAGCAGAGACCAAGATGGGGTGGTGGATAAGGAAATTGGGTTGCTGACCGATATTTGATTACACGGGAATTTGCGTATAACGACGACAGCGCAAGAGGGGGAATAAGGAAAAGGTGAGAGAATATATTCAAGAAGGCCGCGGAAGAGCAGGAAGTGTTTAGGAGAGAGCTGTAGAAAGTTGTAGCTTGATCCATGCATATCATCTTGTGGCGCAGATCAACAAACTCCACGAGATGAGGTGAAAGCAACGACGAGAACATGCATTTTGCCAAGTCGCTTGAGAACACGATTATCCCGGAATGGAAGAGGGTCTATCTAGACTACAAGGGCGCAAAGAAGAAGCTGAAGAAGTTGGCGAAGCAGAAGAGGGCGCGAGCTGCCTCAGAGACTCCAATGCTCCCATCCCCAGCACTACCCGTATCTCCCGGCACTGAGAGACCTTCCACGCAGCGAAAGATGGCAAACTATGGAAGTTTTTCCGAGTCGCCCGTCAAGCGGCCACCTGGGAGATCAGACAGGTCACAATCTGCAACACATCTCTCGCTTGGCTCACCAACGCTAAGTATCAGAGAGGAAGAAACAGGCGGCGATGATTCGGAGTATCCGAAAGGCTCGACAGTCTCAAGACCAGTCGAGTCTCACTTCCACTCCAAATTCTTAGATCGTATAGCTTTAACAAAGCCCTCTGGTCCTCAGACACCTCACACGATGCCACCTGGAAGTCCTATAGAGATGCTATCGAAGAGCGATTTTTTCGATTGGCTAGACGGACAACTTGAAATGATAAACACGTTCTACAAGCAAAAGTCATATGAAGCCGGAGAAAGGCTACGGATCATACGTATGCAGTTGCGGACCATGCAAAAAGATCGGACAAAAAACAGTGGTGCGCCCAAGTCAGGCACAAAGTCGGTGACTAATTGGATCTTCTCTGCAGAGAGGGATTTCGTCCGGAGCAAGGTAACTACCGGTGATGAAGAATCATCCTACCGGCTGGCCAAACGACGACTTCGTGCTGCTATGATTGAATACTACCACAGCCTTGAGCTCCTTAAATCTTATCGATTGATGAATAAAACTGGATTTCAAAAGATTTTAAAGAAATACATGAAATTGACAGAAACTAGATCCGACTATATGGTGAAAGTGAATGAGTCATTTTTTGCCAGTAGCGACATCGTTGATCAACTCATTACTCAAACAGAGGACATGTATGCTAGGTACTTTGAGCGAGGCATTCGAAAGAATGCTGTTGAGCGCCTACGTACAAAAGAGGGCTCGCAAGACTACGGTGGAGCAATTTTCCGAAGTGGGTTGTTTCTAGGGATTGGTGTGCCACTCGTGATTCATGCTATCGTCGATGGTACGGTTGAGGGCCAGTCTAGCCTGAACGCGTCCATTTTATTACAAATTTACGGAGGTTTTGGACTTCCGCTTATATTCCTTCTCTTGTTTGGACTCAACGCGCGAGCATGGCACATGGCGCGGATCAATTATGTTTTCATATTCGAGCTCAACAGTAATGACTCGCTGGACTATCGTCAATTTATCGAACTGCCTTCCTTACTCATCGGAATCCTCGGGATTGTCATGTATTTCACTTTCCTCGATCTAAATGATATACTTTTTCCGCAGGTCTACTATCCAATCCTGTTTCTCGGTATTGCACTATTGGTTTTTCTGAACCCTTTCAACTTTGGTTACAGATCGGCTCGATCATGGCTTGGTGAATCGCTTGGGAGACTCGTCTTTTCTGGATTCTTCCCAGTCGAATTCAGAGATTTCTTCCTCGGTGATCAGTTTTGTTCTTTGTCATATTCAATGGCGAATTTGCCATTCTTCTTTTGTCTGTACTCCAAGCACTGGACAAACAACGAGCAATGCAACTCGTCTCACTCTCGTGTCTTGGGATTTTTCTTTACATTACCAGGCATATGGCGCTTACTTCAATGTCTCCGTCGATACTATGATACGCGCAATGTGTTCCCACATTTGATCAACGGCGGCAAATATCTGTTTACGATTCTTGTTTACATGACTTTAAGTCTCTGGCGGATTGACAAGGGTGACAGCGCAAAGGCAGGCTTCATCTTCTGTGCCATAATTTATGGTCTGTATACTTCGTCCTGGGATTTGTTCTTGGATTGGTCGCTCTTGCATCCTTACGCAAGATCGCCATTTCTGCGCAATGAGCTTGGATTCCGACATGCATGGGTTTACTACATGGCCATGGTATTAGACCCTATCTTACGAAACAGCTGGATCTTTTACGTTATCTATCCACAAAACATTCAGCAATCTGCAGGATTGTCTTTCTACGTCGCACTTGCTGAGGTATTCAGGCGCGCTATGTGGAATTTCTTTCGTGTGGAGAACGAGCATTGCACAAATGTGGGGAAATTTCGTGCCTTCCGCGACAACATTCCCCTGCCATATGCAATCGATCATGAGCGATCTCCATTGAGTCCACAATGGCGTGGTGCAAATCTTAGTCGCCAGGCTACTAAAGATAGTGTAGCTTCGATGCGAAGGCGTCGGTCCGGAAATGACAACATCCACGAGGGCGAGGGCAGGGAACGGGCACAAAGTGTTACTAGTCCGCAGGTAGTGAGCATGCGTGCTCTTGCGTATGCAACTATCGCCATTCAGGATCGGCATGCTGAAGATTTCACCCGTCGCAAACCCAGTCATAGCAATCATGAGGTCCAAGACGGAGGAAGTACGGATGATGTTTCAACAGATGAAGGCAATGTTGACCAAGCGGATACGGGTGATGCGGATGACGTCTCCGAAGGTGCATCGTCATCGTCGGTGACTCCAACCATCCAGGCTCTGCAAAAATAGAGCTGATGTAAATCTGTAATATATAGAAGCATAATTAGCGATTCCACGCAGTCACAGTTTTGTCTCGATGAACTCGGAACAATTTGTTTCGCCACGACACTTTTGAACCACGCATTGCATCAAGCCAAATTGGCAATGCACAGATCTCGCGAAAAAGCCATGTCTTTATGAAGGACGGAAATGATCTTGGGCCGTTGCCAAGCCAAGTCGGTCTATGTGGCGAGTTGATATCTTGGGAAAATAAGTTTATAAATTGATAATAATCCATGACAGCCCAGACGCAGCAGTGGACCCCTAGAAACCACCACTTTGGGAACCATTTTGCGAAAGCCAAGGCAC
>JAABUO010002863.1_pt1 | contig 20837 bp, 19 predicted proteins | sample 5559291 | NCBI WGS metagenome assembly JAABUO01 (sample SAMN10711878, study PRJNA513372) | rock metagenome | isolation source: Antarctica rocks | place: Antarctica: Victoria Land, Finger Mt sud
AGCTTCCCAGTTCTTTGCGTGGTATACAATGGATGCAAATGGGAAGGTGTTTTTTAGGTGGGGGCGGGGTTCGCGGATACTTTTGTCCTAGTACTGTATATTCCATCATTCGCATCATCTCTCAGGACATAAATCGTCTTATGCATTCTCAGTCAATTCAGGCCACTGCCCTCAGCTGCTGATCATATTGCTAAGCTCTCATACACATCTTTGACGGAAACCGGGAATCTTTTTGAAAGCACGAATGCCCAAGGCAAACCCAAAGATGAAACCAACAAAATTACTCCCGACAATCCCTTGGATAATTTTCGGCTTCGTCGAGCCGATCCTAATCCTCAACGTCACCTTCACAATTCTCCTCTCCCCCACCTACTACGCCTCCGCCCAAACCGACCCCACGTTAACTCTCCACTACCCACTACTGTCCCCGGGCGCCTACGGCGCAGTCCTCCAGCTCGCAAATACCTGCGCTATGGTAGTCGGCCTCAACGTTCTCCTCATTCATGTTTCGGGCTCCCGGCAAGCTGTAAATGGGTACCTCATTCTGACTTCGGGGACGGATATAGGGCATCTTATGGCCACGGCGGCGGGAATGGGAACAGATTATTTCTGGGATGTGGCACGCTGGGATCGCATGGCTTGGCTTAATATAGCTGGGAGCCTGGTTTTCCTGGGAGTGAGGTTAGCGACAGTGATGGGTGCTTTCGGGGCAATTGCGGGGGATGAGAAGCGTGAAGTGGAAGCACGCCTGGGGAAGACGAACTGATCGATGATAGTGGAGATAAGTTGGTCTGGACGGTTCGCTAGATATATCGTTGATCACGGCTTTTGGGACCAAGCATGATAGAGCGTATCATGTCATCGCAGTGCTGGAGTTTGTGACAAGCCGCTTGTGGATCTTTCTGGACATAGTCGGAAACCAAATGTTGGAGCAAAGAGTCCTCTCGGAATTGATGCGGATCGTGACAGATCCGCAAAAGTGTTTTAAACCCTTCTAGATGCAGTCGACCTGTCTTGTTGTCGCCGTTGGCAAACTTTGTGAAGGCTGTGAGCATATGTCTGGTGTTGGAGATTAGATTCCACCTACCGCATCAAACGCAAGTGAAAGCACGACAAATAAGGTGATTTCTTGATGAGCAGCCTCTGGTTGTTCAATGGCTTTGCGCATTTCTGTGAGAGCCACAGCACGATGGCGCTGACGTTTTATTCGCATATCTGATTGATCACACGTCCGTTCAGAATTCATAGTCATTTGAAGCATACTACAGAAGGTTATATGGTAGCAGGCGACGCTTGAAAGCGTGAAGGCTGCTAGTTCAGTACATATTCCGGTGAACGTGGCGGGTGGCAGTTGTCGGACAACAATGGAGGAGGTAGCAATGGCTGCAAAGTCTAATGGAGTCAGCATTTATCTTTGGTTCGAAAGCTTATCAAAATCTAAAAATTTATAACAGCTCTCAGGCTCGTCATGTTACGATCAAGAGAGCTGAAGACGCATTGAATCGTTATCAAAATTTAAAGAGAAAGAACTTCTTACAACGAGCGAGATTTTCGGTTATGACAGGACGTATTTCTATAGGATATGGGCTGAAATGATCCACACTGTTGGCGCTAAACAGAGTATAAGGATTACTCGGCTTTTTTTGAATGTTAGGCATGGAGCAGGACAAGTCAGTAGAGCTACACGTCGGCTGCAGACGCTTTTTACTAGGCTCGTGTCTAACTGAAGACTGTGCAGTCGAATCCTCTCCTGGAGAGCTGGTAGGCTTCTGGCCTAGCTTAGCCATAACATCTTTGGACAAGATCCCATAGGTTTCATCAGAGTGCATGATAGCTCTGATACTTTCTGTGTGAGCCTTCCGACGTTCGCGGACGACGTGTGAGCGAACCTCAAAACAGTTTTGTTTATTTTGTGATTGTTCCGGAGAGGTCAGGGTAATAAACTTGAGCGTCGACGATCTCGCGAGCTTTCCAGATGCTGTTTCTGTGGGGATCGATGACCATTTGATGAAATCTGCAAGTTTGTCAGCCCAAAAAGTCGCCGCTTTTGTCAGTGAATCGCTTACAAGGCTTCCTTTCTTGCGAGCAGTGTTTGTGCCCTGTCTTCGCAGCCATCGTAGTGGAAGAGGTTCACTATCACATGGATATGCTTGTCGTACGTATTACGTCTTGTGTCTCTCGCTGGTATTGTATGTATCTTGTTCTTTTCGATTGGATGTATGTTGATCAGTATCGAAAAGTGTGATATGGATAACACCCAGATGGTAGTCTGAGAAGTCTTGACGTCAAGAGCGAATACTCTGACATAATGATAGCGAAGGAATCCTGCCGTAAGGTCGGTCAGACGGGCCTCTGATGATTCAGAGGGACAGATTCCCAGTGACTATGTGGTCTTTCCCATTCTGGAAATTGATGGCATGTCAACTTTGGTCTAGTGAGATCCTTTTGTGGAGACCTCTAACAATCCTTACTGGACGCGTGGCGCCAGTTTTGCCTCTATGAAGGCTCAGAGCCCGAATTGGATCGCGATGGGTCGTTTGAGGTCAAATAGCGCAGGTTTGAGACGGACCAACCTAGACAGTAAGATCCTGAAGTGACAATCTTCATCTCTTCTCATGACGTCCACAGTTGCCCAGACAAGGCGTGTTGTGGAGCTCGATTAGAACAACGCGATAAATTTGCTTGACGTCACTGGTCAACAATAAGTCGTAAGGCGTTTTGAGTCTAGGAGATGTAGGGATGTGACATCACGTCACGTCAATTATTTCCTTAAGGGTATTTTGGTAATTTTTACCGTTAAGACCTTGGATTTTATATGCTAAGATACGCTGACAGGTCACAATGTGCTTTATAGTATTACTATATCGTCTGGCTTTTGGCCTGAGCGAAATCTTTTCAAGGAATTCTCCAGGCACCGGCGCCAGACACTAAAGTCCTATCATCTCCTCAAAAGAGCTAGCGTTTTCACAGTAATTACAATTAATACTAATATAAACGCTATATGATCCGGAGTAGCCATACAAAGTTGTCAGACCTTGCAAAATGCTATTATGAATCGTGGAAGAAGTCTTGACGCGCATTGATAGGTTACGCTTGGCTTGCATCGCCAAGCCCCTATCCAGACAGAAAAGTGGTCGAGAAAAACTTCGCTGTCTTCATGCTCGAAGCCTCGTCGAGAGACAAGGAAGTAGAGACATGAGAGATATCAACGATTAAGTGCGTGAGGTTCTCCAAATTGCGCAGCACGACTCGATTTTTATGATTAGCCAACAACAGCAATCTAGAGCGAGCTTCTCCATCTAAGCTTATTCAAAGCAGATATACCGTATAGCTTGATGAACCCTCGAGCAATATCAAATACGAGCTGTCATCTGCAAGCTTCGGAGATCGTCCTTGGATTTGTGGGCTATCATGGATGGCGGCAGCAACGTAGCTCTTGACGGTCCAAGAAGAGCGACTAGATCCTGCTCTTTTCGGAAAGTGAACATGTTGTAGCACCAGCAAGGTCAAAGCCGCTCGCTCACTGATGCCTTGGAGGAAGTGTTGACAATCATCTAGCAAAAGAAATGCTATTGCACGCTCCAAAATTTCTACCTCATCTATTATAACCAACTGCTACTGCACGCTCGAAAAAGGCCATCTATCCATCAGCACAATCCCTCCCTTCTAATCACATGCTCCCGACCCAGCCATTCACCCCTTCTCAAAGCGCCATCGCCGCCCCCGTCCCCAGCACCGCAGCAATCACCGCCACAACCCCCGCACCCACCTTCCCCGCCCCGCTCTTACTCCCCGTCCCCGAGCCCCCCGCACTCGCACCCCCAACCTGCACCCCATTCGGCGTAATCGTCACCCCCGGCGCATACACATTCTCCCTCCCCCTCAGCACCCTCCCCATCCCCTCCCTATTCAACCTACAAATATCCCCCGTCTTCGGATCCACCCCCCCCTCGCTCTTCCCAGAATCGCTACCACACACATGGCTTGCGGTACACTGGCTCTCAGCGCAGAAACACACCATCCCCCACGGCGCATCGCGGCACACCTCGCACACATTCACCAGCTGTCCGACGTCGGTGTTGTTGAGCGAGAGGAGCGAGGCGGTCGAGCACATGCATCCCGCGGGGTTGCAGTTGTAGCAGCTGGCGGGGAGGGTGGGGGAGGGGGTGCTGTCGAAGGGGGTGCGGTGGGGGAGGAAGGAGGTGCCGGGGATAAGGATCGCATTGAGGGGGCCGTTGTCGAAGATCTTTTGGGGGTCGTAGGTGGATTGGTGGTCGGGCCAGGGGGAGGGGGTGGTGGCTGTGGCGGCGTGGGTGGGGAGGAGGAGGGAGGGGGCGAGGGAGAGGAGGGCGGCGGTCTTGAGGGTGGAGGGGGACATGGTGGTGTACTGGAGAGTGGGTTGATGGATCGCTTTTTCTGCTGTGGTTTTTTTGGGATCCAGTTGTGGGAGTCGGAGAAGGATAAGGAGGCTTTGTATGTGCTTGCGAATGGTGCAAGGAGAAGAGGTAGACTGGGTGTTTATCGCGCGGGTTTATATAGGTCTTTGCAACCCAGCCGAGGGAGAAGGATGCGTCATGTTCATGGAGGTGAGCGGCCGTGCTGACTCTAGCAACTCTATACAGAAAGACTATAGATACTGACACACGGGTGGGACAAACATATTGCACATAGAGCATGGCGGATTGATATGACTCGGGACTAAGAACTCGCCGAGTCGCGTAGATATGTTTCAAGAGAATCGTGAATGACGCTTCCTCCCATTGGACTGCAAACATATGTGAGAACGGGTGTGTCCGCCCGTCTAAGTGACACTGGCAAAGGAGCTTGAGGAGGAGTAAAGAGATGCTGTTACTCACGGCTTCAGGAGACCCACTCATATGTACGTGGTGTAGATATCAGGTCGCTGAGCCTGATGACGCTCCACAGAATGCTTAGAAAGTGAAGACTATGTAATGCAACCCGCTGCTGACCATTGCGTCTATCTCTGACTATCCGTAATCTAAGCATCTTTTGAGGCACATCGTAAAAGAAGGGTTACGTGGAAAGAACGGTCATTGTCAGCAGTTGGGTGTCCTTGTCCAGCAAAGTCCAGTCCTCGGTCTGCCAGCATCGAGACTAGCCCTTGCCTGCAGACTTCCTCAAGTGCACATCCATGGGATAGGGGAAAATGCTCAACTCGAACGGATCGAAGGAGGCCAGCTGAAGCCTATGATGAATCGATCATGCTTGAATGCAATAGCATGCGCCACTGTTGCCGAAATACCCCATCTTTGAGAGAGGGCAATAGTAGCTCCTGTGAGAGATAATCTGGACTACTAAGAGCTATGTTGCTGATGTCCAATACTTCCTACGAATCCAGGCATGGTGATTGAAGTCCTTGCCAATGTTGACGCAGGATGCAACAGTACTGACACGGGCAGGTTTCACGTTGTACAGGGCAGCAGTGCTGCATAAGCCCATATTAGCCCGAAATCCGTGGGATCGAAATCCGGGGGATTCTTTGAACGGACTCATTATTGTATCTGTCTGTAACGACCTAGCATACTACACGGATTATGGAATTCAAACGAGCCGAATTCATTCTCGTAACGGTGTCTGATTGAATTGTCCCATGCGCCGGCAAGACTGGGTTCACTTCTTCGCAAAGTAGCCTCTGGAAAATGAAACCTGCCGGCGCAAGGGATAATTCTTGTAAAACCGGTAATGAGACCTCATTACTGATGGCATACAGCGACCTCCGTCCCGTATACGACGGATCGTAGACCACGCTTAATGATCGAGCAAGACGCTGAGAGAAGGCGAAGTGTAGGAGAAACAAAGACGCTACTAATTTTTTCTTAGTTCTCGCAGTCTCTTGATTAAGCGTCTGCTCGAAGCTAACACACATTTGCAGAGTGATTGTAACCTAATCTTGCTGTTAGATTCTAAGTGCCGGGCTCCGCATGTAGTACGTCCTAGTAATGTTTTCTTGCATATAGGCCGCCACACATTGATAAGCTAATCACGAACTACGAATTCCTCAAATGGTTTTTCCCTTTCTTGGGCCGGCAATTCTTGGAGAAAATTGCCTATCATTTTGCGGTACCGTTGGCGAGGTTTCGGGTGTCAGCCGATGCTGAGAGGCTCTGACCTCGTCCAACCGTGCTCGAGCATTTACAGTCTGGGGGTGGTTCGTTCCAAGCGTCTTTTCGCACATTGGGACAAGCTCGCTGTAGGCTCTCTCAGCGTCGTCAATTCGTCCTTGGCAAAGGTCATTCTGGGCTTTCTTATATAGGCAAGATAGAAAGTCTGGGTGCATGCGATCCATCGCCCCAACATGGATTTTGCGCAGAAAGGTGCTGTGGAGGTCGCCGAGGATCAATGCTGCGTCGTCAAATCGGCCGAGCTTGCTGTAAGCGGAAGCGATGTTCGCAAGGGTCATGGTCATTCCGACGTGCTCCTCGCCCAACGTTTGCCTGACAACATCAAGGATGGCAGTCAACATCTCAGCAGCTTCGAGTGCTCGACCCTGAGAAGTATAGATCTTGGCAAGATCGTTGACTGCCCATAATGTATAAGCATGGTCTTTCCCAAGGATACGGGTCCTTGCAGCAAGAACTTTATTCAGTAAGTCTTCCGCCTTCTCCAATTGACCGAGGTCGTGATAGATCATGCCAAGGTCCATTTGAGCATTAAGTGTTATAACATTCTGGTGACCGTACTCTTTTTCGCATTCATGGACTATTGGCGCCAATAGCTCAAGACCTTTGCTCGGCATACCATTATGCTTGTACGCTCTGGCAAGGTGGATGGTGCAATCAACAATTGAAGGGTCTGCTGGCCTTAGGATTGCCTTCAGCCCAGCAAGTGCTTGCGAACCCAAGCTTTCCGCATCGGCGAACCGCCCACACAGCCAGTAGGTGTTCGCAAGCTCGTCCATCGCTTTCAAAGTCTGGGGATCACTCATACCTTGCAGTCTGATCTTTGTGTCAAGCTCCCGACGGCGTAGATTGGCGGCTTCGTTTGTCATACCGCTATTCCAACATGTCTCTGCCAGGCTGGCGATCGCAATCAGAGTCTCTGGATGGTCTGACCCAAGGAGCGCCTTCCGCTGCTGGACCACTTCCTCCTGCATCGCACGTGCACTGTTCCATCGACCATACTCAGAGTAGACTTGTGTCATCTTGAAGACCTCCTTCAGCCGCATCAAATCTGACTCGAGGCCTGGAGTCGGAGAAGCGAACTCGCTGGCGAAGAGGGAGTCTATATGAGGTAGCAATATTCTCCTGTATGCGAGTCCCTGCCGATCTCGCGTTGACGTTACGGATTTGGCTAAGACAGTTCTGGTTGTTTGGAACCACAGCTCTTGGTCGGCTTTGTCCATGCGATCACGAGCCCAGAAATGGACCAGGGGATGCATTGAATAAGTGATGTCCAAGGCACCATAGCTATCCGTGGATTGGTCATCAGTAGAAGTCGACGCTGACTCCTCGTCTCGCTCCGCATCCCTCGAAACCAGCGAGAACTGCTCCAACATCAGGAGAGCTTTCTGGAAACGAGTATCATCCCATTGTCGGCCATCCTGGTCTAACAAGCGAGGAACGACCACGGGGTTGGCTCCTATGCCCTGGAACCGGAGCAAATCCCAGACGCGAGATAGAATGGTCTTCTTTGGCTGCCAAGAGTATGATCGCAATGAGTGTTCCCATGCTCTCCGAAGCATGCTTGTTGGGATCTGTTGAAAGTGTAGGAAAGGAAGCATTTGGAGAAGCTCGCAAGCATCGAATGCTGCGGGCGTCTGGAACCTTTTGATCATTTGGAAGGATACTTCCCAAGTCGTGTAGACCGTGTACTTATAAGCCTCACTTCCCTGAATCGGTTTTGTGCCCATAATCTGCTTCCTCTGGCGATTATATATAGACAGATAGTTCTTCAGCGTACAGATACGCTGCCTGATCGCTGCACCTGCTTGATCCAGGGCAAGAGGAAGATAGCCTAGAGCTCCAGTAATGGGTCTCGCTAGCTCTCGGTGCTTGAAATTATGCGGATCTTTACCAGCAGCTCGTAATAACAACGTTATTGCATCGCTGGGCTGCATTTCTTTCAGTTCTTGAGAGCCGACTGTCTCATGCCACCGGCATTCTGGATTCCGGCTGGTAAGGAGTATGTGGCCCCGATCGCCCGCAGGGAAGGATTTCGACACGTCTATTGATGGATCATCAGCATTGTCGATAACTAGGATCCAAGACATGTCTAGGTTGGCAAGCCAGTCTTTCCCATCGTCATAGCTCTTGCCAACTCGACTAATCTGGGCGATCCTGGCAAAACCCTGCTCTGCGTTCTCCATTGTGCTTGCATCAATCCAAAAGATACCCCAGAAGCTATCATGGCGAACCAGGGTGTATGTCAGTCGTGGCTAGAGAATGGCCGATGCCAGGAAGTGTCTACTTACTCCTGTCGATGATCTTGGATGAATTTCAGACAGAATTGTGTCTTGCCTGAACCACCAAGGCCGTATAAGATGAATCTCTTCTGCATCGGCAATTGCGTCTGAGTCTTACTGGGAAGGATACTGCGTTCGAGTCGTTCGGTGATATCTTGACGTCCGGTGAAGATGCTACTCGCGTTGTATGGAACACTGAAGAATTTGTTGCGCACGATATGAGGATGTTTATCATAGATAACAGGGCTTTCTTGGTTTGGGTCGTAGGACTCTAACAGCTCTGCAGCCTCGTTGCGTCTTAACCGTGCCAAAGCCTCCAAAGCGTTCATCCACCTGCTCGCAATCAACTCGTTGGCATCTCGGGCATACCTGCTCAAGGTAGCGCGCACCACTGAAAACCCCGGGGAGCCAGCGGTCGCGAATTTGCACATCCCGGAGTGAGTGGCCCAAACGCCCGAGCGCTCTGTGTCATCTAAGATTGGCGCAGCCGAAGATTCCTTGACTATAAGACCAGTCCATGTTCTAGTAACGGTATTTCTCTGTTCCCAAAAATAATGAATGTGGAATTGCTTAATTAAAGGGGCGAATTGATCCGTGATGTTTTGAAGTGTCCCTGGGTCCGGACTCGCTGCTATCGCGAAATTCTTGTTTACAACCTCAGAGTCCGGAGTGTTCGGAGTCGTATGATGTGACGACGAGGCATCATGAGGCGTCCCGAAGAACAAGATGCCGTAAGTCGACACGAATATTGAATAGAGATGATCCACCTTTTTTGACACTCGCGAAGCAGAATACGCCAAGGCTCTCTTAAGTATAATGCCGCCCAGGCCATGACATATAAATATCAGGGGTCTTCTGGAGGCATTGTGCTCGCTGCGATCGGCCTCAAGCTCAGCAACGAGCGTTTGCGCGTGCTGAAGTATCCTCTCGGACGACCGGACAGCATGGGAGGAGTCGACGTCTGGACTATAACCGTATGTCAAAATCCGAGCTGACGGAATGTATTGAGGCAACAGATCTCTAAGCCAAACGACGCCCGAAGATGTGTCAAGCCATGCCGAGATGTGGTCGTCGTGTAATCCGTGGACAGCAACGATACTATCATCAAGTCTCCAGTCAATGGTTCCACCCCCCAGAATGGACAGATGGAGAGAAAGAATGTGACATACTCCACAACCCAATCATCTTGCCAATCGTGTCCTACAGGCCCAACTGCGCTTAATACCATTGGCTCATACACCAGTAGGAACGAGTATGTGGGAAGGATCGCTTCATCATCGTAATGCGCGATCGATACGGTAATACATTCAATCCCTCGCGAAGCACGATAGCATCATATTAAAGAGAAAAGTACGGACACGTCTCTTCGAATATTGGAGGTGCATTGGAGACATCTGAGCGAACAGAATGCATGTAACGCGGCAAAAGTTGACTGTATAGACATTCCGCTCAGGGGAGCCACATTAAAGTGTGGTCACGAATGGAGCTCATTGGACGGTGTGAAGTACCAATAGTGCCCTCATCGTATCGAGGCAATGAAAATCCCAATCTGTAACACATAATTAGGTGCTTTCGTGGCTCATTCCGTGACTGGGGTAAGGAGAGGGGGCCGAACATATGATCCAGAGCACCGGAAGTGATGCAATAACACATGCGATGTTGGGGGCACAAACTCTGTTCCTTGGTACGAGTATTTCCTCGACATGGTACTCCGTACTCTGTAGTCTGTACGGTACCTACTCGGAAGCACCAGGCGGTCCGAGCGGGAAGCCACATCTAGCCCGGCGGCTAAATTACTTAGTCGATGTTGATTGATGTTATGTGACCAATCATCAATATCCCCTCTAGCCCACGCTGTTTCGGTTATTCGTGATCGCCCTGCCTTTATCACGCTTTGACTGATTCCGATTTGCTCTGACTCCGGAGCAAGTGTGCATGATAAAGGAATCCAGTCGTCTGGTCAAGGGCGACGAGGCGGTATTGGGGAAAGATTCATTGGCAGTGGTGACAACTGCAAACCGGGAAGGTAGCTAAAAGGATGAACGACCCTCATAATCTCCGACATTGTCCTGAGCAAGATGCAGCTAAATATATCGCCTCGGATGTTTTCATCCCGTGTGCCGCCAGCCGCCACAAATTATGTTATTATTGCCAACCTAATAATTGTTTCCTAAGTTTTGAGGGCTTGAGTGCATCCGACGTCGTATATTGTGGAACGGGTTCTCAAATACACCAACGGAATGCCGTACGAATATACAGGAAGTTTTGTCTTCTTCTACCGATGCTTTGGAGCGTTGGACACCCGTCATTCACATCTATCTATCCAGCATCATGGCGGGCCATGCCTTTCTCTTCACCCTCCTCCTATTGCCAATTCTGAGCTACTGCGCATTCCGCATGCTATTCAAATATCTTGACTACCGTGTACGTCACACCTGGGATCTCATCCTTTTACGCTTTAATGTAAAGCCATTGGGCCTTTGTTGGCGAACAGGCCGGCATCGAACCGTTTTCGCACAGTGGGCTAATATTTCAAAGACTGACAAAACTTTCGGCGAACAACATGGGTGTCAACCGCCTAATCGACTACTCAATGAGTTCCCGCTGGGCCTTGACCGTCTGCATCAAATCTTTTCAGCGGACGCCAATAATAGGCTCATGGCTCTCTTCCTGTATCATTTTCGCCTTTGGGGTGATACCCTCGAACAGGTCTTCCTTGGCACTCGAGCATTAGGCACGATTGATCCCCAGAATCTTGAAGCCATACTTTCTACTCAATTCAATGGTTGTCAAGAGACCCTTCATCTTTGCACAAATGCTGACCTAATGTCTTTAGATTTCGGATACGGCCCGAGAAGCAAGATTTTTGGCCCCTTGCTGGGCGATGGTATCTTCACCCAAGACCATAGGGAATGGAAGCACTCTCGCAAGCTTCTGAGCCCACAGTTTGGGAAGAATTACTATAGAGATCTGGATTTCTTCGGAGAGCATGTCGATAACCTCTGTTCGCAGATACCGAAAGACGGAAATTCCGTAGACCTACAACCGCTTTTCTTCAAGTTCACTCTAGACACTACGACGGCTTTGCTGTTTGGAACTTCCGTCTATTCATTGAGAGAAGATCGATCAGAGAGTGTTCGAGAGTTCGAGAAAGCCTTCGACATTGCTCAGCAGTATTTGGTCAAACGTTATCGACTCTTGGATCTCTATTGGCTTATTGGTGGCCGTGAGTTCTGGCAGGCTTGCGATACAGTTCACAAATTCGTAGACCGAATTGCTGATCAAGGCCTCGAGGCTTTGGACAAAGCTGATCAGCAAAAACCAGACCGATACCTGTTTCTCGGTGCTCTAGCGCAGGACCCACATTTGAACAGGACTGCTATACGAGATCAATTGCTCAATATCTTGCTGGCTGGTAGGGATACTACGGCATGTTTATTGTCATGGACGATGTATGTTACATAATCCCCTCCGTCCGACATGATTTCTCCACAGCATTTTCGTGCTAGGACATCGAACGATTTACCAGGCTAGCCGAAGACGTATAACTGAGACTCTGTACTAGGAGGTCTCTGGTCGGACATCCGATGGTCATGAGCCGTTTAAGAGAAGAGATACAGTCCAATTTCGAAGGCAGCGAGCATTTGAAGCGAGAAGACTTGATGAAGATGCCTTACCTCAAGAATGTGCTCAAAGAAAGTATGATCGCTATTTCAATGAGCCCAAAGTAGAGGTTAATAGATAAATGTTTAGGCTTGCGCCTGTACTCACCCGTGCCAGTCAATACTCGTGTAGCTTTGAGGACTACGACGCTTCCGACCGGCGGAGGCCCCAATAGAGACGCACCTGTTCTAGTCCGACGCGGAGAAGCCGTCGCCTACAGCGTATACTCTCTTCACCGCCAGGTTCACCTCTATGGCCGTGACTCAGAGGATTTCCGCCCCGAGCGTTGGGACGAAAAGGATCTTCCACTCAAGAAGAACAAAACAGACGAAGCATGGGGCTTCCTACCCTTCAATGGGGGCCCTCGAGTTTGCCTCGGCCGTAAGCATAGGTTCTTACCTACAAGGAGTAAGCTAGCTAATCATATGCGACGTTCTAGAAGACTTTGCTCTCATTGAAGCTTCGTATATGATAGTACGGTTGCTTCAAAAATATCCGACTATCAAGATGACCGAGTATCAGGCGTATCAAAAGCCGGGGTCTGAAAGCCAGAAGATGACACTCGTAATGTCTGTAGGAGATGGATGTGTCCTGCACCTTAGCGAAGAGCAGTCCTGAATATCGGTCGACTCTGAAAGAAGATCGCCATTATGTAACCCTTAGGGAGGGTCTAGGTTGCCAGCAATTCGAGAAAATGTGACATGACGAATTACTAGCGGTACTCCCAGCCACGCAAGATTTCGGTCCAGCCAAGTTAGATCGAGCCAGTCATCGTCAGATAATCTTCCTGGGGTGGCTGCAGCGAAGATGTGACATCGTTATGCGTTGGAAGCTGATAATTCTATTTAGCTTCGGCGCTTAGAGAAACGGTACGCAGCCCAACTTGCAAGAGCGTATCAAGCTACTTATGGTGATTGATGCAGGATTCCAAACACTCCAAACAGACTTCGTTACAGCTTATTTTAACCACACTGGTATCCTAGCGCCATATTCGATCATATAGAGTGATTGACTTCAGCTTTACTTGCAACATACCCATCTTTGTCAGCCATAAAGCAGCCGTTCGCTAGTAATATTGCTATAGCTTGAATCTGGACTTTCAGCGGACACTGTTCTAAAACATTGCTCTGTAAGCCCGGACTGGTCGACCTGGATCATCGATTGAGATGGAAGAAGACGATTCGGTCTACGGTATACATGAGCTGTCCAGTTGCGATGATCCTAAGATCGAGTAAGTGGCCCACATTACCACATCTAAGGGTATAGAAGGATATCTGAATTTGCCTTAGTGTTGTTGCTGTCCACGGTCTTAACGGACACCCATACGATACGTGGACGTCCCGAAAAACGAACATCTGTTGGCTTAAAGAAAGATCTCTCTTACCTACATCGCTAAAAGATGCGCGTATACTGACATGGGGCTACAACGCCAATGTGACGGCCCTTCTCGGAAACACGTCATCAGATCGAATACTGCAGCATGCACAGACTCTTGTCGCTCAATTCGAGGCTGATCGTTCGGTACGCGCATCGCCACCACGGAGCTTCTTCAATGCTCTGATGCTATCCTTTTGTTGGACCTGTTTACTAACGGACCCCGCTTTGGGAAACAGATCCAGGATGCAGAAGAGCGACCCATTATGTTCATCTGCCACTCATTGGGCGGAATTATTGTGAAACGGGTACGCGACGCCGTAAGAGCTCACAAGCTTCATGGACAGCATCTAATGGAGCATAATAGGCTTTAGCATATTCCGCCAGCAGGACATCAGCAAATATCAAACACCTTCATTCAATCTTTGTCTCCACCTACGGCATCCTTTTCCTAGGAACGCCACATAATGGCAGCGACAGAGCCCACCTAGCCCGCATTGGACAGCGAATGATCAAGACGCTTGCGCCGAGGAAGATTGTGGATACAGACAATCAGCTCCTCGCGGCTTTGGAAAAGGGCTCGGAAACTCTCCAGAACATCACCGATCAATTTGCTCCGCTGATGAAGCAATTCCACATTGTCTTCTTCTGGGAGCAGCACAAGACCGACTTGGGGTACACAAAGGATTATGTACCGCGCCCTTTTCCTCTTACCCGTTTCTCTCCGCTCCGTGGACTTTCGGGGTCAAGCTGACTGATTTGCAGGTGGTGGACGAGAGCTCTGCCGCACCGATACTGGATAATACCGAACGCTCGGGTATCCCGGCTTCTCATTCCGAGATGTGCAAATTCGACAGTAGCTCCTCGCCGGGTTACCTGGTGGCTGTGGCTGCGCTAAGACGATATTCGAGAGATGCGCCACCGAGCATCCGATATCGGTGGGAGGAGGCCCATGCTATGCTTCGCAGGCAGAGGGAGACTGAAGCCTTGGAGCTTGTTCGAGGCCGATAGAGTAATTCGTGGAGTTGAGAGGCATCAACTTTTGATCCTCGTTGGGTGTGGCGGCTGGTTGGGGCACTGGAAACGACAATTGGTTTAGTTGCTCGAGAGTAGACTAAATCCTGAACATGATGGCGAGGCTTGATTTGATATTCTTGTGCTACCAATTAATTGCAGTTCGTTCGGGTGTGCAATATACTTCCTCGATGGGTTATGGCAGAAATCTTCTATGACTTAATTCCGAAAGCTTGTGTGATAAGATACTATTATCGTGCTACTGATGGAATGCAGTAGGTTCGCAGGTTCGTGCGTGCAACAAAATCGTCGTGACGGACGATTTTGGCTATCGCGATTTCAACCTCTTGTACTTTTGATGCTACCCGCTCTCATGATGGCACAAAGCCATCATTAGGCGCCCAACTTCCATATGTCGTGGCTTCCCCAGCACAAGCTTTTCAGGTCCGTCAGGTGCAAGGATGGATTCAACCGTCCTGCGTGATAGCGACCACGCTTCATCCACATTCGCCATATCTGTGCTCCGCCGATCACTGAGAGAAATCATGCCGTGCATCTGTCATCGACAGTTCCGACAGTGACTGCTGTTCCTCATGTCGTAAATTCATTGTTGGGAAACGCCATACCCAGCAAAAATGCTGGCTCCTCAATGCTGTGGTGCTGATAGCTACGACCGTCAGTCCTTGAATAGAACCGCAGCCGGTCAGTGTCGAAGGAGATGGGAAGACCGACCTTAGGATACCTATGCCGCCTGGCTCCATCATCATAGATAGTGGTGTTTCCATTGGGTACTTCAGCCATCGTTTTGCAAACGCTCGAAGCAGGTGGCCGTGAGCGACCTATCATGCAAATTAGCTCAAGGTCCCTGTTATGAGCTCCCCAAAACGAAAGTCAAGGAAAAGGAGCAACGACTCGAGTAGATGCGCCAAGGGTGTCGGACGAGCGATCAGATGACATGTCCAAATTGTGCCCGCAGATGGAAGGACTACAACAATGACGGAGACGTACAAGTATGACATCGGCGGGCTTCTCTCCATGCATGCAAGGGCCTTGAATCTCGTAGATCTTCTTAATCAAGCCATCCAGTCGATCCGTAACTTGCTGTGCCGACCTATCCCCCACCTCAGTCTAACTCAAGGACACGAGCATGGCAAAGAGTAACACACTCCCCGTCCTCACAGCCGTCCCGCCAAATGTCCCAGGGCACCTCTTTGTCCAGTCCCTGCTCCTTCCTCCTCGCGCGAATCTCCTTCGTCAAAAGACCCTCATACTTCCCATAGTCCCACTCCGCTATTTCTTCCGTGATACTGACTTTCCCATCTTTGTCAAGCGCGTCTTTGCCAACGCCGTGGAAGAGAAGGTCAAAGGTTTTTTGCGCGCGTTTGCGACGACTGACGAATACATGGGCGAGCTTCGCAGGGTCGATAAGTTTACCCGGACCGACTAAGGTCTTTTTTGTTCCTAGGACTTGTTGTACGCCGTTGTAGGTCAATTCAAGTCCGGTGATGCCGGTGTAGCGGCCGTTCTTCGTCCATTCTGTTTCGCCTGCCATTGTTAGCGCCATGTGCTTGCGATATGAGTCTCCTAAAAGACTTACCATGCCGAGCAAGATAAACCCGAGGGGTCCCGGCGTCTTTATCTGACATAGCTTCGTCAATATCATAAAGTGATCAATTCGTCGGTCCACCAAAGGGGATCTACGGACCCATGGCCGGTGCTAAGCCCGATGAGGCAGGGGTGCCGCAATGGAAGCCGGCGGCAGGCGTCTAGATACATGCTGCAGACGAAGCAACCTCACAATCAGCACAATCATTGCCAGCATGGGCGATTTGCGACAGCACTTGCCATTGACCTGATATTTTTAACCCGCGCTGAAAATGCATTGGTTTTAAGCGAAGGGTAATTCCACCGCATCTAGGACGTTTGACAACCTTTCACGCATCTCACAGGGTTCAACAGCAATCTGCCGCCAACAGGACACATATGTCCACTAAAAAGGACGCTGCCAGATATTATCCATCAAGGGTGAGGTACTGACAGTGCCTATTTCGGTCATCCTCGAGAATGAATCTATAAGTCGCCATTAAGGCAGCCAATGATTACTATGAGCTAAGCTCTTGAATCTACGTGGAGTACCGTAATCGTATCCCTTTACACCAATCTTATCAACACTGTATACTGTAATCTGTTATGGCACGCACGGTATCCCAAGCCTGGTCCGAAGGATGTGACATTGAAGAATCAAAACCGATTCTGGGGGACGTTGGAAGGGGCGATTCTAGAGACACTCAGAAAGAACGGAAATAGTGGGCACTTATCTCATTTGTTTGTCAAAAGTGATTATGTTTTTGTGTTTATGTTGAAAATAAAAGCATTTTTAAACTTATCGGTAGCATAGCTTGAGGGGGTGTCTGAAGCGGTCTATAGTGACCGCGCTGAGCTAATGACTCAAAGGGCCGTTGGGTTTACCCACAAGACCCCTTGCCCCCAAGCTTTAATCGTGGGTTCGATTCCCAGCTGCCGAACGCATTTCTGGGGGTTTCTGAGGGCGATCGTCAAGCATAGCTCTTGCAGCATAGCTTGTTAAATGTGGGTCTTCATACCTCCCTCAAGTTGGTATATGTCAAATACTAGCCCCAATTTTTACAATGTTGAGGATGTGATCTTACTGTCTTAGGTCCATCTACCATCTCGGATGCCACGACTCGTTCCAAGTCGAGTCATGGTGCCTTTTGACAAATAATCCTCAAAATACCATTAATGCAGATCACGATCTCGGAAAGCGTTCGTTCTCTTTGAACATGTCTATTAGCCATCAGATGGACCAGAGGGGGACTCTGGAAGCAGGAGTGCATGCAAGATAACTCATTCGAACCGCCAGCCTTGAACCTCTTGGTAGAAAGGGGGAGCTTTGTGAGAAGACTTGTAGCATAAGCAATTCAGCTTTGATCTTAACCCTGCCGAAGATGATGTCACTGACACAGCCGAAATACGATTGGCTTGCGCAGGACACTTTGTCTAAAGGACCTATCACGTGTCCTATCCTACCGCAACGATATGCGTTTGCTATGGAGCGATCGCTCTGCGGTCTCAGGGTCCTGATGATTTCGAAATGCGTGGCACAGTCTCCCTTGAAGAATCTACGGGGCCATATATGTGCGTAAGTGGCATCTCGTATATTTTACTATATGAGTGCGTTTTAGTGTAAAGGCGAGTGAAATTGTACTTTCCTATATAACCGTCTTAGTAGTGATCATCAATCGAAATCTCAAGCTGATGGCGAAAACCGCATCGAGTTCGCCGTACAGCATACGCTTCGCTCCCCTGTCCACAGCGTGGCATTACAGAACAGTCTTTCGCCGTTCAATCTCTACTGTAACCTGCTAGGCTATCTTCTGCCCCGAGGCACTACACAAAGAACAACTCAGCATATGGTCCGAGGAAGATAAGGCTATGCCTCATCTTGTGGCGAACGACACTGGATGGTTGCATAATTTTGCTCGTGCGATCCACGGACCCAAAGTAAATATCGATCAGGATACTATACCTTGCCAAGATAGGAAACGAATTGTTCGCTTTCAATTTAGGTGGTCCGGATGAGACTGCCACTTTAAGATCCTCAAGAACTGTCTACGACACACCAGCAGCACAACGTTCTCAGATCAAACCAATATACACCTGCTCAAAGATGTGCTGACACGAACACGGATTCTGAATGACTTGGTAGATTCTATCCGCATGAACAATAATATCCATTGCGTCTGTCACCCACAAAAATTCATCATGTCAGGCCTAGATAGCAAACGGACCTCGACCACCGCCGACAAAACGCACAAAGATGTCATGAATGATCGCCCCGATCACCTTCATGTTCCTCTTAACGACGTTCATCCCAGCCTTTTTTAGTATGCCCTCCTCCAAAGCCGATAGCCCACTGAACTAGTAACACTTCGAATACATTGGACTATACTCTGTTGCTGCATTATCTATGACGATCATTGTACTCGGGTTTTGGTACTAGTGGCATAGATGTATGCAGCGGAGGAGTTGCTTTGATGAACTGGAAAACGGGAATTAGGAATCACGAAAGGGCGGTTAGGTATTGACCTCTGACGGACGTTAGGGCTCTTCAAGTTGTTGACATTCGGTTACGGGCTTGGTCAAAGCCAATGTCGGAGGCCATTGAAATGGGGAGCGCAACGTGTAGTTCAGTATCCTCTTGGGATTATGCACGAACCTTGCATAAGCGGCACAAAGCGCGGTTATCGATGCATAACTTCTGATACTCATACATCGAACGGTTCCTGATATCTCTACTTATTTGATCCGCAAGCATGCTTCCCACACGCCCCACCTTTCAAACAATCAACAAGCTCTCCCAAATATGCTATTCCTCCGCCTCCTCTCCCCTAACCTCCCCCTTCTCCCCTCGCCATCTCCTTTCTATAAGTGATCTCAGCCCCTCCGAGCTTATAACCCTGGTTCGCACTGCCTACCAGTACAAGACCGCAACCAAATCAGGCGGAACCCCACAATCGTTGCAGGGTGCCTTAGCTGGCAAAACCGTAGCGATGCCGTTCAACAAGGTATGCCGAATTGCGATCGAGGAGTGATATATGAATGGGGCTTATTGAGCAGCGAGCAGCGAAGTACTAGAACGAGGATTTCAACCGAGAGTGCTGTTGCCATGATGGGCGGGCATCCAATGTATCTCGGGGCTGATCAGATACAACTTGGAGTGTAAGGCCCGAGACTAGTGTCTGAAGACTGGAGAGAGTCAGGAATTGACGGACTATAGCAACGAATCGCTCTACGATACATCTGTGGTGATCTCGTGAGCCACCCTTTCGGATCCCTACCCTACAGCTCTTGCTCTTTCACAAATCAAAAAGACAACAATTGCTTATATAAGTCAATCAGCTCCATGGTCTCCGCCATCGTCGCCAGAGTCGGCCCTCACTCAGACGTCGCCGGCCTAGCCAAGAACTCAACAGTCCCCGTCATAAACGCACTCTCCGCGGACGCCCACCCCATGCAAACGATCGCAGACTTCCTAGCAATCCACGAAGCCTTCCAATCTAGTCGGGCAACAGAAACAGACCATACTCCAGGTCTCGGCTTGGAAGGCTTGAAGATCGCATGGGTTGGAGACAGCAACAACGTCTTGTACGACCTGGCCTGCGGTGCAGCGAAGCTTGGCGTCCACATGGCAGTCGCGACGCCGAAGGGCTATGAGATGCCAGAGGCCATGAGGGCGATGATCCGCACTGCGGGAGCAGAGGCGGGGAGTCAGAGCACGCTTATGGAGACCAATGTGCCGGAGGAAGCGGTACGGGATGCGGATGTGCTGGTGACGGATACGTGGGTCAGTATGGGCCAGGAGGAGGAGAAGGCGAAGAGGTTACGGGATTTCGAGGGGTATCAGATTACGGATCAGTTGGCGCAAAGGGGTGGAGCGAAGCCGGGGTGGAAGGTATGTCGAATTGGGATGGGTGTTAGATCACGCTGATGAAGGGCAGTTTATGCATTGTTTGCCTCGACACGCAGAGGAGGTTAGCGATGAGGTGTTCTATAGCCCGAGATCGTTGGTATTCCCAGAAGCGGAGAACAGGTGAGAGATTGGCATCATCTTGGAAGTTCAGGAGTTGGGTTTGCTAATGACATCGCAGGTTGTGGGCAGCTATCTCAGTGCTGGAGGCTTTTGTCGTGAATAAAGGGGCCATCAGACAAGTTTGAGAAGCCCCTAGAAACGAGAGGTTTCCTTTTGTGCCTGGACATCTTCTTGACTTTCATCGTGTGACACAAACCTCAGAACCCTGTGAGGTCTTACACAAGTTGTTGGAGGAGCGAGGCATGGTGATCCTTTGCTCCTAAGAAAACTTGTTAGGGATATGAGTGGTCCCTCGCCCGGATGTTCTCGAACCATGAGGCAAGGGGGATGGTGAGATCGATTGTGCTTTGCAGATTCAGACACTAACTCGCTGTCGCTGAGGAAAAAGCGCACGTATCTCCTATGGTAAAGTCGCAGCCAAGCTACACAATAATCTTGCTCGCGACTCCAAGCAACCACTTAGCATCCGCCACGACCCCCTCACCCTGCCCTTGAGGTGCCGGTCCAGCTACAGCCCTCTGGCCCACCTCCTCCCCTCCTTTGACCCCCCGCGCTCCTCCCCACCTTCCCCTTCGCCTTCGCCCCTCCCCATCGCGCACTTCCTCATCATCTTTCTCCCCTTCCCTTAGCCCACCACCCTCCCCCTCACCCCCCTCCCACACCTCCTCCTCGCCCCTAAAATCCATCCAACCCACCGCCCAATCCACCCACCCCCTCGCCCTCCCCATAACCACCCTCCTCATCTCCCCCTCA
>JAABUO010000657.1_pt1 | contig 20834 bp, 23 predicted proteins | sample 5559291 | NCBI WGS metagenome assembly JAABUO01 (sample SAMN10711878, study PRJNA513372) | rock metagenome | isolation source: Antarctica rocks | place: Antarctica: Victoria Land, Finger Mt sud
ATGCTCTTCGATTCGAAGGTCCGATTCGTGATGAAGCAGCCCGTCGAGAACGTAGGTAGAGTCTCGCACGCCGACGTTGACGACCCTGGAGCTGTACGGCGCGTACTGGTCTGAGATGTGAGTGTAGAAGAGCTTGCCCGGTTCGGCTCCGTACTTGGGATTGATGTGACCGGTGCTTTCGGCCTTGCCTCCAGCCCGGAACCGTTGTCCATCCGAGGACGATGTGGTTCCGGTGCCCCAATGCTCTGCGAAGGGTTGCCGGGACTGGGCGTTGACGAGTTCGGCCAGGGCCGCAGCGTAGGTTTCATCACGAATGTGCCAGGCCTGCAGCCATGAGAGCTTCGCATAGCTTGCACCCGGGCAAGACTCGGCCATCTTGGTCAGCCCCATGTTGATGGCGTCTGCCAAGATCGTGGTCAGCAGAGGGATGCGGTCTCTCGCCGCGTCCCCGCTCTTCAGGTGGGTAAAGTGCGCTGTAAAGCCAGTCCAGGTATCCACTTCCAGAAGCAGGTCGGTGATCTTGATGTGTGGCAGCGATGCCGCTACCTGATCGATCAACCGCTGCGCTGCCTGCGGCACCGACGCATCGAGCGGCGTAATCTTCAAGCCGGAGTCGGTGAGGATCGCATCGGGTAGATCGTTGCTGGCCGCCAGCGAGTCTACCAGCTGAAGTTGCTCGTTCAGGGCTTCAAGTCGATCCTTCAGATAGTGCTCGCAGTCCGATTCAACGGCCAGCCGGAGTTCACCTGCTTGCCTGAGTTTTGTAAACCTCTGAGCAGGCAGCAGGTACTCATTGAAGTTCTTAAACTGCCGCGAGCCTTCAACCCAGATGTCCCCAGAACGCAAAGCGTTCTTCAGCTCCGCAAGGGCGCATAGCTCGTAGTAGCGGCGGTCGATGCCTGTATCGGTGAAGATCAGCCCGGCCCAGCGTTGGCGAATGAAATCGAGCGGAGCGTCCGCGGGCAGCTGGCGACCCTTGCCTGTATTCAAGTCACGGAGGAGCTCTATCGCATCTAGGATGGGTTTCGCGGCGGGAGCGGCGTGAAGTCCAAGTACATTCAACAGCTCAGGCGCATAGCGGCGGACCGTGGCATAGCCTTCACCAATTCGATAAAGGAAGTCGAAGTAGTCCGGTTGCGCGAGCTTCTGCGCTTCCAGGATGCTTTCCGCGAAGTCTTCCCAGGACACGATTATTTCGATAGCGGAGAAGGGATCGGAGCCGTTCTGTTTGGCTTCGAGTAAAGCTTGACCGACGCGCCCAAAGAGCCGGAGCTTGTCATTGATGGCTTTGCCGTCCGCCTGAAATTGCTCCTGGTGCTTATGCTTTGCGGCGTTGAACAGCTTGCCGATGATTCGGTCATGCAGTTCGATCACCTCATCGGTGACGGTAGCCGTTCCTTCTACAGCAAGTGCAACCAGCGTCGCATACCGGCGCTGTGGTTCAAACTTCAACAAGTCGGCCGAGGTCATCTGGCCGCCCTCGCGCGCGATCTTCAGGAGCCGGTTCTGGTGGATCTGGCGTTCTATACCAGTCGGCAGGTCGAGAGACCGCCACGTCCGGAGCCGCTCGATATGCTCCAGCATGTGCCTAGAGTTTGGCCTGAGCGGCGACTGGCGCAGCCATCCAAGCCAAGTCGTGATGCTGTCGTGCCTGCGAACGAGTAGCTGGTCCAGCCGTCCACGATGAGCTTCTGTAAGCCCATCTGTCAGCTGTTTGTAGATACGTCGATTGGCACGTGTGATCGTCTCCGCACAGACACGCTCAACCGCATTCAAAACTGGCAGCAGGATTCGTCGTTCCCGAAGCATCTCGACCAGCCGCATCGCCAGCACGATGCCTTTGTCTGTCTGCATCGCCGTCTCGATCAGTTCCTGGACCGCCAGTCCATGATGGACCGTTGTAAACGATTCAAAGTCGAAGAGTGTTTGAAGTTCTACCAGGTGCTCTCGCCTAGTTTGAGCCCGATCACCGTACTCGGCCCAGTGCTCAACCGGGATCTTCAACTGATCCGCAACAAGATGCAGCAGCGGAGGAAACGGCATCTCAGCTACGCCGAGCACGACGCCGGGGTAGCGCAGATAGCAAAGCTGCACGGCCAAGCCCAGCCTGTTGGGAGCGCCACGCCGTTGGCGAATGATGGAAAGGTCGGACTTACTCAAGGTGTAACGCCGGATCAGCTCTTCACGGTTGTCGGGCAAGGCAAGCAAACTCTCCCGCTCGGCGGCGGAGAGGATCGAACGACGGGGCATGATGTTCCTCTTGAAAACGCTGGTTTATGAGAACACTCAATCGAGATCCGCAGAATCGTCAAAATCCCAATGTTCTTCGTTCTCACAAATACCTCTCAAATGCTATTCTCAATCAGCCGCCATGCCCACGAGTTCCGAGAAGAAAAAGACCATCTCAAAGAAGCCGCTCAAGAGCGCGACTAGAGACCGCTCCATGCTCATCGGCTACGCCCGCGTCTCAACACAGGATCAGAATCTCGAGATGCAGCTCGACGCTCTCACAAAGGCCGGCTGCCGAAAGATCTTCGAAGACAAGATCACCGGTAGCCGAGCCGAACGACCCGGTCTATCCAAAGCGCAGGAGTCTTTGCGCGAAGGCGATACCCTCGTCGTCTGGAAACTGGATCGGCTCGGCCGAAGTGTGAAGAATCTGGTCGACCTGGTAGGGGAGCTGCAAAAGCAGGGAGTTCAGTTTCGAAGTCTCACCGACGCCATCGACACCGGCACGGCATCGGGACGCTTCTTCTTCCACGTAATGGCTAGCCTGGCGGAGATGGAACGGGAACTCACCATCGAACGAACCCGCGCTGGTCTCGAAGTCGCCCGGCGGCTCGGGCGCGTAGGGGGCCGCAAACGGCAGATGACCGAGAGCAAGATCAAATCGGCTAAGAAGCTGCTTGCCAGTGGCGTACCGCCCCGAGACGTGGCCAGCAACCTCGGAGTCTCTGTGCCGACGCTTTACAGGTGGATTCCAGCATCCACTAACCCTATCGCGGCAAGCTCTCATGTCTGCGGGTTGATGTCAGGCCGTTTCATCGTTCCATCGTCATCGCAGCAGACATCCAAAGTTCAACCTCAAACGCCTGTGATTAGAAGCGAACGTAGACGCTGGCCGATGGCTCGTTCGTCGCCACCCAGCGAGAGGTAGCGATGCTGGAGTTGTTGAAGTTTGGAGCGCGGTAAAAAAGACTTCGACCCTGGACCCGGAAGCCGAGATGAGGGTTGGAGGTGGGGATATCGGCGCCGATCTCGAAGAGCCCGGTACCACGCCACTGGGTATTGAAAGCTACGGGGTAGGGGTGGAAATACAGGGCGCCACCGCCGACCCCGACAAAGGGTTGAAGCTTGCGAAAATGCGGGTGGAACAAGTAGGCCGCTGTCGCTTCATGGGCGCTGAGAGGAACGCTGGCGAGGGGAGCGCTATTGAGGCCAATGAAGCGTTCCGAGAAGCTGCTGTATCCGTAGTTGAACTCTATGCCAGCCCAGGCAAAAGGGTGATCTCGGAAGCTCAACAGAAACCCAGCCGAATCCGTCGTCCCCTGATGGGGAACGGTCTCCTGGTCGGTAATAGAAGTCGTGAACTGGCCAGTACCGCCTACCGCCACGTCGGCGTTGTGAATCTTGTAGAACTGGGCCGGTGCGAATGTGGAAGCGAAGAACGCGATCGACAATGCAGCGAGAAAGCGAGGGGAGGGCTTCATAAGATGTGGTTCTCCAGTAGGATATGGCAGTTGCGATAGTGACGAAAATAGAGTTGTTGCTCGCTCGGGCTTGCTGGACGCAGGGCGGAGTGGATGTGCCGTTATGCACACTCATGCTTGACTATTGCGAGACTGGCCGACAGACGCCGAGCATTTGCGTTGCCCATAGATGCGAGATCCATCTGCACTGCTTTTCCGCCGAGCAGCCCCAGGTAACTAAGCTCATCCCTGCACTCACCCGAACAGAACACCTGGAATGGCTGGCTGTAGTTTTGGCACATCGCACAACGCGGTCGATCGAAGACTTGGAACCAAACCCTCATAATCCGGTCACGCATGTTGCATCTTTCCCTTCTGGTATCACCAGCTTCTTCGAAACGCGGTCCATCAGGGGCCGATGAAATAGGTTACCGTGTAGGTTACTAGAAGTCTATGGTAATGCGCAAAGGTAACAAGTAGCCTGAAAGTGCCGATTGGCTCGAGCTTGGAAACATGAACTTACCTGACACATTCCATCGCATCAGATATTCAGGCATTGTGAAGTGGTTCAACGCTTCTCGGGGTTTCGGCTTTATCGGAAGAACGGACGGCGAGGATGTCTTCGCCCATGCAAGTGCTCTCAGCACCTCAGGAAGCAGCAGCCTGCTCGCAGGGGAAAGAGTGAGCTTCGAGATACGCGAGACTGCGGGTAGGCGGCAGGCCATCGATGTCCGATTGGCTGCTTACGGGCCAACGTCCTCTCTGAGCACATCTGCCGAGACCAATGCCAGCCTGTAAACGCAATGATTAGCCTACTAGCATCACGGTTTGAGCAGCTAGCTTCCTGTTAGCTTCTTCGATTCAGTAGCTCGGTAATTTCTTGTGCCGATACCGGTCGGGACAATAGGTAACCCTGTAAAGCGTCGCACCCGAGCTGCGCCAGAACGGTTCGTTGCTGTTCATTTTCGATCCCCTCAGCGATAACCTCCATGTCGAGACTATGCCCCATGGCGATGATGGCTTGTACGATAGGATAGCTTCCGGAGGGGTCGCATAGACGCTGCACGAAGGAACGGTCAATCTTCAACGTCGAGATTGGCAAGCGATGTAGATGTTCGAGCGATGAGTAACCTACACCGAAATCATCCACCGCGAAACGGATGCCGATCGCATACAGATCACGCATCTTCCTTCCAATCTCATCGAAGTTGAGCATCACGCGCTCGGTGACCTCCATCTCGAGCCAGGAAGGATCGACCCCCCACCGGGTCAATGAAGCTTCTACTTCTGAAGCAAACTCCGACCGCATCAATTGCGAAGGGGAGACGTTCACTGCAATCCTAACTGGCTCGCGACCCGGGACATTCCATGCATTGAGCTGCCGGCACGCTTCCTCGATGACCCAGCGCCCGATCGGATGAATCAAGCCGTTCTCCTCGGCCTGAGGAACGAATCGATCAGGGCTCACGTATCCCTCGATGGCATCTGGAAGCCTCAACAAGGCCTCCATGCCACGCACCACTCCACCCGGTCCATACTGTAGCTGATACTCGAGCCCTAAGCGTCCCTCACTTAGCATCTCACGCACGTGTTTGTCGAGCGCTGCATTGTCTTCGGCGGCTGTGCTCATATCAGGGCCTGCCAAAATGCACCGTTTGCCGCCAGCTCGCTTCGCCCGATACATCGCAGCATCGGCTGAACGACAGAGCTCTTGGCCCTCCTCACCGTGATCTGGATACACTGCGATGCCGATGCTCCCGCCCAGATGCAGCCTGTGCCCTTCAAGCTCCAACGGTTTGCTGAACGCCTGTAAGAGCGCCTTTCCCACGAGTAGAGCGGATGAAACGCTCTCGACCTCACCAAGAATTGCGGTGAACTCTTCACCGCCTGTGCGGGCAACGGTGTCCATACCTCGAAGGCGTCCAGTCAGCGTCGTCCCGATCTCCTTCAGGCATTCATCGCCGACAGCGTGGCCATACGTGTCGTTGACTTGCTTGAACCGATCCAAATCAATACAGATCACTGCTGCTCTATGACCCATCTTCTTGGCCTTACGGAGCACTTGCGTTAGCCTTTCGGCCAGCAGTACGCGGTTCGGCAGTCCTGTCAACGCATCGTGATGGGCTAGCTGTATCAACCGGTTTTGCGTATTCCGTCGCTCGGTCACATCCTCAGCGACAACGAACCGGCAAGGTCTACCGCCGATGACGATATCGTTTGCGCTGATCATCACCTCTATCTGGGTTCCATCCTTCTTGACATGGGTATGCACCGCATCAACAGCTGGAGCATCCGGCCTAATCGGCTGGATCTTCGGCGAGTAGCTCGCTCCGGCCCACAGGTCGGTGATGGATAATGCTAGAAACTCCTCATGCCCATAGCCGTATTGAAGGAGCGCCGTTTCGTTCCCTTCGAGCAGACGTGAAGTCTCGATGTCATGAATCCACATCGCGAGTGGGTTCCCCTCAATCAGCGAGGCCGGGCTTACAAGCTCCGGGACTGGGCTGGAAGGCCCTAAGCTACTGAGTAAGCGCACTGGAGGCTCCATCCGGCAAGCGACTTCTGTCTGAGCGACCTTGCTGCGCCAGACATCTAATCTGTTTGGCACTCTTCGTCTGGCCGACCGCTGCGGTGTTGAAGGTCCTTACGCCCAACTGTTGGCTTCATGTCGTCTGCTTGCTCCGGCTCTCCCCTTGGGGGCCGGTACTCATTTCCTATTTTCCGCTTTTCAGCTCCGCTTGCGTATTACCTGAAGGACGTAGGGGAAAGCAACGAATAATTTCAGGCGGAGGGCTCGGATCCTGGCATCGATCGGACCGGTCTTGGCCAACCTGCCTACGGCCCGCGCGAAGTCTCTTACCTGATGTGGATTGACAATGGCGACCGGCAGCCCTGCCTTTGCTAAACGTACGGCCAGTTCATATTCATACCCACCCGTCGCTTCCAACACGATCCGCTCGGGTGAACCTTTCTTCAGCTTGCGAGTCAATGCCTTGACGCAGGCCTGACTATTCTCCACTGACCAGGCTTCATCCCTGGCCAAACGGCTATGTCCAGACTATTCTTGGAACCTCAACTCCGACCCAGAAGCAAGGATTACGGAGATCAAAGAGAGCAGCACCGTCGACCAGTCGTACTGTGCGGGCAGAGGAAGGCGGAATGCCTCCATCCCGATATAGTGCATGGACCATATGCCAATGCACATGGCAACGGCACCTCCGCCAGGCCATGCTTGACGAGCGCCTTGGGATCGTGACGAAGTCAGTCTGCTCGCAAGCTCCAGCGCCGCATATGCGGCCAGAACGGCGATACACCCCGAAAGCGTTACGAGAGGGACACTGTATCACCAACGATCGGTGGTGCTGAAGCATCCATCAAAGACCTCTATATTCGCTCGTGTCGCCTCCCGGGCAAGAGCTTGTCGGGGAGCGCAGACTCGATCTAACGTGACATGTTGTACAGCTGAAGTTGCCGCTCAGCGCATAGAGCCCGCCAACGTTGGTGTTGTACGGATAGTTATTGCGAAAGTAGTTGTAACAAATGAAGGCCGTGTTCTTGGCGTTGGATGAAGTCCCCGCGCAAGTCCATCCACTGCGCCCGCTGCACCTGCGGCGCCGTGTTGAAGTCCGCCGGCGAGACGCGAGCGCGACCAGCGCGGCTTCGTTCGCGCCAGTCACGGTGCTGGCCTGCGGGTTGGCGCGCTTCAGGTGTTCATATGCACCGAACAGGAAGAAGCGATCCCGCACGATTGGGCCGCCGAGCCGGCCGACGAAGTCGTCGACGTGCAGGTCCGGCTTGGGTCGGTAGCCCGGGGTGCCGGGCGTGCAGTTCTGCAGGATGGGGCAGGAAGACGCCGCTTTCGGCCGCCAGATGTACTGCGCTGCGCCGTGGACGTGGTTGGTGCCCGAGGGTGTCAGCACGTTGTAGATGACGCCCGCGGTGTTGCCGAACTCCGGCGTAAAAGCATTTGAGATCGTCTGCACCGACTCCGTGTACGCATCCGAGATCGCAAACAACCGCAGGCCATAGCGATCGGTCTCCGTGTCCACCATACCGTCGAGCTGGTAGTTCACCCGGTCCACCGGGCCGTTGGTGTTCACCGTGCGCGGAATGCCGTTTTCCGCATTCGGGTGGCCGGAGACGCCGGGCTGAAACAAGATGAAGTTGTACGGATTGCGCGAGGTCAGCGGTAGGTTCTGCGTTTCCTGGGTTGAGATAGTGCGGCTCTGATCGGTGCGCGCGGCCTCGATGATCGGCGCGTCGCTGGTCACGTTGATCTCAGTGGCGACCGACTCCTGCGTGCAGCGTCTCGTCGACTGTGTCGTCCGTCCCCGCCTCCACGTGGATGCCGCTCTGCGAGAACGGCGCGAACGAGCTTGATGCCGCCGTCACCGAGTAGGTGCCGAGCGGCAGGTTCGGCGCGAGATACCGGCCATCATTGTCGGTGGTCAGGTCGCGCGCGTAGGCGGTGTCGGTGTTCTTGACGACCACGGAGGTGCCTGGAAGCGCCGCGCCGGTAGGATCGGTGACCCGACCGCGGATCGTGCCATTAATCGACTGTGATTGAGGGAAGGCCGGCGCGGCCGAGAGTACGAGAACGGAGGTGACCAAAGTGCGGATCAAGCTGGACATGAGCAGTGTCTCTATGGACGCGGAAGGTGCACGCAACAGCAAGGGAGCGTGTGTGACAAAGGTGTCTACGTTCGACAGAGCGGACATGCGGCTGAGCGGGTCCACAAGAGACAGCAAGCGAGGCAGATAGGCGTCAACAGAGCAACTTGGCTTCAACCGCAGCCAGTGAGAGCGAGACCGCACCGAAGATCTGGGCCTCCGTTCCCAACGAAGAAGGACCGAAGCGGCGGGATGGCGAACTCGTTTTCCTGGAGGAACTGCTCGGTCCTGCGGCAGAGCGCACCATGCGAACCGACGCCGCCACCCAGCACGATGAGCTTTGGATTGTTGAGCAGCGCAATCGTGCTCAGTGCCTCCAAGAGCAGGCGGGCGGTCGAGGAGAGCAGCTCGGCCGCCCGCGCGTCACCAGTTTCAGCCAGATCGAAGATGTGGGGCGCGCGCAGCTCGAGCAGCAGCTCCTTACCGGCCCAGCGGCGCTCCCGCTTGAGGCGCTGCTGCCACTGCGTCTCGATGCCGTTGCCGCCAAGACTACGCTCCAATGGTCCCGTCTCCCGCATCCGCATTGGACACCGCGGCGCTCCCGCGACCGCGAGATAGCCGATCTCGCCCGCCGACCAGTCTGCCCCGTGACGGAGCGTGCCGCGAAGAAGATGCCCGCGCCAACGCCAGTGCCGATCGCCACGAAATGAAGTCGTCAATGGCCGCGACGCCCCGGGCGTACTCCCCTACCGCGGCCAGGTTGGTATCGTTCTCGACCGTGACTTGGACGCCGTCTCCGCCTCGAGCAACTTGCGCAGCGGCACGCTGTTCCAACCGGCGAGGTTAGGCCGGGCCAGCACTACACCGCGGCTGACATCGGTGATCCCAGGAGCACCGACGGTGAGGTGCAGGACGCGATCCCGCGCGCCAGCCTCTTGCACCATCGCGCATAGACCGGTTTGCACCAGGGAGACGATGCCACGCGAGCTCTTCTGCCGATCGGTCATCGCTACCGCCCACTGCGCGACCGGCCTACCGTTCAGGTCGGCCAGCATCATGCGCAACCGCGTTCCACCGATATCCGCGGCGGCCACATAACCGTGGGCCGCGTTGAAGCGCAGCAGCGCCGGCGGGCGCCCACAGGAGGACTTGACATTGCCGAGCTTTCGACCAGGCCAAGCCCCGCGATCTGGGCAATCGCCAGCGAGACCGTGGGCGGGGCCAGGCCGGAGAGGGGCACCAGATCCGCCTTCGAACACGGACTGTGCGCGCGCAGAAGCCTCAGCAGGGAGTGACAGTTCGCCTCCCGCAGCTGCGCCGGCCGCGCTGGTTGGGTGCTTACGCCACGGTTGGGCACGAAGAGCTTTGGGCCGCGCCGGCGAGATGAGCGAGTACGCGTTGCCATACGGGAATGCGACAGATTCTAAGAACAACTTTGAAAGTTTTGGGAGCTTTCTTTGGAGTCCTTTAGAAGACCTCCTTCCATGGCGCGCCCTTCGGGGAAGGACCCGTCCCTTGCACTTGCTACCCACACCCGTATGGCCGGGGGTCAAGGCGTGTCTGTGAGAACAGCCACGGCCAAACCATTCAGGCCAAACCAAACCCGATGCCGTATCATCCAGCAGAACCAAATGTCCGAAGATATCGCCCAAACCGTCCAGAAAGTCATTCAGGACCTCGTTGCGCCAGACGTGCGTGAACTCAAGACGCTCCGAACGAATCTTCAAAGCCAGCTCACCCACGTCGAGAGCAGCTTGCAGAAGCAGATCGACCAGCGATTCGACGCTCAGGATAAGAAGGCCGATGCTCAGTTTAGAGCACTTATGTCAGCCTTGGGTGAGTTCAAGGCCCAGAGCGTTATGCACGCTAGATGCTTCCTCTGTTTATGGTCCTAAGCTTAGAGATGCCTCACTGAAGACGATCGCGTCGTCAGTGAGGCAATGCGTTACTGATGTTCGCCGCTAAGCACGTGAAAAAACTAGTACCGCCATAAATTCCGAGATGTAGTTGCGAACGAAGAAGTGCTGCCGTCCTGCCTTCGGCAGAGTCTCTCGGAAATGTTCGGGCTTCGCTGGTTCTGAAGTAGCGCTCGTCCCCTAAACAATATGACCGTGGTGCCGATAGCTCTCACAGAGAGCGATCATTGTCATGTCAAAAACGCGAGTAGCAGTTGCCTTCTACGTAGTAGCAATCAGCTCAATGTTGTATGGCTGCGGCTCAGCGATCACACCTGCATCAAATCGTCCTTCTTCTTCAACAAGCAGTGCAACGGCGGCCGCTCCGGTGAGCACACCAGCTCCGGTGAGTACGCCAGCTCCCGTCAGCATGCCAGCTCCCGTCAGCACGCCAGCTCCCGTCAGCACGTCGAAAACCATACAGCTGCTAAACCCAGTTCCGGTACTCGTGTCGTTAAATCCCATTAATGCAAACGCCGGCGGTGTTGTGAATGGTAATGTGCAAGGCTCTATGTTCACGCCCAGCAGCGTCTTAACAATGAGTGGTGTCCAACTATCCACTACGTATGTCTCCGCATCGCAAATGAACTTCACGTTTAGTGCGAGCGACACTTTGGTCGGGGCTATGCCTATCCAGGCGTTCACTCCCGGCCCCGGTGGCGGAACTTCCTCTACACTCACCCTGACCTTAGGTCCGGCACCGATTATGTACGACGCCGCTGCTCGCTTCCTCCAGCAAGCTAGTTGGGGAGCCACGCCGGCCACAGTAAAGCATGTTCAGGATATTGGGTTCTCTGCATACCTTGACGAGCAATTTGCGTCGCCTACTGATCCTTACGTCACCGATCCCAACTTCATGCGTGTGCAACTCAACCTGCTGCTCTTTGCGGGAACCCATGAGTTCAGCCAGCTTCGCACGAAGACATCCTGGGCTTGGTACAAACTCTTCGACTCCCCAGGATCTACCATAGAGGGTGCAATGTCGCCTGTGCCAGAGATAACAAATCGAGATGCTTTCAACAACTTCTCGATGATTCTCAAGGACATGTCTCTCAACGTTGAAATGGGAATGTACCTCAATTATTGCTGCTGGAATCCAGCCGGGCCACAACCGAACGAAAATTTTGGTCGCGAGCTTCTCCAACAGTTCACGGTCGGTTCATACATCCTGACGGACGGCGGGCAAGTAGTTACCGGGCCCGACGGTCAGCCTGAGGCAGCCTATACGATGAGCGACATCGATGCGATCGCACGCTCCGTGACGGGTCTTGCATACACCGGCAATATCTGGAATAGTTCCGATCCGGAAGGCTTCATCCAGATGATCGCTGGCAATCCCGGCTACCACGACAGTGGGATTAAAAAACTACTTGGGCAGACGATACCATCTGGGCAGGATGCTTTGGGGGACATCGGGAGCGTGATTACCATTGTTGCCGGCAGGCATGAAACTGCAGTGCACCTGTCCACTTATCTGATCCATGAGTTCGTGACCAGCAATCCGACACCCGAGTACGTGACCCGGGTGTCCAAGGTCTGGGCGGATAACGGTAAGGGTGTGAAAGGAGACGTACAGGCCGTGATCAAAGCGATCTTGTTGGACCCAGAAGCACGTGCAGGCGACGACCCATCAGCGGTTCTGCCATCGCAGTCCGGTAGATTCAAGGACTCTGTGAACTACTCAATCTCCGTCATTCGGAATATCGGGGTGCTTCAAGCGTCCGGCTTCCCCCTGTACGGCTTCGCTACCCAGCTCTCACTACTTTCGCATCAACCAGTCTTCGCATCCGCTTCCGTCTTTGGTGCCTATAGCGATCGCTTCAAGATCCCAGGAAGTGATCTCCTAGCCCCCGAGATGCAGTTGTACACGTCGGATTCTCTTGCAGCACGAGCACAGTTCCTTGCGGTTGCGTTGAGTCTCGCAGGAGATCAATACCCTACGGTGGACTGGTCCGCTTGGGCACCTCTGGCCGGTGGAAACGGCTCTGTGTTAATAGATCAGGTCAATCACATCATGTTCCACGGCGGTATGTCACCGGAGCTAGCGGCGGCCCTATCTGCCAATCTCCTAACACTTCCTGAAGCGGACCTGGAATCCAGAGCTAAACAAACCCTTTACCTTGCAGCCCTATCTCCTGAATACGCAGTGGAAAGATAAGACCATGAACCTAAGCAGGCGCTCCCTCCTAAAATTCGGTACCATGACTGGCGTAGGGCACCTCACTAGCAGTGTCCTCTTCCCTCAACTCCTTTCTGCGGCAACAAGCGCCGCAGACGACTACAAGGCATTAGTGTGTATCGCACTCAACGGCGGTTGCGATGGCAATAACGTCATAGTTCCGATGTCGGGCTCGCAATATGGTTTGTACCGCCTGGCACGTCAGGGCTTAGCGCTAGAGGCTAGTAGCCTCTTAGCCTGCAGTAATGGCTTTGGGCAAGCCTACGGCCTCAATGGTGCGCTGAAGAATATTGCAGGATTGTATAGCACAGGAAATGCGGCAGTCCTCACAAACGTGGGATCCTTAGGTTCACCCGTAACCAGAGCAGAATATCTGTCTGGTAGCTCGATCATACCCACGGATCTAATGAACCACGAGTCGCAATGCTATCAGTGGGCCACATCCTATACCGCTACGGGAGCAACAGCGGTATACACGGGGTGGGGGGGGCGCCTCGCCGATCGCCTGCAGAGCCTGAACCTGGGAGCATTCCCAGTAGTCACAAGTCTGGCCCCAGCCGCAGCTGAAGGAGGATTCTGCTTCGGTCAGAGTACCTATCCTGCTGTATTAAATCCTGCAGTCATGTCCGGCTTCCCGGATACTGCGATTCAATCGTTGCAGGTAATCGCCAAGCTAAACAGCAAAGCCATCTTAGTGTCGAGTGCTGCAAGCGATATGCAGAATGCCCTGACACAGAGTCAAGTGTTGAGTGGAGCACTGGCCGGCGTGCAATCCCCGGCAGGTTTTCCTACAAGTGACTTTGGTGTCCAACTATCGCAAGTCCTAAAAATGATTAAGGCACGAAGAAGCCTAGGTATGCAAAGACAGATCTTTCTTTGCGTATTGCACGGCTTTGACAATCACCTTGATCAACTAACTGCACAGCAAGCGGCGCTTGCCGATCTTGATAACTGCGTAGGAGCATTCCAGACTGAGATACAGAACATGGGCCTGCAGCAAAATGTCACAACGTTTACCACATCCGATTTCGGCCGCACACTCCAGATGAACACGCTAGGGGGCAGTGACCACGCATGGGGAAACCATCAGTTCATCATCGGCGGAGCTGTCAAGGGAGGACGCTTCTACGGGCAGTTCCCAAACCTCTCCTTATCGGGCCCGGATGACTATGCGGCGGAAGGTCGTTGGATTCCGACCACCTCGGTCGATCAATATGGAAGTACGTTAGCGGCTTGGTTCGGGGTTCCAACCGCGGAGTTGACAGGAATGTTCCCCAACCTTAAGCACTTCTCGCAATCTTCCCTAGGCTTTGTGTAAAAAGCTTTACGCAGGGCTCAACGTTACCGGCGTAGGGAGTAACTACACTAGGCAAGCCGAAGGGCTCGGTCTGAAGAGACAACGCTGAATGGACCGTCCCGAGAAAAGCCCCACTAACAAGCCTTCGCAGATGAACGTTCATCGAGTGAACTCGCTAAAGCGACTTTACATCTTCTGCAACTCTCATGCGAGCCTTTAGAAAGTGCCAACAACACGTGAGTCCTATGAAGTGCATCCGGAGAGGCAACAAAACTGCATCGATCTGGGTTATCCGAACATACCTGTTCTGCTGTTTCGTAGATACAGGGCAATTGCCATCGCTGCGCATCGACTTCCGCTTGTCGGCGATTCCACAGGGCGGTCTTTGGCATTCAACTTCGATGAGTTGCGTTAGGTTGCCGAAATGGCATAAAAGAGTCATCAGCTCGAACCCACTCAACGAACTTGACTGGCGTGCCTCTAGGCTCCAAGTGCCACCAATGGCCTACTGAAACGGGGCGAGCCATGATTAGTCCCGTGGGCATCCAGAAGAACTTTTCATTGCAGAACAACCAGCAGTGGAACGTCACATTCGAGCACAGCCTGCACACGACGAGCGTGGTCTCTCTGGCTGTCACTTTCAGAATTATTAGGGTTCTTCCGTACATTTGGTGATTCTTTCCAGCGGGTCTGGGGCCGGGTAAGAAGGAGGTAGCTGGAGGCTCTTGATGACCCAAGGGACGCTGCTGCCGAACCTTTCTGAAGTGGAACTGATCTGTCTTCGTCCGAAGGATGGAGTGATCCAGATGGAGTTGCAAGCCTGCCGTGATTTCTCCGCATGCCCTTTGTGCGGCATCTCGTCTCACCGCATTCATAGTCGCTACTCACGACGGCTGGGTGATTTGCCCTGGGAGCAGCTCCCGGTTCGCATCCTGCTTTTAACCCGCAAGTTCTTTTGTGAGGGCGACGGTTGCCGGCGTCGCATCTTCACCGAGCCACTTCCGGGTGTCGCGTTGCGATATGCCCGGCGGACACTCAGAGCAACTGAGGCTCTGAACTGGATCACGTTAGCTCTCGGTGGGCAGGCAGGTGCTCGTCTCGCAGGTCGCCTGGGTTTGCTGGCGAGTGGATCGACATTGCTTCGACAGATGCGGCGGCGCATTCAGCCCTGCACAGTACCCGCTCCACGCGTTCTCGGCATCGACGACTGGGCATGGAAGAAGCGTCATCGCTACGGGACCATTCTTTGTGATCTGGAAGCGGGCAAGGTCATCGACCTTCTTCCCGACCGGGAGTCAGAGACGGTAGCCGCATGGCTGAGAGAGCATCCGGGAACGCAGATCATCAGCCGCGATCGGGCCAGCGTTTACGCCAAGGCCGCACGGAGAGCGGCTCCAGAAGCCGTTCAGATTGCCGATCGCTGGCATCTGCTGAGCAACTTGAGTGAGGCACTGAGAACCGCTCTTGAACCCCATCGCCGCGTCATGACGCAAGCGGCCAGGGCCTGCATGGCTCTTGACCTGGAAGAGCGGCTCACACCGGCTCAGGTTGCGGCCACTCCGACTCTAACGGTAAAAGAGAAGAACCGCGAGCGCAGACACCATCTCTATAAACAAGTGAAGGCCATGATCGATGGTGGTGTGAGCCAAACCGACGCTGCTCGCCAGCTCGGGATCAGTCTTCGCACCGTGCAGCGATGGATACTGGCTGGTGTGTTTCCTGAGAGGACGCCTCGTCGTTACCCTCACTCGGTAGACGCCTACGCCAGCTATCTCGACCAACGCCTGCTCCAGGGCTGCCGTAACGTCAGCCAGCTATGGCGAGAACTGAGACAGCAGGGCTATCGCGGCCAGCTCAGCAGTGTCTGGCACTGGCTCCAGAAGCATCGAGGAGATGGGAAACGGGATGCCGTCGCGCTGCGAAGAAGGCCACAGGTGCATGCGTCACCACGTCATACGGCGTGGCAGATCCTGAAGGAAACAGCTTCCACAAAGCCCTATCTCGACGAACTCTATCGCGCCTGTCCCGAGATCGCTCAGCTCGCGCATCTTGCCAAAGAGTTCTGCCGTATTGTTCGCACTCGCGATCTTGCTGCCTGGCCCAAGTGGCTGGAGGCTGCTCGACATACTGCGCTAAGCCGCTTCGTCGCTGGGCTTACACGCGATCGGGACGCGGTCGAAGCAGCCTTGCATCTGCCGTGGAGCAACGGCCCGGTCGAGGGACAGGTACATCGACTCAAGCTCATCAAACGGCAGATGTATGGCCGCGCCAGCTTCGATCTGCTAAGACTGCGCGTCCTGCAAAAGGCTTGAAAACAGGCCCCATGCCAACATCGACACAGCAGAAACGTCCTTCACCAAATGTACGGAAGAACCCAAATAGCAATCAAAGCTACACCTGTTCGGTTTCCGCCGATTCGGCCATGCAGGCAGGTAACCTTCTACAAATCACATTGTCGTGGGTAATAGTGAAGGGTCTCTTTCCAGGTTAGTGCGTGATCTGGTACGTATCCCTTCCCTTCTCTGACGCTCTGCTCTAGCCTGTTTGCAGTGTTTTCGGAGGTTCTTCCATGGCCCGGCCACCCTCCTGGCTGCCTCGCTTGCACCAGCTCCGCCAAACCATCGCCAACTCGGTCCGCTCCCACTACGACCGCAAGGACATCGAGCGGCTGTTCGAGCTCCAGCCCCGCGCCTCCGGCAAACTGCTCGAGCTGCTCCCCACCGTTCCGGTCGGGACCGCCCACCTGGTCGAGCGCGAGGTCCTCAGCGGCTTCCTCGATCGGGTCCATGAGGCCGAGGATGTCACGGCGCTCTTCGAGCAGCTGCGCTCTGAGAAAGCTGTAGCCTCCCGCCGCAAGCTGCGGTCGCTCGTCCGGCGGGATCTCGAGCCTGTAGGCCTCAGTTCCCTGCCCCAATCGATCGGTCTCAGCCGTGGCCGACTCGAGGTCAGCTTCGGCTCGGTCGAAGAGCTCGCACAAACCATGCTCACCCTCGCCCGCATCCTCGAAACCGAAGGGGATGCCCTTGCCGAGGCCTATGAACCCGAAAAGCCCGAGCCGGTCGACAACGATGCCGACGAGTTGCGACGCATGTTCAGAGGGCTCGAAGAGCTCGAAGCGGAACGGATCACGAAGCGGTAGTTGGGGGTTCGGGGGGTGGAGGGAGTGGTTTGGGAGCAACTTTCTTCGCGGACGGGGCTTTCTTGGCCGGAGTCGTCCGCTGGGAGGGCTTCTTCGCGGTTGTTTTCTCGACCGGTGCAGATTTCTTTGCAGTCTTTTTTGCCGGCGTTCGCAGCTTGGCCCAGCGCTCGCGCTGCGCCGCCGCAATCCGTGCTCTTCCTTCAGGGCTCATCCTCCCCCGCTTTGGGGGTATGGGTGGGGACGGCTTGTTGGTCGACCCCTTCGGCCGGCCGGGACGCTTCTTCTCAGGAGCTCCGGCTCTTTTTTCTGTCGCTCCAAGCCCGGCAACAGCGCTGCGAAGCTGCTGCAAACGGCTGATCTCGGCGTCCAGTGCTCGAATGATCTCGTTCGTGTTCATTAATATCCTCAGCTCTCCATCGTACCCGGCGAATCGTCAGGAAACAGGCGAATCGCAGCTGGTACAGCCCGTTCGACCGGAATCGTCATACTTCGGGCTGTGAGTACATGTAGACATGCCGCTATAACTACTGATCTGATATATAACATGTCTACATGAAGACTGTGGCAATCATCTCCCAAAAGGGGGGCGTGGGGAAGACCACATTGGCGCTTCACCTCGCCGTGGCAGCGGAGCGCAACGGCAAGACGACCGTCATCGTCGACCTGGATCCACAAGCCAGCGCGGCCACTTGGAAAGACCTGCGGGAAGATGAGACGCCCGTGGTTCAACCGGCGCAAGTGAATCGTCTAGGGGTGATTCTGGAGGAGGCGAAGAAACAAGGTGCTGCATTTGCGGTGATCGACACCTCGCCTAACTCTGAGAGCGCTTCTCTGGCAGCGGCTCGTGCCGCCGATCTTGTTTTGATTCCCTGTCGGCCGCATCTTCTCGACCTTAAGGCCATTGGCTCTTCCATCGAACTCGCACGTTTGGCCAAGAAGCCCTTTGCCGTTGTAGTCAATGCAGTGCCGCCGCGAGGTGCGCTTGGTTTGGAGGCCGAAGCTGCAATTAGGACGTACGACACGCCGATTGCTCCCGTCCACCTTTCCATGCGCGCCGCGTACTACCACTGCTTGGTAAACGGCCAAGTAGCTCAGGAATATGAGCCAACCGGGAAGGCAGGTGAGGAAGCTTTTGAGTTATACAAGTGGGTGCGTCATCAAGTTAACATGTAGACATGTAGAGAGAACAGAGCAATATCGGGGTTCAGATCATGTAGGCATCCAGGCATGTCTACATGTCGTATAACAAGTACCGATGTGGAGGCCGTGTGAAGCGCAATTCGATGGCACAGGCTCTGAGCCAAGCAGCAGGGCACGCCTTTTCTCGACCTCAGGTTTCAGAAGTGCCGATTGGCGAGATCGCGAGTGAGCAGGGAGGCGCCGGGCCAAGACTTTTAAGAGCTGCTGCTCCATCGAGGGCAGGAAAGAAGCCGGTCACAGGATTTTTCGATCCAGAGGTTTCGAAGCAAATCAAGAAGCTCGCTCTAGATAAGGACAAGACCATGCAGGAGATTCTCCAGGAGGCTCTCAATGACCTCTTTCGGAAATACGACCTCCCGCCGATTGCCTGATGTACTTGGCCAGCTTCGACTGGTTATTCATCTCGGCGTAGCAGACTTGCGACGAATCATAAAAAGCGGGCTGGTGCCGACCCGACAACGAAGGGGTCGGGTAAGGAAACGGCATTGCTGCCGTTCCCTCCCCTAAGAACCGGACTTGATGGTTTCCCATCATCCGGCTCAAGCCGTGTGCAAGCCCCGTGCGAGCAGAGCCGGACAACAATTGCGCACAATCGGCGTTGGCCCCTGACCTACCTGAGTTTCTTGCGAGTCTCAAAGTAGCTGCGCCAGTGCGCGTCGAACGGGTTAGCATCCGACTTCACCTTGACATAGCGTCGGATGGGGATCTGGGTGGGGTCAACCAACCGGACCACATCCGAGCGATCAGGGCCAGCCGGCAGAGCGAAGCACCACTTGCGCCGTCCAAGCCGATGCCAGTACCTATCTGCGATCCAGGTAGCGGACTTGTTCGGATGTCGTCGCTTCGCCCACCGCCAGAGCGAGTGCCAGAGAACCATCCCCACCTTCCGGAATGTCAAACCCGCCTCGATATGACGGTGATAGTACGCCCAGCCCCGAATGATCGGGTTGAGCAGCCTTATCAGGTACTCCTGTTTCGCGGCTCGATTCGAACGAATCGTGTCGCGTACCTTCTCCAGAAAGGCGTGCATGTTCTTCCCGGAGGGTGTAATCAGGAGTTTTCCGCCATACTTGCGCAGGTTCTGCCCTAGGAAGTCGAAGCCGTCTCCGATATGCGTGATGCAGGTCTTCTCAGGTGAGAGCTGCAAGCCTCTGTCGAACATGAACCGTTCCACCAGAGGCTTGACTTCATTCTCCAGTAGCTCCTTCGAGCATCCGGTGATGATGAAGTCATCGGCATACCGGACGAAGTTCACCTTTGGATTGAACAGCTTACCTCGGACCATCCTTGGGCGGAAGGTATCCTTGAGCAGCCGCCCCAATCCGTCCAGTGTCAGGTTCGCCAGCGTGGGCGAGATGATGCCGCCCTGCGGTGTTCCTGCCTCCGTCGGAAACAGCGTTCGATTCTCCATGTAGCCCGCTTTCAGCCACTTCTTTAGCACTGCTTTGTCCGTGGGGATGTGGTCCAGCATCCACGCGTGGCTGATGTTATCGAAACAGCCACGAATGTCGCCCTCCAGTACCCACGGTGCGCTGTCCTTACGAGCCAGCACACAGAAGCAATAATCAATGGCGTCGGCGGTCGAGCGTTCCGGTCGAAAGCCATAGGAGTTGAGATCGCCAGTAGTCTCCGCGACGGGGAGCAGTGCCAGCAGGTAGAGTGCCTGCATGGCGCGGTCCTTCATCGTTGGAATGCCAAGAGGCCTCAGCTTCCCATTGGATTTCGGGATGAAGACACGTCGCAGCGGTTGCGGTTGATAGCCGCGCCGCCGCAATGTGTCGATGGCACTGTATCTGGACGCCGGGTTACTCCAGATTTCTCCGTCCACACCCGGCGTGTTCTTGCCCCGATTGTGCGTCACCCGCTTCACGGCCAAAACTCGACCATAGAACGAGTGGGTCAGCAGCCATTGCAGGGCCTTTACCCTGCCGTGACGGCCTTCCTGTGTTGCCTTGACGATACGTGCCTGCAGTCCCCTGACCTTTTGCTCACACTGAGACCAGTTGACCTGTTCCCATTGAGCTTCCGGGCCGGAGGCGGCACACATGGATTGCTCCACATTCATTTGCGATTTCCTCCTGCGAAGATTCTGAAAGTTCTCTCGTCAGCCACGACCAACTGGAAGTCTGCCTGCTTTCGCAGCAGGGTGATGTCGCAACCCCTATCCGCTCCATTACAGAGCGGCATTCGCTTTCTCCAGCATCCTCTACCCGCTGCCCCGATAGCGTGCCTCACGACAACGCCTGCCCCGAAGGGCGAAGCAGCGGGCTTACCTTGTTCTGTTTGAATGACACGAATGACTTAGTCCCTACCTCCACACCGGCAGCCCCTGTGTCCGTGTGCTCCAAACTTCCAGTGGATGCATCCGGCTGCGTGCCTTTTGGCCAGAGCCTGTCAGCGTCTTTGGCTCTTTGGGGGTTACGGTGCTTTCGGTAGTTCACATGCGTTGGACATATCATCCAGCCTGACCCTCCAACCGCCTTGGCGCTGGCAGTAAAGGAGAACGCCTCGCGGTGTTCTCCCCGTCTGATGACAGAGGTATGTTGTCTCGACAGCTTTCGACCCAGCCGTTACCAGCCACGCCGATGTCGATAGGCTACTGCGGACGGAACCGCAGGTTCAGCTCACTCCTTTCGTGTTGAACAATCATTCAAACAGCATCAAGTCGCACGGAGGTCTCCCCCTGAGTCCAGCGTGCGCCGGCGAAAAACCGGCCCACGCTTTCCTCACCCCCTTGTATCTTCCTTTTTGAGGCGTGACCATT
>JAABUO010002865.1_pt1 | contig 20824 bp, 19 predicted proteins | sample 5559291 | NCBI WGS metagenome assembly JAABUO01 (sample SAMN10711878, study PRJNA513372) | rock metagenome | isolation source: Antarctica rocks | place: Antarctica: Victoria Land, Finger Mt sud
GCGGCAGGTGCTGAAGCAGCTGAAGTTTGGCGTCGGCGACGGGCGGCTGCGCTACTACCTGTACAACTGGCGCGTGCCCGACGAGCTGCAGCCGTCGCAGGTCGGGCTGGTGCTGCTCTAGGTTAGGGTTAGGGCCTGCAGCCGTTGCAGGTTGGGCTGGTGCTGCTCTGGGCCGGCGGGCCAGGCGTCTGTGTCACGCAGCGGGGTTAGGAGGCTAGGTTTCGTGCCCGCCGCGGCGGCCACACGATGATCCCTCCCCGCTTCTCTGGGACGGCTTCGCACGCTGCCTGGGTGGCGAGCGGCGTCGGCCGGTCCGGACGTGCGTCGCGGCGGCAGCATGACGGGGTGCCTGCGCCTGTCAGCGGGGCGGGCAGCAGCCCATGCGCCTCTGGGCGCCCCCACGCTACCTGACGGGCAGCGCCTGCGGGCGGCGGCCCTGGCAGCCGCCTGCGGCCTGGCAGGCCATGACTGATCGTCACCCTACCCTGCAATTATCGCTCGCATGCAGTTCAGGGGTGCACCGGCCGGCCACTGCTTGGGCGCGGCCGCGGCCGCCAGAGATCGCCTAGGTTATGCAACCCTGGGCCGCGGAGCAAGCCGAGATGCATGCCAACAGCCCATCACTTCCAGGGCTGGCGCATGCGACACCCAGCGATTACGGAACAGCTGCTGGTGGGGCGGCTCAGCAGCCCCGCCTGCGCGGGCGTACGCGTACACTTGAGGCTGGTTCTGATTGTCAGTTAGCACTGTCTGTCGGCCTTGTTCACGCTGTGTGTTAGACGCGCACAGCATCGCGCCCCCCGTGCCGCGCGCGAGTTGAGCCTGCTGAGACTGCCGTCGCGGCTCGGTATTGCGACGTGCGTAACAAAGTGCGTTGGCTGAAATGTTATTTGTGCCTGCTCGCGCCTGTGAGTGCCGCTGCCTGCCAGCGCTGGTGATGCCGCGGGGGATTGCGGCTATCAAACGCCTGCAGCATTCGCCACGCCTGGCTCCACTTTGTGCAGACTAGTGCCACGCAGGAGCGTGAATTACACTGCGCTGTGTGCCACTCACACGCACCCTGCCTCACATGGCTGAGCAGAGCAGCCACGCAGCACTCTGCCCACCTTGACATACGCGCACATGACTGGGCTGCAACGACAGGGATCTGCCCAGTGACCCTGCTCCCGCAGTTCACCCCGCATGCGGCTGCACCCCCTCGCCCTCTCCGCCCTCGCCCGAACGCGGCGCGCGGGCGTCCGCCGCGCCTGCACCTGCACGCAGAGATGCCACACACGCCTCAGGATGCAGCAAGGCAAATCATGAGCGCAACAGGGTGATGCATGCAGACTGGTACAGACTGTGCAGGAGAGCTTGGTAGTTGGCACCGTTTCCTCCATATTGCCACCGCAATCTGGCTGCAGCATCCCCACCACGACGCCATCGGGCGGTGTCCCTTGCACTGCCGTGCAGGCTGCCTGCCAGCAGACATACGCACTGCTCCTGCCTCACACAGCCGCCCCGAGGCGGCACACCCTCTCCTCACGCTCCACCCCGATACACCGCCGCCCAAGACCGCCCTAACACACCGCCACCCTCTCTCTAGAAAGACTGCTGCAGCAGCCAGGCTGCGCTCTACAGCATGCGCCTCCAAGTCCAGCCGACACGCCCAGCCAAGCGCATATGGAGAAGAGCAGGCGCGCCTCTGCCGTGCGCAGGCGCCCGGCCGCCCGCCTACGTCTGCAGGCCCTCCTTGACGATGTCGTAGGGGATGGCGGTCACAGTCTCCATGGACACGTTCTCCAGCATGAAGCCCTCGCGCGGGCCCTTGGGCATGCGCTTGCACATGGGCATCGGCTCTGCGCCGCGCAGCCGCCCAGCCCATGAGGCGCAGCGCGCGCCACGGCCGCAGAGGCACCCGAAAAAGCAGACAGCCACACGCTCCACAGCTGCACGTCAACATTCTTGTAGCAGCTTCGGTAGCGCGGACACGGCATTGCACAGCGTGCTGCGCTGTTACCAGCAGAGCAGCCTGAGGCGCGGTAACGTGAGTCCGCCAGGCTTCCGGGCCACGCGCGCGGGCAGCGCTGGCCGGCCGCCGCAGGGGCCCGCGGCTCGGTCAGGGCGCGGGCGCGCGCGCACCGCCCGCCTCCTTGGCCGCGTGCTTGGCGGCGTCGTTCTCCTTCCGCCGCCGCAGGAACTCCTCCTTGCAGCGGCTGGGCGTGACGTGCTCCACGCGCACGTGGATGCGCTTGTTGATTATGCGCCCGTTGACCTGCTTGTTGACCTCCACGCCCACCGCGCGCTTGGTCACGTTCCAGATCACGCCCGTGCGCCCGTAGTACACCTTGTGCGGCATCCCCTGCACGGCGGCGCGTGCGGCGCCTGAGCAGCCGCCTGCGCCGCTGCAGGCTGCCCCGGCGGGACGCGGCGCCCTTGCCGCAGCACGCTTGATTCGCCGTTCGCTCTCGCTCTGCTCGGTGCGCGTGCCAACCCCTAGTCTCCAGCTAGAGAGCGCTTTCTCTGGCGCTGCCGCTAACTACCAAGGGTGGACCGGACGCACGCGCTGGACCGTCGCCTGCAGCCTCCATCCCTCTACGTTCACGCAAAGTGCCCAGCCGTGCGCTGGCACCGCTCGCTAGTATTAGTGCAGAGCAGCGGCCTGCCTCAGCGCAGTGCGGCGCATCCAATTTACGCCTCGCAAGCAACCCCGCCCACCAGCGCGACGCGGCGGGCTGCGGCGACATACCTTCTGCACGGCGGAGTTGACTTTGATGTCCACATAGTCGCCGATGTGGTAGGTGCGCAGGTAGACGGACAGCGGGATGTAGCCCTTGCCACGGAACGGCCGCGAGAAAGAGTCGCGCGTGCGCGCGCGGGTACCGTGGCCGGCCGGCATCCTGACTGCCGCTGTGCTCCCTCGGGCCTCCTTCCTGGGCTTGCTGCCTGCTCTCTGGAAAGCGAGGCGGCTACTGTGCCCTGGACCTAGCAAAGCCCTCGCACAGAGCGTAGTTTCTGAATGAGGCTGTCGTGATGCGTGATCACTACCAGCATCAGCAGACGCAAGCCAGGCCTAGAGAAGAGACGTTGAAGTGCGTTTTAGTAGCAAAGGCGTCTGCGACTCAATGGCGCCCAGCGCACAGGGGCTGCGGGCGCCGGGTGCACAGGCACGAGCGGCGGCGCGGTACACCCTCCCTGGTCAGCGGCCTGCGGTCAGCCGGTGCCGCACGCGGCAACGGCAGTGCGTGGCAGCCAGCGCTAACGGTGCCGGCAACTCGCGAGTCATCCGCGGCAAGTGCTACATTACTCGAGACGTGCGCTGGGGTGCTGCGCTGCTCTCTGCATTGGCTGCATGCAACGCACGGGGCGTGCAAACTTCCCAGCTTCCATGCTCACACTTGGGCGCTGCGCGCAGAACATTGACACCGACCAAATCATTCCGGCAGAGTACCTCACGCTGGTGCCCTCCAAGGTAAGTCACAGCCTACTGGCGCGAGGCTACTGCTTGTCTCCTTTGCCAGCTCCAGGTTGGTTTGCTGCGTCTGGCCTCACAGGCGTGTGTGCGGGGGCGTGCAGCCGGAGGAGTATGAGAAGCTTGGAAGCTATGCCATGATAGGCCTGCCAACCGAGCTGTATACCACACGGTGAGCTGCACCGGCCCCTTCACGGGGAGCTGGGTGGCGCCCCTATTGTTGCCTCTTTGACGCCGTTGCGGCCAAGCAGTGACTGGCCCGCTGACAGACAGCCACTTCCTGCAGTGAGAGTCAGCGGGCTGTCGTTGTCCCTCCATCCCACTCTGCTGTGAGCCCACCAGCGCGGCACCACCCCGTCTGTGCTGCTGCTCAAGATATTGCTTTGCAGTGCGTACCTGAGCAGTTCATGTTCGGCACAGCGACACCGTGTGGCGCAGGTTCATTGAGGACAATGAGATGAAGACAGAGTACCCGGTGGTGATTGGCGGCGAGAACTTTGGCTGCGGGTCCTCGAGGGAACATGCGCCGGTCGCGCTCGGCGCGTCAGGTGGGGGGCGCAGCAGCGAGCAGGCTAGCGGTGCCTGCAGTGCTCTCTGCCAGGCAGGCGAGAAGACAGTGCTTGCAGTCAATATTGCTAGACTGAACGCCCTGCGCGCTCCTCGTGCAGCAAGCAGAACAAGAGCTAAGAGCTGGTGCTGGGAAGTGAGCTAAGAGCTTGGGGTCGTCTGAAGGCTCGGCTTTGCCCTGATGCTGGGAAGCGCGCGGGGCGCAGGCGCAAAGGTGGTGGTGGCGCAGTCGTTTGCGCGCATCTTCTTCCGGAACTGCGTGGCCACGTGCGCGCCCCGGCGTTTGCTGTGCACAGCGATGTGGGGGCGGCGAAACAGCAGGTCCGTGCATGGCGATGTGGGGCAGCGAGACAGGGAGCCAAGCTCTCTGCGCCTCTGCGAGCACCGCAGCAGGCTCCTGCCATGACAATCGACTTCGCTCAGACAGGCCAGCCTTGCTGCCTGTGAAGCTGTCTGCGCGCGCTGCAGGGGCGAGCTCTACCCGTGCGAGACGGGCGTCAGGCTCTGCGAGGAGCTGGAGACAGGCGCGCCCCGCCGCCCGACCCGACCCGCCGCGCAGCGCTGCGCGAGGCACGAGGCCTGGGCGGCCGCGGCGAGCGCCGCCGGGGCCGCCCGAAGCCGGCCGCGCGGCATGCCTGTCCTTGCGCGCGTGTGGCCGATGCAGCTACAGGTAGGCCATATACCCTACCCTATACGCGAGCGCGCGTGGCCAGGCCGCGAGGTGGAGGTGGACATGGACCGCGATGTGCTCACCGACCTCGCCTCCGGCAAGGAGTACCCGCTCAAGCCGCTCGGCGAGGCGCGCTGCCCAAACCCTAACCCTATAGCCGGCGCGCTCGTGCATGCCTGCTGGCCGGGGCGCGGCGGGTGTGTGAACAGGCTGACGGTGGACCTGCCGTGAGGGCGACAGCGTGTGCTGTCAGGCAGACGAAAGCTGAGCTGGCAATGGCGAGCGGTGACTGAGGCCAGTGCTGCCGCACGATAAGCACAGCATGCACATGTTCATTCCCTGTGTCTGCGTTACCAGAGTGGCTGTGAAGCTGTTTTATGAATGTCCTGTACCTATAGGACAGACACGCAAGTGACGCAGGCGTGGCGCGGCAGGCGGGGCCGGTGGTGGACGCTGGCGGCCTGTTCGAGTACGCACGGCAGACCGGCATGATCAAGGCCGCATGAGGATGGCTCCAGCCAGCTGGCTGCTCGGGCAGTGCGCTTGAGGCGGCCCCAGGCCGATGGGCAGCAGCGCGCTGTTGCCGTCCGCCGTGCTGGCAACCACGCTACTCTGTGCTTTGGCTGCTGTGCATATGTGGCAGGTAGCCTGCTGCGCACGCTCTTGGAGCTCGTGCACGGCTATGCAAGTGCGCGTCTGGCGCTACGCCCTCTGTGCCAGTGTATTCTGAGCAGTGTTGGGAGGCAGTGGTATGTGCGCATGAGCATGCTCCATTTTTACGTGTTACAGCAGCAGCATTGGCTCTCTCATGCCACTATGACCCGCACGCGTGCGGCAGACGCGCACCGACTATGAGCTGTGGCACGCAGCTTGCTAGACCAGACACTGAACCAGACGCGGACACTCTTGCGGCCTGCACTGTACAAGCAGGCTCATGGAAGCTCTACCCCCTCAGCCTTGAGCTCCTTTTCCGCCTCGCGCTTCGCCCACGTCAGGATGCTCGTGTCCGGCTTGGCGTTCAGGCCAAAGCCAAGCATGCACACCGCGATGACCCACGTTGCATACCTGCGCCGCAGCAGCCCTCTGCCGTCAGTGAAAGTGCGCTGTTCAGGAGCAGCTGTTCAGGCGCCTGCACCTGAGCTTGTCATAAAGAGACGGCTCACAACACGCACCGCACGCGCCCCGCGCCAGCCCCGCACGGAGGCAACCTCCTGCCCACGCAGGCCACCCTCGTGCCTCAACGTGCTAAGCTAAGGCACTGCCCCACTATGGTCAGGAGAGATGCAATGCATCCCAACACCCAGCCCTCACCACTGCACTCTGCTCCAACCCCTGCCCAGATCAGCTTAAGAGTGTGCACCTGCTCTACAGCGTGAGTGTTTGTGATAAACAGTAACCTTTGCGATGGAAACTCCCTTCTACTGCTAGTGGCTCCGCCCCTAGCAACTAGAGCCGCTCAGTTGCACAGGCAGGTCAAAGTGGAATGCTGCCATCCAGAAAGCAGCAGCGCACACGGGAACCTCCAGGCGCGGCCCACTCGCGCAACACTCTGCTGCTAGGAGAGTTAAGTTGCGAGCACACAACATGCACACCGCCAGCCCCCTGCCACCCCACAGCAGGAGTCAGAAGCCCGCACCAGGGCGCCTCCCAGCTCTCCCACTTGCGGCGCTGCCCTGGCGGCGGCGGCGTCTCGTTGAAGAGGTATCCGCTTGGCTCGTGTTTGCCTTCAGACCAAAAGCTGTTGTTGTGGCTGTCTCCCGCGCGCGGCCGCAGGTTGCGCAGCGCTGCAGGGCGCAGCCGCGGCAGAAAAGACATATTGGAGCGCGCAGCTGCGCGCAAATGTTGATACACGCAGTTGCGACAAGCTTCTGGCCTGGCGCTCTCTGCACTTGTCGCAAGGGGGCTGCACAAAGGCCAGGCAAGCTTGCCCTCCCTCACTGCAGACTTGAGCAGGAACAGAAGCGAGCTGCTACGGAGGTCTAGGGGGCCAGCCCTCTCGTGCTCCTCCACCAGGCTGGCGTGGTGCAGCCTGGGCGTCGAGTCACAGCTGAGGCACGCCAAACCCCCACCAGCGAGTGCCCCAGCAGAGCACGCAGCGAGCCAGGCTTGGGGGAGCACAACTGCAATGGGCGCCCTGCCACTTGCACCAGCAACCTTGGCGGCGCAGCGGTTTTCAGCGCAGACGAGTGCGACCCGCGCGTCTGTGCCCTACTGGCTGTGCGGCATTGTTACGTCTTGGCTGGGCATGTCTACCGCGCTTTGCGCCACTGTTCCAATGCATCTGACCGCCTGATGCGCCCGCAGGCTTTGCGCCGAGCTGCCATCACCGAACACAGGCACGCCGCGGTAGCTGTGTTGGTTGGCGTATGCTTGCGCCTGGTGCAGAGCTGCGCTGGAGCTCAAACTCGGTACCTGCACTGCGCAATGCAAGCCATATGCTGCATTGCTATGGAGTCTTGACAACATGCGAGTGCTGCAGGCGCGGCGGTTGAGGGCCGGCGCAGCGCGGACAGCGGTGGTAGCGAGCGCGAGCGCCGAGCCTGGCCCCACGCTGCGGAAGCCAGAGTTGGTCAGCAAGCCCGTCGTGCGCGAGGCCCCGTCGGAGGAGCACGATGCAGCGGCCGCCAAGCCGTCCTCGTCGTCTGCCACGACTGCAGCCCCGTGCGACCCCAAGAAAGCCTTGTCGTGGGGCCGCGCCGCGCGCAGCGAAGGCACCAGTGTGTGTCTGGAGGGTCTGTTGCGTCAGAGACAAGCGCGGCTGCAACCTGCGCAGCACGCTGAATATGTAGGGGAATGCAAATTGGAAGAGGCAGGACTGCCGTATCGGACGCTGTCCGTGCACGCTGAGCAGGCAGCCCGCAGCATTGCAGGCGGCTTGGCTGCAGAGTGTCCTTCGCCTTGCTGCTGCAGGCGCTGGCGCACGGCGCCCGTCGCCTGCCTGCAGTCTGTGATTATTGGTCCTGAGGGGCTGCCGTGTGGCTGCCGGGGGGTGCAGACGCACACGGCTTGCAGCGCCGCGTAGCGTGCTGCTGTGCGCGAGCACAGGGTGTGCGCAGCAAGTCATGCAGAAGTCCGCTTCCTGTGCGCGTACAGCACGTGCAACTGCTGCGCGACGTTGCATGACCAGCAACAGCGCGTGCCGGGAGCCCCTGTTCTTGGGCTCCCGTCCGTCAGCGCTTTGAGCGCCCGTTCTTGCGCCTCATGGCAAGCCGGTGAAGGGCCGCCCGTGTGCGGGCGCAGGGCGCGCGGCGTGACGATCGAGTTGCAGCGCTCGCAGGCCAAGGCCATGCAGCGGTACTTCCGCGAGCTCAACGCGCAGAAGGCCGCCGAGAAGGCGCAGTGCGCGCCCGCGCTCCAGTCGTCAAGCCGGGGCGGCTCTGGTCTGTGGGGTCTAGCACGGCTGCAGGACAACAGAGAAACCTCAGAGCTGTGTTGACATGAGGAGCGGCTGGCGTGCCGGCCAGCAGCTGCTGTCGGCCCCTGCCGCAGTCGCCAAGGCTGTGATTGTGCGCAACTGAGCAAGACGGGCTGCAATGCATTAGAGTATCAAAGTGGTGCTGGACCTCGCCCTGGTTGGCCAGAGCCCCTGCGTGTCTCCATTGACACGCCTGGCAGCTTGTGTAGACAGGCCTGATGGCCCTGCTCTGCTGCCATCTGCCGTCGCCTCGAGGTGAGCGGGCGTGCGCGTCCGCGCGTGGCAGGGTATTCGGCTGGACGAAGAAGAACGAGATTGGGAACGGGCGGTGGGTCATGTTTGGCTTCGCGGTGGGCTTGCTGACCGAGTACGCGACCGGCGTGGACTTCATTGACCAGCTCAAAATGATTGTCTCGTTTCTGGGCATTGCGGACGTGGAGTGACCGGGTGCTGGCGCATGCGCGGCTCGCCCGCGCACGCAGTTGGACTTGCGCTGCCCGTGATCAGCGCTACTGGCTGCAGCCTGCAGCGGCGGCAGCCTGGGGCGCTCTGCTTTCCCTCCAGCCGGTGCCCGTGCGCGAGAGAGGGTGCTGGCACTCCGCGACCCGGTTTTGCTCTGGCCTTCTTGTGAGCGTTCTGCTGAGCAATGCAGGCACCGGGCGAGTCAGAGCATGAAAGGTGACAGGGGACAGCTGCGAACTGTACACTGTGGACGCAAACAGAGTCACTACAGTACTTGGTAACAAAGAGTCTTCACGATTGTCCTCTCCCCTTGCATGCGCTTCAACATGGCCATGTTGGAACGCATGCACGGGGACCATGGTGTACTTACCAAAACGAGGCATGGCTGGACAGGCCGACAGCACTGCCTTCAGAGCAGTGTGGGGCCGACAGCACTCCTTTCAGAGCACTGTGGGGGGACCTGCCGGCTCTGCACCAGCGCTCCTAAGCAGGCCACAGCCTTGCAAAACAGCCAGAAGCGCAGACTTAGCATGCTCATGCAGACTTACACGATTGCAACGTCCTGACTGCGGCTCTGCTACTTGGCTCTCATGCTACCTATGCATCCGGACACGGTTATGACAGGACGGCTGCACCCCAAATGAACCAGATTCCTGAGGCCAGAGCACCAGCTCAGTTGCACAACCCCAGCTGGCCTCACTGGCTAGTTCTACTTGGCCGCACACCACACACAGACCATCACAAGACACAGGCTGCACCGGAAACCCGGCGCCAACATACGCCATACTACGCTGGGGTTGTGCATGCTACAGCTCGGCAACGCCTCAAGGGCCTTGGCCTTGCTGCGCCAGCTCTGCGCAATCGTCGCACTCGCCGTCGCTGGCACCGTCATCGTCGCCCCAGTCCCCAAACGGCCGCTGCTTGTGAAAGATGCAGCACTCTGCGCGGCGCACTGTGGCGTCAGCGACCCTCGCTCCCTGGTGTCGACCAGCTTGCACGAGAGGCCGGCCGGGGCGCACTTTTTGACTTTTTCTTGTTCAAGGCCTCGTTGTCCACCACGTCCTCTGCCCACCGCACCGCCTGCCGGGCATGCACGCGTCACGCTTGCACAGCATGGCCAGGACAGGTATCTGCACAGGTCATGCCCGCGCAGAGGCGCACCTTCTTTTTCCGCCTGGGTACGAGCCGCAGCGTGAGCACTTCTGCAAGCGCACAGCAGCCTCGTGAGCTTAGTGGCAAGCGTAAACCACAACGGCAGTAAGGAACAGCACGGCACCTGCAGGCCCGGACTGGGAGGCGTGCTGCGTAGCGCTACTTGCCCCGTTCTGCAAGCTGGTCACACTCGAAGTCGTGCTCTGGCTGTGCATGCCGTGCCAGCACAGCAGCTGGATGCTGAGCGCCGCGCGCCGCAACTTAACTAGACTAGAAACTGCTCAGCCTGTCTGTCTGACGTAAGAATAGCTGCGCAGGCGTGGAAAATAGCCTCCGGTGGATATGCAAGCACGCGGAAGGAGAGGAAAAACTGAAGCCGAAGCTGAACGGCGTGACAGGGGTACATCTAGGGTGCCAAGGGGTGCCAGACCTCCTCATCATTACCACAGAACAAAAACACCTGGGGCAGGCAGACACTGATATGGCGCGGGCTGCTTTGTATGGAAGGCTCTGAGTGCGCGCGCCCTTCAGTGAACCCAGGCGTGTTTGGTTGTAAGCCTGTTTCAGCCAGCTACGGGCTGTTTGCGGGGCCTGAGCTCGCAAGGCCTGTAAGCAGTGCATTATGATGCTCCTCAGTGAGCATGGCCTGTGCGTGCCGCCGCATGCAGCCTGGATAGCCAGCGCATGCGCTGCAAGCCTTGCAGCGCACACACTGCCGGTTACAGAGTCCAGACGCTTATGCCACTGCCAGGCACCCCCGGCACACCAGCGCATGCGTCGGCGCTGCCACGGCGCATGCCGAGCCGTGCGCCTGCATGCGCTCACAACGCGCCCAGCGCCCGCGCGCTCCCTGCAGCGCGCGCACAGCCGGACCGCCACCGGGGACGCCCTGCTCTGCCGGTCACAGCTTCCCGAGCAGCCCACCTGCACCCCTAAGAGAGACGCCCCCGACGCCCGCCAACAGCCCGCGGCATGCTGCCACCCCCCCCCCGCCAGCGGCCTCACAGGTAGCCCATGGCCTTCTTGTAGGTCACCTCCTCCTTCCAGGTCACGCGGTCCTCGATCCAGTTGCCGCTGCTGTTGCGCCGCGTCAGGTCCCGCTTGCCCGCCGCGGGCTTGCCTGCGCGCGCGCGTCACGGCCATTGCTCGACCCCAGCATCATGCCATGTCCTGCAACTCTTTACGGGTGGCCCCGCTTGCCCGCCGCACGCTTGCCTGCGCGCGCACTGGCCCTTCGACCCCCAAAATCCTGCCACGTCCTGCATCTGTTGACGAGGCGCCCCGCCTGCCCGCCGCGCGCTTGCCTGCTTTTCTTGTAGCACCTCACCAGCCATGTCCAACATCCTGACGGCACAGCAGTCCCTGCCAATCCATGCATGATGCTTGCCAACAACACCTTGCGTCTAGGTCTGCCATCATCCCAAGTTTTGCACTCCAGGTGCTCACACAGTCACATGACAGTGCTGAGGTGGCTGCTCTGTTTGGCAGCCGCCGTGTTGGCACACGCTGAGAGCACAGGCCGCCGCAGAGCTCCTTCAAGGGAGTAGCCCAAATGCCAACAGCGGCCGGTCTGTTGCAGAGACCACAGCGCAGCAGACCAGCAGAGGCCGGGCGCGGGCGCGCACCAAAGACCTCGTCCAGCGGGCAGGTCTTCTGGCGCTGCTGGAAGATCTCGTCGGGGTCGACCGCCAGCTGCGCGGCCAGCTGGCCCGCCAGCGCGCGCCCGCGCGCCCAGTCCGGCACCGGCTTGCTCGGCGCCGCGTCGTCGGCCTCGTCCTCGTCGCTGTCCTTGTCGCTCCTGCGCGGGTGGCGCTCCCATGTGCAGGATGGAGCGGGGCTGCCGGCTGCGGCAGGCCGCTGCTTCCCTGACGGCGCCCCTCCCACAGCCCGCGTCGCTTGTGCGTGTACGGTGCCCTCATTTGGAGCTGGCTCCAAGATCAGGGGAGAGCCGGGGTTGCGTCAGACTGAAGCCCTGGTCTCAGCTCCAGCCTCTGGCCAATGCTCCACTCCTGCTTCAATCTAAAAATCTGCAGCATGGGGGACTGCCGCGCAGAGCGTGTCAGCGGTCGGGGCAGGCTGCAGGCCATGGGTCGGGCCCGCACTTGTAGGGCGAGATCTCGTATGTCTGCGGCCCGGCCTCCCTTGCGGGCGCGGCGCTGCCCGGCCCCGCCGCGCCCAGCGCCGCCGGCCCCGAGGAGGACCCTCCGGCCGCGCCGGCAACCCTGGGGAAGCCCCCCCAGGCCGCCCCAGCGGACACCGCGGCATGCGCCGCGCGAGCCGGGAGCTCCCCGGAGCCCCGCGCCTCCAGCGCTGCCGCCGTAGCCGCCGCGGCCGCCGCGTGCGCGGGCTCCGGCGCCGCGGCGGCGATGGCGGCAAGGTCGGGCGCTGGCGGCTGCGGCTGCGGCGGCGGCGCGGCCGTGCGCGCGCGCTTGGCCTCCGCCGCCTGGGCAGGTGGCGAATCCGAGCATTGATGAGGGGTGCTCTAGAGCGATGGAAATGCTACACTTGCCATGCATGACAGCATCGCATGCAGCCACCAGCGCTCTTGGCAGCCCGTGCAGACTTTGCAGCGCGCCATCAGCCGCCTTACCTCAGTCGACCGCACGCACAGGCGATATACTGTTTCCTCGACGTCGCAGTGCACGGGGAGCATCATCGACATAAGTGCAAAGCCGCGTGCCAGCACAAGCGCGCCTGTTGGCTCTCTCGAGCACATATCAGTGTCCCGGTGCCGACGCCCGCCTTACGCATCAGCACGGGCCATACAGCCATCGCGAGCGCCCCACGGCGCGCCTGGTCGGCGCGCTGCGCGGCCTTCCGCTTGCGCTCGTCCTCCTCGGCCGCCGCGCGGTCCGCCGCGGCGCGCTCTGCCTCGGCCTGCGCGCAGGGTGCGGGCGCGTCGAGCAGGGACCCGGCTATCTGATGCCGCCTATATGGCCAGTTCGACACCTGCGCTGGCCCGCAGCAGGCCGCTTGCGAGCGGGGCCGGTTCGCATCCGGGGGGACGGCAGGCTGTGCCACGTGCATGTCAGGGGGCGCCCAGCCCTCCAGACGCGCGCGCACAGAATGAGCGGCGAGGCTGAGGGCGCAGGCGCACCCAGCTTCTGGCTCGGGGGCCCGTGCACGGCACAGCGCGCGGCATGGCTGCTGCCAGCTGTTTCTTTTCTTGTGTCTGGACGGCAGAGAAAAGGCTCCTTGCTTGGTGGGCAAGCAAGCCATCCCCGGCCGCGCAAGGGCGGGGCGCGGGCGAGCGGCGGCGGGCGCCACCTTGCGCTTGAGGCGTAGCTCGTCCAGGCGGCGCTGCTTCTCCTCGCGCTCACGCCGCTCGGCCTCCTCCCGCGCGCGCCTGCCGGCCGCAGCGCAGACGCGGTGACGAGCAGTGGCACCATACCGCTCCATGGTGATGCACAGAAGCGGTCAGCCTTGTCACCAGTGTTGCTCTGACCAGCCTCGTGTCGGCACCCGTGACGTACGGCGCAGTCTCAAGGCCACAGCCAGCCAGCAGAGTGCACATGACGCGCAGCCTGTGCTCTGCTTGCTTGCTCGTCTGCGCGCATGCACTGTGCCGGGGGACGGGTACGCTCTGCTGTGTGCTCCGGAGCTTGGGCAGCATGAGCGGCACAGCGAGCGGATGCGCACCGCCGCGCAGCAGCCTCCTCGTCGCGCCGGCGCTGCGCATCCGCTGCCGTGCGCCGCGCCTCCTCATCGGCGGCCGCCTGCAAGCCGTATTCATGTTACCCTGTCCGTGCATCTCAGTGCATGTCTGTCTCTGTTGAAGCGCAGTGATCAAACACCGATGCGCCCGCTGGAATATCTGCACAACGGCTGCTTGCCTGTGGGCAGCGTCGCCTATCCTGTGGTGCAGCGGGGTGCTCGCCCCGACACCGCTCCATTGCACTGGCGGTCGACCAGCTGAACAGCGCGCCGACAGGCAGCGGCGCGCGATGCATGTCGTGCAGTACACGCATGGCACGTCGCTCACTGTCAGCAAGTGAACATTGCACTCCCCTGCCGACCTGAAGAGCGGCGAGCGCAGGGCACCTTGGCGTCGGCGGCGCGCCGCGCGCGCTCCTGCCGCTGCTTCTCGGCGGCCTTCTGCGCCGCGCGCTCGGCGCCGCGCTGCGCCTCGCGCCGCCGCGCTGCGTCCGCCGCCTCCAGCGCGCGCACCTGGCGTGCGGCCGGGCGCTCTGGAACGGAACCCCCCGGAGCTGCGGCGCACAGGGTCAGGCATCTGTGCCCTACTTTTAAGAACGTAATGTCCAGCTTGCAGTGTCACGATGCAGTGCGGTTGCCGGAGGCTGATGGGACGCAGTCTGGACGGGCGCATGTCGAGGGGCGCGTTGCGCTTCTCTTGGAAGGCAGGACGGCGGTCAGCTGCACATGCAGGTCATGGCTGCCAGCCGTGCGCCAATGCAGCAAATGTGGAACCGAAAAGCGCCGCGGCGCACCTTGACCGGCTTCTTGCCGGCGGCGGGCGCGCCCTCGGCCGGCTCCGCGCGCGCGACGAACGGCAGGAACGAGCGCACGGTGGACACCAGGTTGGCGCCCAGGCCGCCGATGCCGCCGCCGCCGCCGCCGCCGCCGCCGCCGCCAGCCGCATCACGCCCGCTCGCTGGCGGCAGCTCTACGGCTGCCGCCGCTTCCAGCGCGGGGTCCAGAACAGGCTGCGCCTCCTCGCTGGGCTCCTCCCTGCTCGGGGGCTCCGGCGCGTGCGCAGGTCCCGACCCAGGGTCTGCCGCCGCGTCGCCGCCGCCTGCGGCCTCCCCAGCCCTCCCGTGCGCAGCCGCTGGGCCAGCAGAGGGCGCATCGGCGACCGGGGCCACCGTGACGCGCTCTGCGGCGGCTGGCCGGGTGCCCGCATGCTGCACCTGGTCTGGCGGCCCTGTCGCCGGGGCAGGGCCGGGGTCTGAGCTGTGGCGCGGGGCACTGGCGCTGCTAGGCGCTGTCTCGTTGCCGCTCAAGGCCCGCCCGGTTTCTGGGGCGGACGCCAATGCGGCGGCGGCAGCTGCGCCAGCGTCCTGTGCAGGCCCCGCAGCGCTCACAGCTGCTTCGTCGCCGCGCGCCCCCGCCGCCGAGTCCGCTGCAGCATCGCGGCCAGCACCGGCGCTCTCGGCAGCGCCCGGCGCGCGGCTGGGCGCTTGCGCTGGGGCAGGACCCTGATCAGGGTTTGCGTCAGGTCCAGGGCCCTGTTCAGGGTCGGCGTCAGGTCGCGCGCCGCCCTCGCCCGCCCCAGCGGCGGCGGCCGTGCGCCGCGCGCCGCCGCCGGGCGCCCAGCGCGCGCCGGACGCAAAGGCCGACCGGCCGCCGCCGCGGCCGGCGGCCGCGGCGGTCGGGATGTCGGCGCCGGTCTTGTAGGCGGTGCCGCCGCGCGCGCTGCCCGGCGCGCCGCCAGCCGGCGTCGCAAACGCGTCCGCGCCGTCCTCGTAGCCGCTGTCGCCGCCACTGTCGTCGCTGGGCTCGATCACCACGTCCACGTCTGCGTCCGAGTCGGCGGCGGCGCCTGCGGCGCCGGCGCCGGCCCCTGCAACCTCTGCGCTGCCGGCCGGCGCCTGGTGCGCGGGCGCGGGCGCGGGCGCGGGCGCGGCGGCCGCCGGCTGCGCCTGGGCCGCGGCGGCCGCGTCGCCGGGCGCTGCCCCGGACGCTGTCCCGGACGGGCCCGCAGGCGCGGGGTGTTCCCGCAGGCCGCGTTCATGGAGGGCGTGGGCCGCCGCCTGGGCCGGCCCCGTCCGCGCGTCCGCCTGAGCCTCATCGGCCTGCGGCCCTGCGGTGGGCGCAGCGTGCGCCCCAGCGTCCGCCGGCCCCGCCCCAGGCCCCGGGGCCTCCAGCGCGGGCGCTGGCGCGTGTGCTGCCAGCGCAGTCCCGGCGTCCGCGGGCTCCTCGGCGCTCCCGGCCGCCGCGGCCTCCTGGGCCGGTGCGGCTGCCCCGGCCGCTGGCGGCTGCGGCGCCGGGCATGCCAGGCTCGCCCTACTGTGGCCCGCAGCGCAGGCCGCCGAGCGTGCGTGCTGCTGGTCCGACTCCGAGCCGGCCGCTCCCCCGGCATGCGGCGCGGCGGCCGCCTTGGCGGCCGAGCGCAGCACGCGCCGCGGCAGCACACTCGCCGGCGCCGCGCCAGGGTCGGCGTCAGGGCCGGGCGCTGGGGTTGCGCTTGCGGGCGCGGGCGTCCCCCGCGCGGCCGAGCGCGCCGCACCGCGCGTTCGCCGCGTCGGGCGGGCGTCGGGCGTGGGGGCAGGTGCGGCGCCCGCGCCGCCGAACCCTGGGCCACCTGCAGCCTGCAGCGCGCCCTCGCAGGGCTGGCCGCTGTCCGCCGCCGGCGTGTCCGGCACCGCCCCGCCCGCCCGCTCGCCCGCGCCCGCGGCAAGCGCTCGTTCCTGCGCTGCGCCGGCGGGCAGCGCGCCGGAGGCGCCCGCTGCCGGGCTCGCGGGCTGGCCGCCCGGCGCCGAACCCGCCGGATCGCCCCGGGCCGCGGCTTCATGCAGCGGGAGCGCGCGCGCTGGCTGCCCATCCAGAGCCGCGCCCGCCGCTGCGGGCGCCTCGCTAGCGGGGTCGGGGTCTCGCACCTCGGCCGCCGCGGCTGCGGCGGACGCCGCAGCCGCCCGGCCGTGGCAGCCGCCCGCCTGCCCGCCGGTCGCCCTGGCGCTCCGACGCCCTGCTGTCCGCGCGGCGGCAGAGTGCTCCTGGCTTCCTGCCTCCTGCTCACCCGCGCCCTCTGGTGCGCCCAGGGTGCCCGGCGCGCCGTCGCCGGCTGCGCTGCCCGGCTCGCCGCCCTCGCACGCGGCCGCAGCGGGTGGGCTGGCTACAGCAGGGTCTGGTGCGGGGTCCTCGGCATCGTCGGGCGCGCGCTCCGCGCCGCTGGCGGCGCGGGTGCGCGCGCGCGCAGGCGCGGTGCGCTTGCGCGCAGGAAGATCCGGGGAAAGGGCGCGCTCGGCAGCGTGCGCTCCCACCGCTGCAGGCAGCCGAACCAGGTCATGAGTAGCTGGGTGGATGACAGCGGGCGCTCGGCAAGACAAGCTCGCGACCTGTAGCAAGCGGTGAGATTTGCGACGTCAGACACAGCTGCGGGGAGGTTGAGGTTCAGGTTCTGGTCAGTTCCAGCCAGCCCCACCTGCGCTCGCCAGACCAGTATGCAGCAAAGGCTTCAGCCTGGGCGACAGCCTGGGTGAACTTGTTGTCCTTTCATAGGATAAGGGATACACAGAGTCAGCCTCGCCTGGGTCCGTAGCTCCGCCGTCCTCCGCTGCGCTGGCAGCCCGCGTGTTCGCCCGCGTCGCGCGCGCGGCCCTGCCCGGCGCCAGCGGCGGCCGGCCGGCGCGCGCGCGTGCTGCGCGCGTCGCGCGCGGCGGGGCCGGCGCTGCAGCCGCGTCCGTCGGCCCTGGCTGCTCCACGCTCGGCGGCGCAGCGTCCGCTGCGGCCGCTTCTGCTGGCGCAGCGCTTGCCGCGGCAGCATCCTCCGTGGCCTCCTCGGCGACGGCGGCCAGCTCTGGGGGGCGCGCGCGCGGCTTGCGCGTGCGGCGCGCAGTCGCTGGCTCCTCCTCGTTCTCCTGCGGGGTGCAGCTCAAGCGCTTGCTGCTGCCAGCCAGTCTCCACAGCAACCCCTTGTCTGCATATGCACTGCACAGACACCCTCCTGTACCTGTGTCAGTGTGAAGTGCTGTGTGGCTAGAAGCGCACGGTCATGGGCCAGATGCCAAGATCTTGACATCACGGCCTGTGTAAACGACCGCAGGTGGAAAGCCCACCTTGCCGCGCGCGGCCCCTGCAGCGGCAGCGACCGCTGCGGCCGCACTATCGGGCGCCGCTGGGTCGCCGCGCGTCGGTGCGCAACCGGCTATGTGCACGCGCGCGCCCCGAACCGCTGCCTCCAGCCAGCTTACGTCCTGCGCAAAGGCGCTCCGCACCGCCTCCAGTTTCGTGGCGCCCGCCCGCTGCAGCGCATCCCGCACCAGCTCATAGCTCTTTGCCATCGCTGTTTCCACTGGCGCTGGCCTGCCTCAAGGGCGCGGTCAGGCCTGGCGCTCAAGCTTGCAGGCCGTGCTCGCACAACCAGTGCTGGGCAAGTGCAGCGCTCCCAGCGCAAGCGAGCCACAAGGGAGACACAAATTGCGGCGCTTCCTACTGTAGCGAAGCTTTCCTACCGAGCCAGCAGACGCAGCGCTGCGAGCTGCTTCACTTTTTGAATCCAAGGCCAGATAGGTTAGGGTACTTGTGGCTTATTGGAGTGCATTATTGCTAGCAATGTGCATTGAGTCCATAATCATGCCAGGCATGCTACCAGCGCCCGCCAGAAGCAAGCAGATAGCTGACCAGGTAAGGTTGGGCACAGCCGCTCAGGGAACCCGCCAATAACGTGCACAGCATGCCTCTTTACTACCGAGTCGCAGCAGCCTGCCTTTACACGCTCTTGCATATGCTTGCACGCAGTGGGTAGTCAGCTCTCAGTAGCACACGCCTGGCAGCAGAGGCACAGGACAGTCCAGTCACAGTGACTACCCCTGGTGCACCCACCCACCATGAGCAATTGCTCGTGCTGATAAGAATGACTCAGTGCGTGATGGCCAAGCCCTGACCCGCATGCACTCGATCATCAAGTTCTATGACGCATATATCTATAGCAAGCGCACGGTTGGCTGCCGCGCAGCGATAAGCGCGCAGCGACGTGCTTGCAGTCTGCCGCCAGGCTGCAGCGCCCGCGCAGCAGACCCCCTAGCCCTAGCTAAGCCCTACAGTGCGCCCCGGCCGCGCACGCGCAGCGCGAGCACCAGCGCGGCAAGGGCAACAGCGGCCGCCGCCAGCGCGCGCCGCGCGCGCCACAGAGCGCCGGGGGCGGCCGAGACCGCCGCGATGGCGGCCGGCGCGCGCTGCAGCAGCAGCGCGGTGGCGCGCGTGGCGGCGGCAAAGACGGGGGCCCGCCCCATGCGCAGCCGCCGGCCCGCTGCGGCCTCTGCCTCCGCCGCTGCGCGGCCAAGGTGCTCTGTCAGAGTGCCCCACATGAGTAAAGAGAGAAAGAATGCAGAGAGAGCAGCTTACTCATGGGCGAGTTTGCGTCTTAAGGCGATGCTTGCACTAAGCATGCTGTTACTGAGAGCCCGCAGCGACAGAAAGCACTACAGGCCAGAAGCTGGATGGGGCACCTCGTCACACTTTGTTGCCCCGGGGCCTGACAAAGCCATGCAGCGGCACGCTTACCACCCAGACAAGAACGTCTGACAAAGTAGCCATGCACGGCGCAAAACGAGTGTTGGCTGCAAACCACTACACCAGGCGCTCCAGCAGGCCGCAACGGGCGCACATGCTCCTGCTCCTGCTCCTATCCCTACCCCCTCCATACGTGCTTGTATGGGACCTGCAGCGGGCAAAGGCCAGGCCAGGTCGGGAGGGGCGACACAGGAGCAGGGCGCGCACCGCGCTGGTACGCGCGCAGCGGCTCGCTCTTGCAGGCCACCAGGATGAACAGCGGGTACACCATGGCCATGATGGCTGCGCCCTTCCAGAACGTCCAGTACATTGTAGCTAGCGTGCACACGGAGCCAAAGCCTGCGCGGGCGGCCGGCCGTCGCCCGGCGCCGCGCCGTCACGCCCCACACACATCCCGCGCACCACACCAGGGCGTCCGCCGGCTCGCGCGCGAGCTGACAGGCACAGCACGCGGACTTTCTTTGCGCTCCGCGCCGAGCGACGTGCCGGACTCGCAGGGTAAGGGTTAGGTTATAGGGCTGGCGGGCGCGCCTAGGAAGAAGGCCCAGTGCTCCTCGATAAAGCTGATGCGGTCCTGCAGCCGGCGGCTGGTGAGGCTCCACTTGTAGTCGAAGCTGTACAGCGCGTACAGCCACGACACCAGCACAAAGTAGGCCGGCCCGCCTGCGGTCAGCCAAGCACTGCCCTGATACCCTGTCTGTAAGACAACGTGCCTCGCTGCCCCCTGCAGGGCACGCAATGTGAAGATACAAGTCGGCCAGCGCTCTGTCCCACTGCAGGCGCTGTCACGCCACATTGACAAGCACACTCTACCAAATGATGGCATGGAGCAGCGCTACATCAGAATTCAAGGGCAAGGCGGTTGCTAGCTGCCGTCTAGCAAGACGCACTTGTGCTGTCCGGCACCCCCACCGGGCGCGCGCCTACAGCACCCCGCGCGCGGGGCGCACCGAGCACCGGCACGAACGCGACGGCGGACACCTGCAAGAAGAACACCGCGAAGAGCGCGACGCGGAACACCTCCTGCGCCGCCGCGTCCAGCACGTCCTTGTGCCCGCCGCCGCCGCCGCCGCCGCCTGCCGCTGCGGGCGGCGCGCCGCGCGCCTGCCGCCGCTGCCACTGCACCGCCAGCTCCGCGATCTCCTGGTACCTGCGCCCGGGGCGCTTGTTGGCCAGGCCCAGCTGCTGGCCCTACCAGGAACAGCCTCCGATTGGGCAACCACCTCTGCATGCTCAGCTCCCAGGCGCCATCGGCCGCTGCGTTCGCTGACGCGGCACGCGGGCCTGCCAGCGCGGTCAGCGGGAGGAACAATTGCACGCCACGCGCGCACGCCCCTCGCGCCGCAGGCCGAACAGGGTGCGGGAGAGGGCGCACCACACGCAGCTGAGCGCGAAGCTGACGCAGTAGACGGGCAGCAGCCAGAGCGCCAGGAACAGCGCGTGCAGCAGCGCGAGCGTCGCATCCACCGCCTCACCCCCGCCCCACCCCTGCGGCAGTGGCGATGGCATTTAATGGCCCCCACGTACGTGAGCGTCACGTCCACCACCTCACCCCCGCCCCACCCCGGCGGCAGTGGCGATGCGAGTTGATGGCCCGAAATAAGCGCCGCGTCCGCCGCCGCTTCCCGGCTAAGCTCGTGCAGCCAGGCCGAACAGCCCAACAGAGGTGTTAACATAACATGCTCCTCAAAGTTTGGATTGCTGAAGAGGGAGCAAGCTGGCACGCTCTGCCTCTCCACCCCTATGCAGGCAAGCATTGTGCTACAGAAACTTGGCCAGCTCCCGCTCTTGCTGAGGGCCAAGCTTATGCAGACGAGGAGAGTGGCACAGGTGAGGAGCTTGTGCTGAGGGCCGCCAGACTGGCGAGCCTGCCAGGGGCAGCGTGCTCGCGAGGCGCCTCGCGCAGCTCACCTTG
>JAABUO010002867.1_pt1 | contig 20822 bp, 18 predicted proteins | sample 5559291 | NCBI WGS metagenome assembly JAABUO01 (sample SAMN10711878, study PRJNA513372) | rock metagenome | isolation source: Antarctica rocks | place: Antarctica: Victoria Land, Finger Mt sud
TCGTGCTTCTCACCTGGCTGGTCTCGCTTGCGGGATTTGCCCACGTCGTTGCCGGCTCTGTCGATGCGAGCTTCCTTGTTCTCTCAAACCAGGCGAGCGTCGCCGACTACCTGTGGCGCTTCTTCGCGCCAACACTGCTTGGAAACGCAATCGGCGGTGTGACCCTGGTCGCCGTCCTGAACTACGGACAGGTGGCGAGCGAAGTGCAGGCATGACCCTGGTTCTCGCCGAAGATCAGATCTCGAACACGAACGTCCGCTTATGCCCGCTGCTCGCCCGTAAGCTGCCTGACTGCTCTCGGCCAAAAGCATCGGGTGAGAAGGCTAAGGTGCTTGCCTCGCGGCATGCCCTACGCTGATTGCCGCCTGTTCCTGTGCGGGCTACTCGGCCAACATCACCGCCACCGTGGCGAGTAGCAGTAGCGCCATCGCCACGTTGAAGGTCCGAAGCCGGGCCGGGTGACGCAGCAGCCGGGCGCCGCTCGCGCCGATCAGGCCCCAGCCGCCGAGGCAGGGCACGCTGACGAGGGTGAACACCAGCCCGAGCAGCGGCCCGAACACCAGAACGTTGCTGCCGGGCGGCAGAAAGGTGGCGGTCCCGGCAACCGCCATGATCCAGCCCTTGGGGTTGACCCATTGGAAGGCGCAGGCACCCCAGAAGCTCAGCGGCCGCGCGGCAGGCAAATCGCCTCGCACGGGTGCTGCCGCGATCTTCCAGGCAAGCCAGGACATCCAGACGGCACCCGCGATCTGCAGCAAGCGCTGCAGCATCCGGCTCTGCGCCAGCGGCACGCCGAGGCCGCAGGCAACCAGCGCTACCATCAGCCCGAAGCCGATCGCGACACCGGCCAGTTGTGGCAGCGTCCGCCGCAAGCCGTGGGCGGCGGCGGCGCTGAGCATCATGATGTTGTTGGGTCCAGGTGTGGCCGAGGCGCTGAAGGCGAAGCTCAGCAGCGGCAAGAGTGAGAAGCTGGCCTCTGCGGCGAGTCCTGGCACGGGTCTGTTCCTGTTCGGAGCCGGCGGCTGGGAGCGGGCGGAAGAGAAGCCCCGGCCGGACCGGCGGGGCTTCGGGAGGCGGTTTAGGCCCGAGGGCCTTAACGCGCGTGCTCCCCAACCCCGCCCGGGGCGATAGTCCAGACAACAGGGGCGGGAGCGGCGAGCATTGAACGAACGCTAGAGCAGGATCGGCGGGTGGAACAAGCGGTTTCAGCCTTGCCAGATGCTCGCAGGAGGTTGTGGTACTCGCCGGCGCCTCCGGCACCTGGGCAGGATCGGCCGCTTGGCACTGCGTCCGCTTCTCGCTGTTTTCGTCCGAAAGCCGACAGTCGGGTATCGGCCAGCCCCACCCACAGCTGAAATGCGTGCAGCTGATGAAAGGCGACTGTGGACTGCTCCGGCCCACAGGTCAGTTCAGCTAGGATGGCCCGACCGAGCCCGAGCCGCGCGATCACCCCGAGCACGTCATCGGCCATGCTTCGGCGGTCGTAACGCCCATCAGCAAGGTTGAGCCGTTCCAGCCGCGCTGGTTGGTCACGACACAGCGGGCCTCACCGCCCAAGTATGCGATGACCTTGCGCCACATCGTCGCCGACCCGCTTCAGTGGTGCAGGAAGATCAGCGGGGGCCGCCCGTGGGCAACGCCACCGTGGTCCTCAATGCGGAGGGCTACCCCTCCGGTCCGGAGTATGGGCGGCATGTCCTGTTTTCACCTCCGTATCTGCCGGCGACGTCCTGCGCTCGGGCCTTCAGCTTGCATGCCAGCGATGCCGTCCCCGGGCCCCCGGGCGCTTTCAGCCATCAGGATGGCGTGCAAGCGCTCGGTCTCCTCGTCCGCTGGGAACATGCACTCGACGCGCAGCTCCTGGGCCGCGACCGTCTGCGGATCGCCTACCGTGGTGACCATGGAGAAGTAGTTCAGCACGTCCCCGTTCTTCACGAAGCTCAACGGGATGACCGGCATGTGGGCGGGCATGGCGGCGTCCCGGGCGCAGTCCGCTCCGGGGTAGGCGAGCAGGGCGGCGACCAGGGCCTTGCTCCTCATGTCGAGGACCCGGCCGACGGCCTCGCGGCGGACGCGGGCGAGCAGGCTTCGGGCCACGCCTTCCCAGTTCGCGATGAAGGGGCGCATGCCGTCCGGGTCGAACATCAGGTGCAGCATGTTGCGGGGAACCGGTCGCGCCGACAGGTCGACGAAGCGGCCGAAGAAGCGTGGCGCGGCGTCGTTGGTCAGGACGACATCCCAGTAGCGGTCCATGACGATGGCCGGAAACGGCTCGTGCTGGCGCAACATGCGGCGCAGGGCTGCGGCAATGCTCGCCATCTCGGGCGCATCCCATGCCGGCTTGGGATAGGCGGGAGCGTAGCCTGCGGCCAGCAGCAGCGCGTTTCGCTCCCGGAGCGGGACGTCGAGCGCCTCGGCGACCTGCAGCAGGGTTTCGCGGCTCGGGACGCTGCGCCCGCTCTCGATGAAGCTGAGGTGCCGCTGCGAGATGCCGGCGTCGAGCGACAGGTCGAGCTGGCTTCTCCCGCGGAGGTCGCGCCAGCCACGGAGCAGGTCCCGCAATCCGCTGGGCGCCCTTTCCGGGTGGAGGCCCGTCATGGGCCGCCCGCCGCGTTCCTTCGGTTCCACGCCGCCGACCGAGGGATGTCCCTGTCGCGCGGGACCGCAGTCACGTGGCGGCACGTACGATCCGGCCGCACGCCGCCGACAACTCCTGCCCGAAGCCGGCCAGGGCAGGGTTGCCGTAGCGCCCCAGCGCGATGGCCGGGTCGGCGGCGCGAATGGAAACGGAGCCATCGGGCATCTCCAGCACGGCAAGCTTGAGCGGCGCTTCGACGACGGCCGAGGAGTCGATCCCCAGCAGCCGGGCGAGCAACTGCGGATGAAAGAAGAACAGGAGGCGCGCGCCGCCGATCACCTGGTCGACGCTGCGCAGCGCGCCTTGCGGGTCGATCTCGTGCAGCACCTTCATTCCGGCTTGGTCGATGGCCTGCCGCAGGGCGGTCAGGACCTCAGGAAAGGGGCGCAGGCTGGTCACGTCGAGCTGGAAATCCGCGGCTGCGGTGCCGGGCTGTCCGAAAACGAGGGTCATGTGTTCGCTCCTGCGTTGGACCGCCCTGCTAGCCCCATGCCGGAGCCCTCTCAATTACCTCGGACGTCATCGGGGCACCGCAGCCCGGCGAACGAACCGGCACAGGACGCATCACCGAAGCCGCGCCAAGCGCCTGACATTCTGGGGGGAGAACCCGAAGCGGCGCAGGAAGGCCCGCCGCATGCGTTCAGGGTCCACGAAACCGACGTCGCACGCGATCGCCTCGATCGGGTCGGAGCCACCCTCGATGCGCTGCCGGGCCAGCTCGGCGCGCAGGCGTTCCACTGCCCGCGCGGGCGTCTCCCCAGTTTCCGCCACGAAGGCGCGGGTGAACTGGCGGGGGCTGAGGCAGGCGACCTCCGCTAGCCGTTCGGCCGAGAGCTGTTCGTGCAGGTGCTCGCGCGCGAAGCTCAGGACCTTCCTGATCCGCTCCGATTGCGGATCGAGGTCCAGCAGGGTGGAGAACTGCGACTGCCCGCCGGGCCGGCGATGATACACGACGAGGGTGCGCGCCGTGGCGCGGGACAGGTCGAGGCCGAGATCGTCCTCGATCAGGGCCAGCGCGAGGTCGATCCCGGCGCTGATGCCGGCCGAGGTCCAGACGGACCCGTCCCGGGTAAAGATGCGGTCGCCATCGACCCTCACGCGCGGGAACAGGCGCTGTAGCAGGGCGGCATACTGCCAGTGCGTGGTTGCGTGGCGCCCGTCGAGCAGCCCGGCGCTGGCCAGGGTGAAGGCACCCGTGCAAACGCTGGCCGTCCGGCGGATGCCGGGCGCGCAGGTGGCAACGATCTCCGCCTCGTCCGAGGTTTCGGCCGTGCACTGGCCCGGCGCGCCGCCCATCACGACCAGGGTGTCGAAGGAGGCACCTTCGGCGGGCTCGGTGATGATCTCCACTCCGGAGGAACTCCGCACCGTGCCGCCGTGCCTCGACACGACACGGAGCCGATAGGGTTCCCCGGTGGCGAGCCTGCCCGCAACCTGGAATGCCGCCAACGGGCCGCTCAGGTCCAGGAGCTGGAACCCCGGGTGGACCAGGAAGCGGATTTCCCGCGTCATGCAGCTCCTTGCAGGACAGCGGCGCGGCTCGCCCGCATCCAGGCGACCGTCAACGCGGCTGCGACGACCAGCATGGGGAAGATCACCGCGTTCAGCTCCGCCCAGCCGAACCGCTCCAGCACCGGCCCGGCAGCCAGCGTCGCCGCGGCCGTGAAGCCGTAGCGGACCATCTCGGCCATGCCCTGTACCCGGGCGCGCTCGCTGGGAAGGTGGGACGAGGCGAGCAGCGTGGTCCCGCCCACGAACATGAAGTTCCAGCCGATGCCCAGACAGAGCAGCGCCCCGTAGAACGCGACCAGGCTGGTAGAGGCCATGGCGACCACCCCGCATGCCGCGCTCAGCGCCATGCCCGAGAACAGGACCGCCGGCATCCCGAACCGCTTGATCAAACGGCCCGCGAAGAAGGAAGGCGCGTACATACCGACCAGGTGCCACTGGATGATGTTCGCGCCGTCGTCGATCGAGTGGTGGCATCCGACGGCGGCCAGCGGCGCCGCCGTCATCACGAACATCATCACCACGCCACCGATGACGTTGTTGGCCAGGGCCGCCAGGGAGATCGGCTGGCGGAACACGGTCCAGAGGCTGCGCACCGCGGGCGCGGTGGCGTCTGCCGGGGCGCCCGGGGCTTCCACGTCGCGGTAGCCGGCCGCGATCAGCAGCGCCGAGAGCAGGCCCAGCGCGAACACCATCAGGTAGGAGCCTGCGAATAGGGTGGGGAACAGGTTCTTGCTCCACGCTGCCAGGGCGGGCCCGAGCACGGCGGCGACGACCCCGCCGGCGAGCACCATCGAGATGACCCGGGCCTTGCCGTCGGTTTCCACCGAGTCGGCGGCGGCCAGCCGATAGTATTGCGCAAAGGCCTGGAACACACCCACCGCCGCCGTGCCGAGGCAGAACACCCAGAAGGTGCCGTGGAACACCGCCCAGACGGAGACCAGGCCGCCCGCGGCGCAGGTCGATGCGCCGAGCACGAAGCCCCGGCGCCGCCCGATGCGCTGCATCAGCAGGGAGGCGAACAGGGTGGTGACGGCGCCCGCCACGGTGATGAGCGCGAACGGGAGGGTGGCAAGGGACTTGTCGGGCGCGAGCTGGTAGCCGGTCAGTCCCGTCAGCGTCAGGTCGATGGACACGGCGGCGGTGAACAGCCCCTGGGCGACGGCCAGGACGAGGGCGTTCGAGCGTCCCACAGGCGCTCGGCCCGGCGCGAACACGTTTCTCGACAGGAAAGCCCGAAAGGACGACGTCGCGGATGCGCTCATGACGCAGGCCGCCCAGACCATGCTACGCTGATTGCGGTCCTGACCTGCATTGCTTCCCGCCTCACTGCTCGAAAGGGTCGTTCTCGCCCGGATCGAACGCCAGAGAAATGACGCAAATCCCTCGTTTCCGGCCATCACCGCCGTTGATGATCAGGTTTCAAGACGCCCGGTTCAGGTCGACAACGGCGGATCATGAAGCCAACGGACAACGTCCATTTTCAGCAGTCGCCTCCTCGGAACCGGACCGTCCGTTATCGGCCACCCATGTGGGTACGCATGCTGAGGGTGCGTGCTGCGGTAGCTTCCCAGGCGGCGTGGTGGGATATCTACCCCGCCCCCTGCGCCCTCCGCACCCCGTCCAGCACCGCCTCATGCGTCGCCAGTATCCGCCGCAGAGTGGGCTTCCCTTTGTCGCTCGCCTCGGCGATGCCCTCGTGCATTTCCTCGATCCCCGTCGTCATCTGCTCGACCAAGCCGGATAGCCGCTCCTGTAGCTGCTCGCCGTCGTCCTTGAGTTCAGCCGTCCAGATCGCCAGGACGCGAGAGAGTTCGGTGGCAGCGCGGTCGGGTAGGACGCCCGCTTGCAGGAGCTTGACGAGGGGGACCAGGTCGGCAGTAGGGGAGCGGGACATGTGTGGGAACGTAGGTAAGCGGACCGTGGGTGGCTACCCCTGAGCTTGGGGGCGATGGGGAGCTGCTTTGTGTCGATAGCCATGGCAATCCGGCAGCGGCGACATGTCCGCTTTCCCCCGCGAGGCTTCTCCGAACCGGACGGTCCGGTTTCGGCCAGAGGTCAGCTTTGCCGTGCCAGTATCCAGCACAGCACCCTCTAACCGTCCGCGCTATGTGGCTTCTATCCGCGTGAAGATGGCGGACAGGGGAGTCAACCCTTGCTCGCCGCGGGCCGACCGACCGGTCGTCACCAGGGCCGCTGCACCACCGCCAAGATAGGCCCGCCTGCTGATCGTCCTCGGCTCTCCATGGTGGCCGGGTTATGTGCCCAGTCATGCCAGCGTTGCCGCAGGCCAGTTGCGGGCTGCGCGGCGCTGGCCGGTGCGTGCCGACTCCGCCGCATCCTCGACCAATCGTGCGAGACGGACGGCGTGGGGGAAGCCGGCTGCCGTCGATGTCCCGGCCGCGATGTCGTCCCGGAGCTGGGCATAGGTCGCGCCCACGTTCAGCGCGGCATCGGGCAGCGGCGCCAGTTCGCCTTCGTCCACTGCCTGCGGCGCGCCGTTGAGCAGAAGGGCCAGCCGCCCCGACTGGAAGCCCCGCGGGGCCCCGCCGACGAGCGCGACGGTGCCCGCCTCGCCCACGATCTCGAACCGGAATGGGGTGGGGGCGGGACGCCCACCCGCGACCTCGACGGCGAGCGGCACGCCACTGGCCAGCCGGGCCTGCAGCAGCACGTGATCGAAGGTGCGGCGCTGCTGCGGCGACCCGTCGCCGATCGTGATCTCGGGGAACTGCGTGCTGGCCAGTGCGGACAGGTCGGTGAGGCCACCCAACAGGGCGATCGCGAGATCGACCGTATGAGCCGTCTGGATGGTGAGGAGGTTGACGCCGGTCGCGGGATCCTCGGTGTAGGCGACGGCCGGAGGCGTGCTCGGCCCAAACCCCGCCGTGGTCGAGACAATGTTGGCCGTCAACGGTCGCCCGATCGCGCCAGCTCCCAACAGGGCGCGGGCCTGCCTCACAGCGGGGCTTGCCCGGGTCTGCAGGCCGATCACCGCATGTACGCCCGCCACCCGCGCCGCCTCGGCAAGCTCCTCGCTTTCCTGCACATCCAGCCCGAGCGGATACTCGCAGTAGACGTGTTTGCTTGCCGCCAGCGCGCCGTCCAGGAGCGCACGGTGCGCGGGAAGCGTGACGGCGATCGTGACCAAGTCGATGTCAGGATCGCCGAACAGGTCGGCGGCCCAGCCGTATGCCTTGGGTACCCCGAAGGCGCGGGCAGCGGCGTCGGCCGATTGCTGCGTCTTGCCGCCGACTGCCACCAGTTCGAACCCGGGCAGTAGCCCAAGCGCCGGGACATGGGCCTCGCGCGCCCACCCGCCCTCTGGGTTCGCGCCGATCAGTCCAACCCGCACCGTCTTGCCCATTGCGTTCTCCTTCACCGGCCGCGAATGCCGCCAATGCGACTTATAAGGGAGCGATCGCTATTGCTGAGAACGCCAACCGTTTGCTCAATGCATGTGTGAGCAATCAATCAACAGAACCCAGTCTGGCGGCCCTGCAGACGTTCGTGCTGGTCGCCCGTTACGGCAGCTTCCGCCGGGCCGCTTGGGAGAAAGGCGTGAGCGCCTCGGCGTTCAGCCATGTCATTCGCGGACTGGAGGACACGCTCGCGGTTCGCCTGTTCCACCGGACGAGCCGCAGCGTGCGGCTGACGGCTGCGGGCGCCAGCCTGCTCGGGCGGATCGAACCTGCCCTGGGCGAGATCGCCGAGGCGCTGAAGAGCACACGGGACGCGGGCGGGACGCCCGCCGGTTCGCTCCGCCTCAATATTCCGCGGATCGTCAACTCCCTGGTCATCGAGCCGCTAGTGGGCCGCTTCCTGGTGGCATACCCCGACATCCGTCTGGAGATCGCGAGCCATGACGGGCTGGTCGACATTGTCGCCGAGGGGTTCGATGCCGGGATCCGGCGGGATCGGCGCCTGCAACCGGGGATGGTCGCGGTGCCGGTCGGGCCGGCCCGGCGCTTCGCGGTGGTTGGCGCCCCGTCCTACTTCGCCGGCCAAACCCCTCCGGCCTCGCCAGCAGACCTGCAGGCTCACCGGTGCATTGGACGGCGCTTCCCGGACGGGTCGCGTTACGCTTGGGAATTCGAGCAAAATGGAAAGGCAGTGGAGGTCGAGACCACGGGGCCGTTGATCGTGGACGACACCGCATTGATGAGACGAGCCGCTCTGGACGGTGCCGGACTCGCTTTTATGTTCGAGGAACTTGTCGCCGGCCCGATCGCGTCGGGTAGCCTCATCCGGGTGCTGGAGGATTGGTGTCCGCCAAAGCCGCAATTCTACCTGTTCTACCCAGGGCGCCGGCAGGTACCCGCGCCCTTGCGGGCATTCATTGACATGATCAAGGAGATGACGAGCCACGCGGGCGAATGATGGCGGGTGCCAAATCACGCCAGGTCCATGGCCGCTGAAAAGGAACTCGCGCATCTTGCCGCGCTTTCGGCGTCAGATACCCAAATCGCCTGGATCTGCCAGACCCGTTGTTTGGGTATACGCCTCCATGATCGGCCAAGATTGCCGTTCGACAGCGTACATGGATTGGGCCCAGCCGGCGAGGCGGTCCTCGCGTATGTCCGCTTTCTCAAGTTCTCGCTCCATAGCCGCCAGTCTGCTTCCGGCCAGTCGAGGCAGCGCAATGCGTGCAGTGGGTGGACGGCGGATTCTCGCCTATCCTCCAGCAAGGTCCACGGATGTCTGCGCTCGCCTGCACTCGACCATTGGCAGGCTGACAGGCTTGATGGTGAAGCGGCCGTGTCGGCAATTACCAGCCAAGCACGGCCAACTAAGCAATTCCCGCTTTTCCGTGCAGGTTATACCAACCGCCTTAATGGCTGACCGTCACCCAAAAGCGTCAGGTGACGGAGGCGACATGGTTGACGACGGTCAGCGATAAGGGCGGTTGGTATTAGGCCATTTCGGGAAAGCTGAAGCGGGAACAGGTTTTGGGAAAGTGAAACCAGCCCGTGGCTCTCCACCGAGCGTCGGGGCAGGTTTCCCGCTGCACGTTCCCTTCTGGGAAGGCTGGGTAGGAAGCTCGCCCCTCGCGTGGCGTGATCCTAAAATCAGGTCTTCATTCCGAGGCCATACGTGACCGTATCCGTGCGGCACTGAGGAAGCGTCGCAACGCCGGATTGTCATTGCGAGGCGACCAGATCGCGCTGAAGGGCAGTCGCTCGTCGAGGATTTCTGCGAAAGCGACACCGGGATAACCGATTGCCGCGTCGGCGCTCGTCGTGATCGTCAGGCCCATGCCCAGCCCGACGCAATGCATCAGCGCTTCGCGACCGACGTCGATCATCCGAATCGTGGGACTATTGCCGAGTTGATATAGCCGGGTGGTCAGGAAGTCGCGGATGTCCGGCCCCGAGTTACGCGTGCTCACGATGAAATCAGCTTCAGCGAGCTGAGCGATCCTGCAGTGGGTGTGGCCTGCATACGGACTATTGCTTGGCACCACAGCGAACGCACGGTCAATCCAGAGTTGCTCGGCATCGAGACCTTCGTGGGCGACCGAACTCAGCTGAAACGAGAGATCGAGTTCATGGGCGAGCAGCGCTGCGGCGTGTTCGTTGGGGGCGCCTTCGACCAGATCGACGGCAACGCGGGGATGCTCGGCGTGCCAGGCGGCAATCAGCTCGCGCACAAACCCGGAGGCGATCGACGCGGTGATGCCGATCCTGACGCGTCCGGCGGCTGCCTCCCCCGCCGCCTGCGCCCCGACGACCGCAACGTCGAGCTGCGAGAGCGCGATGCGGACCTGTTCGAGGAACCGGGCACCGGCTGCGGTCAACCGCACACCACCCCGGCCACGTTCGACCAACGAGACGCCAAGTTCGTCCTCCAAGGCCGCGAACCGTCGGCTGACGATCGATTGTTCCACCCCGAGCTGCCGAGACGCCCTTCGGAAACCGCCGGTCTCCACGATGGCGATGAAGCATCGCAGGTCCTTCAGCTCCAACCTTGCACCCTCCCAACACAATGCTCGCCATGATGCGATTTTTACCTCGCATGATGCTAATCGGCCATCACTCGGAGCGCGACCGAATTGTGCACGGCCTCGTTTACCCACCGACTGAGTGGAGCATCCGGCAGCATGGCCCTTGAGATCGAGCACAGAACGGTGAATGCGAACGGCGCGCAGCTTCACGTCGCCTGCGCGGGAGAGGGGCCTTCGCTCCTCCTGCTGCACGGTTGGCCGGAATATTGGTGGACATGGACGCCGGTCATCGAGCGACTCGCCGACCGCTTTCGCCTGATCGCGCCCGATCTGCGCGGGTTCGGCGACAGCGACAAGCCGGCGGGCGATTACGGGCCGGCACGCCATGCCCAAGACGTGGCGGCCTTGATCGAAGCAATGGACCTAGCACCGGTCGGGATCGTCTCGCACGACGTCGGCGCGAGCGTGGCGCAAGGACTGGTCCGGACGAAGCCGGAGCTCGTGTCCGGCCTATTCTTCTTCAATCTCGTCTACCCGGGCATCGGCGCGCGCTTCACCACGCCCGAGCACCTCCGTTTCGTGTGGCACACCTATTTCAATCAAAGCGAAATCGCGCCCGCCCTGTTGCGCGGCGGGCCCAACGGCATCCGGCTGTTCATCGAACATTTCGTGACGTTGTGGGCCTATCGCAAGGAGGCTATCGACGCCGACCTGATCAATGCGCTCGCCGCGAACATGGCCAAGCCCGGCAATCTGGAAGGCGGGTTCGCCTATTACCGCGGCGCGGCCGACGAGCGAGCACAAGCAGCCGCGCGTGGCGAGACTCCGCAGCCGATCGCCTTGCCGACCTGCGTGCGCTGGACCGAGCGGGACACCGCGCTCCGCATCGCCTGGGCGGACCGGCTGTCCGAATTCTTCACCGACCTCGATTTCGCGCCCTTCCCGGACGCCGGCCACTTCCCCCATCACGAGCAGCCCGATCGGGCGGCGGCCGAGATCGCGGGCTTCTTCGACCGCTTGGCGTCGAGACCATGACCGCCATGACTGCGACGGCCAGTGACTGGAGCACAAACCGCGGGCTGGTCGCCCTCGCGGTCGGCTATCAATGGTTCTACAACGGCGCCAATTTCCTGGCCTTCAAGGTCGCCGGAAACGCACTGCATCCGCTCATGGTCGCGACGCTGCGCTTCTCGCTCGCGGCCCTGATCCTGCTGCCCTTCGCGCTGGTCCGCTGGCGGCGCTCGCCCGTGTCCACCCGGGAACTGGGCGGTGCGGCGGTGATCGGCGTCACGATGCTGGTGGCCAGTCAGGCCATGGCGATCTGGGGAACGCATTTCCTTCCGGCCGGGGTGGCCGCGGTGTTCGGCTCGTCCTCGCCGCTCTTCCTGGCGCTGTTCGCGTGGGGGGTGTTTTATCAGCCGCTGACGCGCCGACAGGTCGCCGGCGTTGCCATCGGCTTCGTCGGCCTCGCGGTGATGGGCTGGACGTCCGCCACCGGCGGCGATTTCCGGCCGATCGGCGCGGTGCTCGCGCTCGCCGGGTCGGCGGCCTGGGCGGCCGGGTCGCTGCTCGCGCCGCGACTGGCGCTGCCGCGTGATCCCGTGATCGGGCTTGCCGTGCAGTTGGCGGCGGCGGGCATGGTGCTCGGCGCGATCGTCACCGTGTCGGGGATCGCCGCCACGACCCACCTCGCGCGCGTTCCGCTGGCTGGATGGGGGGCGCTGGCCTTCCTCATCGTGGCGAGCACGCTGATCGGTTACGCCGTGTTCCTAACCCTGAACGCCAACGTCTCGCCGACGCTCGCCAACACCTTCAACTATGCCGCGCCGGTGATCGCGTTGTGTCTGTCCGCGCTGCTGCTGCACGAGCCCCTGACCGTCGTGAAGCTGGTGGCCGGCGGCATCGCCTTGCTGGGCGTCGCGCTGATGATCGATCGCACGACGCCCGACCCATGGCGACGGACCACCGTAGCGACGAAGACATGACGGAGTGCCTGCTCATCCCAGCGCCGATCACGGTGCCCGACGCGAACGATGCGCGAGCGCTCAGCAAGCGTTTTTCAGGATCGAGCATCATCTGAAATCAACCGGAGTATTCGGCCATGACAGACCCGCTTCAACCAACGCTGGTTTCGCGCCCGTTCAGCACGGCTCGCCACACAACGCACACCATCGAGTGCGGGCCGGCCGACGGACCGCTGATGATCTTCCTCCACGGCTGGCCGAGCATCGGTTTGATGTGGAGCGCCCATATGGACGCGTTCGCCGCCGATGGCTGGCACTGCGTCGCTCCTGATCTGCGCGGCTTCGGCGGCTCTTCTGCCCCTGCGGCTAACGACGCCTACACTACCGAGGACGTCGTGGCAGACATGGCGGAGCTCCACGACCATCTTGGCGGCAAGCCTGCGATCTGGGTTGGCCATGACTGGGGCTGTGTCGTGGTCGGTGCATTGGTCGCGCATGAACCCAGACGCAGCCGTGGCGTCGTGCTGACCTCGCTGGCGTATCAACCTGACGGGCACGCCTTGCGCACCATCGTCCCGCTGGTCGACCGCACGATTTACCCGGTTGACCAGTATCCGGATGGCCAATGGGACTACTACCGCTACTACACGACGCACTTCGAGACGGCAGTCGCTGACCTGGATGCAGACAAGACGGCATCGCTGGCGTCGATCTTTCGGTCAGGCGACCCCGCCGGCATTGGCAAGGTTTCGCCGAATGCGGTGGTCACGCGCAACGGAGGGCGTTTCGACGCCGCGCACCGCGCCCCGCCGACGGAAGCTGACCCGGCTCTCTGGCCGCCGGCGGACTTCGACGTGCTGGTGCAGTCGTTCGAGGCTCACGGCTTCCGCGCTTCCTGCGCGTGGTACCTAAACGACGACGCCGACGTCGCCTACGCGCGCACGGCGTTCGATGGCGGCCGCCTGTCGCAGCCGGTGCTGTTCGTCAACGGCGACTTTGATCAGATCTGCAGCATCACCGGAAATCGCCAAGGCGACCCGATGCGCGCGGCCTGCGCAGACCTTACCGTGACGAGTCTGCCTGCCGGACATTGGTTGCCGCTGGAACGCAAGGCAGAACTTATCCAGGCCATCCGCACCTGGCTCCAGACCAAAAATCTTTGATGGCGGCAGTGGGAGTGACGTCTCACACGGGGAGCGGTTGCCCTACGCTGGTTCAGCCGCTCCGCCACGTGCCATTCGCCAGCGGCAGGCTGGCTTTCCCGTTTCTGGATCCTTTGCGGAAAAACGCGGACCGGCAGCTACCACCCAAACTCGGCTGTTAGGATTGCCGCCAGGAGAGTCTCATCTGGATCGACAACAACGGAATGCGATGCATAACGGTTGATGTCCGCTATTCCCAGCTACTTCCTTAACAGCGGACCTTCCGCTTTCGGCCACATCCGGCAGATCACGTGACTCATACCTTTTGTTTTACCCGAGACCGCCGGTGTCCAACGGTCGCGGTCGCCAAGGGCGGCGTGCCATCCTCGGTCAGAAGCTGCAGCTGAGACAGGTTCTTCCCGCTTGCCCGCTCTGGTTCCTCATCAAGAGGCACTGGCCAGAAGCACTCGACATGACCTTCCTCGCCCCGCAACGCCAGGAACACCACCCGGTCCACACCCTCTGCCGCTCCAGCTTCCAGCGCCAGGCGGAACACCAGGCCGTTGGCCAAGTCCTCGCCAAGTGCCATGTCGAGCTGCTGCGCCTCGTTCTGCTGTCGACGCAGCGTGCGTGCCGTCGGCTCGTCTGCCGAGCCTCGGAAGAAGCGTACCGGCACGTTCTGGATCAGGAAGACGAAGTGGTTGCTCTGGTCGAGCACGCTCAGCCAGTTGTAGGTCTTGTTCTCTGCGACCCGGCGCATGCGCTGCTGCCCGAAGGCGTAGGCCCGGCAGCCAACCGACCAGGTGGTGTCGCCCATCTCGTAGCTGGCCATGCGGATCGCGTCGCGCCGCGCGTTCGCCAGCAGCCGTGCACAGATGCGTAGGCGATCTTCGCTCAGGGCCGGGTGGATATCCCAGGGCAAGCGGCGCGAGGTGTCGGGAACGGGCATCGGGCTCAGGATAGCACGGCACCTGCGCCTGCTTCACCACGCGGTGGCGGTGAGCATCTCCGCCACGCTGGTGGTGTAGCGCTGGGACAGTCTCTCGTGCCGGGTCGACCAAGGGCGAGTGATCCCGCTTGCCAAGGGTCGCAGCGTGCCTCGTCCGTAGCGCGCGTTCACGACGTCCAGCGCCGCCATGACCTTCGCCGACCGGATGGGGTCTCGCGTGGCGAACAGCATGCGCGGCTGCTCGTGCAGCGGCACCAGGTCGTTGAGCACCACGCCAGCCTTGAAGTAGCGGTGTCCGCCACGCCAGAGCGGACGGAGCATGCGTAATGCCTCGCTGATCAGCGCCAGGGTGTCCGAGGTCGGCTCGATGCGCCCCGCCCTCTGCCCCGAGTGCCAGAGCTCGTCCGGCTTGTGCGGATTGGTCTGCAGGAACACTACCATGTGGCACGCCTGCAGGCCCTCAGCCCGCAGCTTTTCCCCAGCTCGTGTGGCGTAGGCAGCAACCGCCTCGCGCATCTCTGGCCAGGTGGTGACGGGATGGCCGAAGCTCCGGGTCACGGCGATCCCCTTGCGGGTGGCGGCAGCCAGGGCAAGCGGGAGGCAGGACACGCCACGTAGCTCAGCCTGCACCCGCCCGCCGACCACGGTCAGCATGTCGCGCACCATGCGCGGGTCCATGACCAGGAAGTCGGCGATGGTGATGACGCCGGCCTGCTGCAGCTTCTCGACTGTGCGACCGCCGATGCCCCATACCTCAGCCACGGGCAGGCGGGCATAGTGGCCAGCGCGCACCTCGGGATCGGTAAGATCGCACAATCCCTGCAGCTCTGGGGTATCCTTGGCGTTGGCCAGCTTGGCGATGGTCTTGGTCGGACCCCAGCCCAGGCAGGTCGGGATTTTGGCGATGCGCAGCACGTCCTCGCGGAGCTTCCGGCATCGGTCATGCAGATTGCCCGGCAGCCCGGCCAAGTCTAAAAACATTTCGTCGATCGAGTAAGGCTCCACCCGGGGCACCCGGTCGGCCAATACCTGGAATACGCGTCGGGAAAGATCTGCATACAACACATAATTAGATGAGAACCATTGCACATCGCTTAACTCTCGCTTGCTCCTTACAAGGTGCCAGGGATCGCCCATCTTGATGCCGAGACCCTTTGCCTCCGATGTGCGCGCGATAGCACAGCCGTCGTTGTTGGACAGCACCACCACGGGCCGCCCCCGCAGCCCGAGCGCGAACGCCCGCTCACAGGAGCAGTAGAAGCTGTTGCCGTCGATCAGCCCGTAGATCCGGGCCACGGCTAGACCTGGGTGCGAACGAGGGCGGCCACGACCGCCCAGATCTCCGCCTCGTCGGCGACCAGCAGCGGCGCCTTGCCGACGCCGGAGGGGCGCAGCCACCATTGCCCGTCCCGGTAGGCCAGCTGGCAGACCAGCACGTCGCCGTGGATCATGGCGATGACCACCCGTCCGGCTGCGGGTGAGGCGGCCGCGTCGGCGATCAGGATGTCGCCGTGCTGGATGCCGCGCTCCACCAGGGCATCACCCTTGACCCGGACCGGGTAGCGGTGCGGCCGGCGCAGGTCGAGCACCTCGGAAAGGTCGATCGGCCCTTCCAGGCTGTCGCCGGCTGGGCTGACGAACCCCGTGGTGTTGCCGCCGTCGTAGTCGCGCGCCACCTCAGGCTACCTGGCGGCAGACGGCAGACCCTGCTTGGTCGATCCTCCTTATGCCTCCAGCTTCAAGGCAGGCGATCTGCGAGGGAGGATCGGCAAACGGGATGGGCGACATTTGTGACATGCGATGGCCTTGAACTTCCTATATGAGAACATAACAGGAACTTCAAAGGCAAGGATTTGCTGCTGCCCTCGTATTGAGCGTTGCCTACATCCCCGGGCTGACGCTGCGCGCAGCGGGCTCCGCTGCCCGTGCCCGTTCGATCTCTCTCTGCTTCTCAAGGGCTGCCACGGCGTCCCTCACTCGGGTCCGCACGTTGCCGGGAAACGCCTCGATCGCCGTAGCCAGCTCCTGGATGGCTGCTTCCCGGCGGTCCAGCGCAGCCGTGAGAGGCTTGATATGCTTCTGCAGCGCCCGGCGCACCTCCTGCTCGCGCAGCCGAGCGCGCAATTCTGTGCCGTGATCCCGCCCAGCCGTCTTCTGGGTGAACACCCGGTGCTCGGTGCGGATGAAGCGATCCACGTCCGCCTCCTGCCCGCGCTCGATCGCCGCCACAAGATCAATGCCGAGCGACTTGTAGGGCTTCTCGCTCATGTCCGCAGCTACCTGGTCCCACAAGTGCTTGGGGGTGATCTCCGTCCGATCGCCAAGCGCCCGCTTGCGCTTGACCGCCTCGAAGGTTGCCGCCTCCGAGATGATGGTGTGAACCTGGGACACGTGCCGGCTCTCGGCCACGTAGCTTTTGAACGCGGTGATGCCGGCCGTGCCCCTGGGCAGGGCGTTGATGTGCTCGCCCGACGTGATGCCCTGGGCGCTGTCGATGGTCAGGGCATGACCGAAGCCCAGCAGCAGCCGGCCGGACTCGTCGTCCCGCAAGGTAGCCCACCGAACGTCTCCCACCCGCCCCTCTGCATCGCGCAGCTGCAGGCCCTTCTCGGACTGTCCCACCACGTCCACAACGTCCCCGTTGTTCCCGACGAAACCAGGCTTGCCATTGATGATGGCGTAGGTCCTGCGGAACAGACGCAGCTTGTCCCCCGTGGCGATCGGCAGGTCATACGTGTCGCTTCGTTGGTCGACAGCCGCGTGAACCCTTTCATCGGTGCCGACTTCGCCACGAGCCTTGAGCCGCTCGCGCACTGCCCGGCTGATGTCGGCCGCATCCTGGTTGGTCAGCGCAGAGATGGTCACCCCAAAGTTCGAGCAAGCCGCCCGAAGAGCGTCACGACGCTGGATGTAGAGATCGGCGATCTGTCCAACCACCTCGTCCTGGTCGCCGCCGACCATCCGCACGGTGCCGTCCTCCTTCTTCATGGCGAGTGCCTTGGCCGCGTTGCCGGCGCGGAACAGCCCGGCGATCTCCCGCCCCCGTGCCGTCTCCTGCCGCACCGTGGTCAGCAGCTCCGGGATAGAGCCCTGCGGGAGCGCCCTGCTCATGATCTCCATGGTGTCGCCAGCCTCGATGGCCTGGCACTGCTCGCGGTCGCCCAGGCCCTTGATGGTCAGGTCGTGCCTGGCCTGCAGCTCCAGCAGCTTGAGGAAGGAACGCGGGCCGATCTGGCTCACCTCGTCGATTACCAGCACCGTGTTGCGGGAAAGGACGATGCTGCCGTCCTCGGCGCCACTCAGGAAAGGACCCAGCGCAGCGGTGCGCTTGATTCCGGCACCCTTTAGCGCATCGGCTTGCCGCCAGGCCGTCGACAAGCCGATCACCTCCCGGCCGCCCTCATCGAGCCGGGTATCGGCATGCCAAGCCGCCACAAGGGGCTTGAGCAGCGTTGTCTTGCCGGAGCCGGCAACCCCCGTGACGAAGCCGAGCTTGCCGCCGGTGCCCAGGCTGTAGATCGCCGCCTTCTGCGCCGCCCCGTGCTCGGGCTCACGATCGAAGTTGAGGCCGGAGCTGTCGATCGCCGTCTTGAGGGTGGCGACGGAGAGCGCGTCCGTCCTGTCCGCGGCCGCCTTCTGGGCGTGGCTGGCAAGCCGTTCCTCGATGTGGACCTGAGCCGCCGTGGTGACACGCACCTTCATGGTGGTGATGCCTGCTTCCAGGGCTTTCCTGTCGGCGATCTCGCCGACGATCAGGGAGGTTGCCTTGCCGCGCAGGGTGATGCCCCGCTGCTCGAGGAGCTGGACCACGCGGTCGATGTCCTCCATCTCCGCGATCCCGGTAGAGATCAGTCCGCGAGCGGCGTAAGTCCTGATCTTGGCGTGGTCGATCACCGCGGCAGTCTGGAACTCCTCGGCCAGGTGCCGCGCCGCGAACTCGTAGGCTCGGTCGAACCGCTCGGCCGCGGTCAGGGTTGGGGTCGTCGCGCCCTCCAGCACTGTCGTGTGCGTCCAGCCGATCGCTTCGGCCTGGTCGCGCCAGGTCTGCCTCTCCGTCCGCCCATCCCCCTTGGAGCGGCGCTCGGCCACGGCGGCTGCAGACAGGATGCCGAACTTGCGCTCGGCCGAGAGCCCCTCCCAGTCCAGTCCCTGACGTTTGGCATAGGCCTGAGCGTTGCGCTCGGTCTGCTGCCGCCCCTTGGAGAACAGGTCCACCGCGGCCTGCGGGATGGCGGTGATGACGACCGCCTGCTCCTTGTCGTCGTAGGCCGTGTGGATGCCGAGCTTGCGCAGCTCGTCGGCGAGCCGGGCCTGGAAGTAGGCGCCGAACTCGTGGACCCGGTCGTTGAGCCGCTTGGTGTCGAGCGAGCCGATGCGGCCGTTCGCGGTGGCGACCAGGTTGAACATGCCGTTGTGGGTGTGGTCGTGCGGGTCGCCTGACATCGGCACCTCGGCCAGGTAGGTGATGCCGGTCTTGCCGTCCCTGACCTGCAGTGTCGGCCGGGCGGTGTGGTGCATGAAGGAGACCCAGCCCACTTCGCCAGGGTCGGCACCTTCCTCACCGTTCTTGCCTTTCCTGGCCCAGCCGATCTCGCGGGCGACGTAGCGCATGGTGTCGTCGTTGGCGCGCCGCATCGCCTCGCGAATCGCGGCGGCCTCGGCGGGCGAGGCTGCGAACTCCGCAGCGAGGGAGACCGACTTGTGCGGCGCGGTGGTCAGGTCGTAGGCGCTGATCTTGCGCGGCTTGGCACTCGGCCACTTCTCGCCGGTGTCGGCCCGCTTCGCCTCGAACAGCCGGTCCAGGTCGGCGTCACGGGGCGGCTTGCTGGCGTCGATGCCTAGGGCCTGCGCCACCTCGGCCGCCATGTCTGGCCGCCAGCTCGCCCGGCTGTCGCGGCCGGTGTAGTACGCCGTCAGCCGTCCCCCGGTATCCGGCCGTGCGCCGGGCTCCAGCTCAGTGCCGGGCTCGGGCTCCGGGGCGTGCTCCGTGAGATAGGCACGGATCAGCTTGCCGTCAGAGTCCGCCGCCAGCTTACGGAAGGTCATCATCGCGGAGCGTCCGCGCCGGACGTGGGGTCGACGCCGAAGTTGTCCGCGATGGCCTGCACGACGTCGAGCGGCATGTCGCGTGTGACTTTCGCCAGCGCGACCGTGATGTCCTTCAGGTAGGCGGACTGGTTGTCGAGGCGGCTGATCAGGCCGCCGATCAGCTCCTCCAGGGTTGGACCTTCGCCCGCCTCTTTCTCCTCCGGCGTCACCAGCTGGATGATGCGCTCGAGGTGCTCGCCGTGCAGCCGCTGCTTGCCGGCGATCAGGGCGAGGCCACCGTTAGCGTCTCGCACGCCCTTTCCGACCTGCTCCAGGGTGACGGTTGCCTGCCGTCCTCGTCCAACCCGGCCCTCAATTTCGGTGTCCATCGTCTGGCCTCCATGCCTTCCGACAGGATGGAGGGGTCGGACGCGAACGGCGCGCAGCGTCCGGGGGCGTCCGCACGCATCGTACAGATGCAATGGTGTATGCACCTAATCTACCTTGAACGACTGCACTCCGACTGCACCGTCAGTGCACATGCACTGCACCACCACTGCACCACGAATGCAGCGGCACTGCACCCAATCGGACTGAAGCCAGGCGTCAGCCATAGGCGGCGCCGTCAGACTTCGTACCCGCGTTAAATGGAGGGTCTCCATTCTCATACGGCCGCGAGATCATCGCGCTTATGGAAGACGAAGCACTCGCCGAGGTCGTGAGCGGAATCCGGAAGCGCCCCTATGGGGGGTACACCGAATTGTATCGGTGGCTGCGCGCACATCACGCGACCTTGGCCCACGAACTGGCGACCCATGCGCCAGCCTGGCAGACAGTGGCCGAGAAGATCACTTCGATCGGCATCACCGGAAGGTTTGGAGCCAAGCTGTCAGCGGGCGGTGTCCGCCGGGTCTGGCTGACGGTCTGCAATGATCTGGAAGCTGAGAGGGCGGCAGCAGAGCTGGAGCGCCTGACCGGCGTCCGGCCAACATCCCGGCGCAACAAGGCTGCGGCCAGGTGGCTCCCGTCGGGTTTCGCACAACCCGCACAATCAAATGCGCCGTCCCTGACAAGGGATGTGCATCAGGGCAACCACTCGGCTGCCCTGTCCACCGTGCCGCAGCAGCGGCCGGCACTGCCCCCGACTTCGGGGGCCACCGGGAGCAGTAGCCGACATGCTCCTGGTTCCATCGCGGCTGCTCGCGAGAAGGCCAACCTGCGCAGCGGCCTCAAGTCAAACGGCGACCCGAAATATTGAGGACAACCATGAACGCGATCCCTCCGAAACGTGAGAACGAGAAGCCTGCGTCGACCCCGCAGGCGAGCGAGCCCAAGATCCCGACGCTGGCGACACGCCTCGGTCGTGGGCGCCTGGGTGGCAGCACGATCTGTGACCTGCTTGTCCAGCGAGGCCGCCGAGCCGGGCGGCTGGTGATGGTGGCCGATGGTGACCGTCGCAATCCGACGCTGGCCGGGCTCTACCCGCCCGGCGGGCCAGGCGGGGCAAGCCAGCCGACATCGGACGAGCTGGCGCCCATGAAGGACTGGATCACCGAGCAGGTGGGCCAGATGGTCACCACTCAGGCGTCGATGGTGCTGGACCTCGGTGGCGGCGACCGGGTGCTGTCGGACTACGGCGAGGATTTGC